>OFGF01002018.1_pt1 | contig 11298 bp, 11 predicted proteins | sample 1521711 | NCBI WGS metagenome assembly OFGF01 (sample SAMEA3504092, study PRJEB24116) | mouse gut metagenome | biome: mouse gut; feature: mouse-associated habitat; material: faeces | place: Denmark | collected 2011 | reverse complement strand
GGTACCGTCCTCATCATGGCGATATCTTCAAAACACATGTGTGTGCCGCCATTGTGCGTGGCCATGATGCCCGCATCCGACCCGATCACGCGCACACTCTTCCGGCCATACCCCACACTGAGAAAAACCTGATCAAACACGCGGCGGCTGGCAAAGGGAGAAAAGCTGTGCACATAGGGCTTGAAACCATTCAGATAAAGCCCGCAGGCCACGCCAATCATATTGGCTTCCTGGATGCCTGTGTTCAGGACATTCCCGGGATAACGTCTCCAGAGTTCCTGGGTTTTCAGCGAGCCCATGAGATCGGCATCCAGGTAAACGACTCTTGCATCCTGCTCGATCAGATGCCGCATGGTTTCATTAAAAACCTGAAAGACCTCTTTTTCGGCCTTCTGCCCGGTATAACGGATCTTCATCTTATTCCACCTCCATACCGAGCTTCCGCCCCTGTTCCCGCAGTTCCTCCATAACCTTGCCGCATAATTCATCAGAGAACCCTATGCAGTGGTTATTTGCCATCTCCATAACGCAGCGCGCGCCCTCTCCCTTTACCGTATCCAGCACAATCATGGAGGGCTTGCCGTTCGGCTCCTCCACAGCCCGGCGCACGGCACGCTGAATGGCCATGACGTCATTCCCTTTCACAAGGCAGGCATTCCAGCCGAATGCCTGATATTTGAGTACAGGGTCGCCCAGGCGCATCACTTCGTCATTGCTGCCGTCTATCTGCATCTTGTTCCAGTCCAGAAAGGCGATCAGATTGTCCAGACAATAATGAGCCGCAAACTGCGTGGCCTCCCATATTTGGCCTTCCGCCGATTCGCCGTCACCGGTAACGCAAAACACGCGTTGATCCCTGCCCGCGAGCCGGGCTCCTTCGGCTACTCCGCAGGCGATGGAAAGCCCCTGGCCGAGACTGCCCGTTGTCGCGTCCACGCCGGGGATCTTGCGGTCGCAATGGCCCGGCAACAGCGAATCGGGATTGTTCAGATGATCCAGCCGCTCATGAGGAAAGAAGCCCCGCCATGCCAGCGTTGCATAGAGGGCGGGGCCTGCGTGGCCCTTGGAAAAGATCATGAAATCCCTGTCGTCCCACAAGGGTTGTTCGGGCCGCACACGCATGAAATCCGAATAGACAACGGCCAGCATATCCGCCAAATCCAGAGAGCCGCCGATATGCCCGCCGTGATTGGACGAGATTGCCCGGATGATCCCCAGACGTATCTTCAGCGCCGCCTGCTCAAGTTTCACTCTGTCGCTCAGTATCATTTTTTCCCGTCCTCCACGGCCTCCAAAACGGTTCTTGCCATATAATCGATCATGTCATCGGTCATGCCGGGATAGACGCCGATCCAGAACGTATTGTTCATGACATAATCCGTGTTGCTCAAGCCGCCGACCACGCGATACGTATCCGTTCCACGGATCGCGTCAAAGCAGGGATGCTTGATCAGGTTTCCGCTGAACAAAAGGCGGGTCTGGACATTGTGTGCTTCCAGGTGAGCGGTTATCCTGTTGCGCTCCACACCACTTTCCGAGCGTGTGGAAATGACAAAACCAAACCATGAAGGCAGGCTGTGCGGAGCGGCTTCCGGCAGTATCAGCAAAGCGGCGGCAGGCTCCAGAGCCTTGCGCAGGCGCTCCCAGTTATGGCGGCGGCGTTCGATGAATGAGGGGAATTTTTTGAGCTGCTCACAGCCCACAGCGGCCTGCATGTCGGTGACTTTCAGATTATAGCCGAAATGGCTGTACACATACTTGTGATCGTAGCCATAGGGCAGATCGCCATACTGGCCGTTGAAACGATGTTTGCAGACGTTGTCCTGGCCGGAAGGACAGATACAGTCACGCCCCCAGTCTCTGTAACTGAGAATCAGCCGGTTGAGGCGAGGATTGTTCGTGTAAACACAGCCGCCTTCTCCCATGGTCATGTGGTGAGGAGGGTAAAAGCTGGAAGTTCCGATATCTCCCCATGTCCCGGTAAAACGGGGTTCTCCATTAAGAATATATTGCGAACCAAGAGCGTCGCAGTTGTCTTCCACCAGCCATAAGCCATACTTTTCGCAAAATGCTTTGACTGTAGCCAAGTCGAAAGGATTACCCAGTGTATGGGCAACCATCACGGCCTTCGTCTTTTCACTCAGCGCAGCTTCCAGTTGCGTAACGTCAATATTGTACTGGGGTATGGTCACGTCCACGAAGACAGGCACAGCGCCATATTGAAGAATGGGCGTAACGGTGGTGGGAAACGCGCAGGCCACGGTGATAACCTCATCGCCCGGCTTGATTCGGCGCTCTCCCAATTCCGGCGCAGTGAGGGCCATAAACGCAATCAGATTGGCGGAGGATCCGCTGTTGACCAGACTGGCGAAGCGAACGCCAAGCCATTCAGCAAATTCCTTTTCAAATGTATCGGCAAAACGCCCTGTGGTCAGCCAGAAATCAAGGGTGGCATCCGTCAACGCACACATTTCCTTTTCATCAAAAACGCGTGACGCATAGCTGATGCGATCTCCAGGAACAAAAGACTTCTTGGTTTCCTTAAAATCATGATAATACTGTGCAACCATATTCTTGACTTCACGGCGGGCTTCTTCTTCATTTTTCCAGTGTGCCATAAGCCTACTCCTGAATTCCTATATCCAGCGTTTTAAAACATCATCATACACATGCTGGATTTCCATGAAATCGCGGGGCAGCGAGGAAAACCATTGCAAATACCCGTCGTCCGCTTCGTCGAGCCTCCCGTTATCCGGCAAGAAGGAATCAGGAAGCGCACAGCGATACAATACCGCGATATTGTGGCCACGTTCGTTCGGATGCGGCAAATCAGGATTCGGGCCACGAAAGACACTACGCACAGCCACGGGCTCTCTCTCAAACAGCACCTCGCATCCGATCTCACGTCGCGCCGTTCGTTGCAGGCAATGTTCCAGCGTTTCGCCATAACGCATACAGCCCCCCGGAATGTGCCAGCTTGTTCCAAAAAAACGGTCGTTTCGGCGCGCGAGCAGCAGCCTTCCGGCTTTGTCCGTTATCAGCAAATCGACGTTGGGGAGCGGCACCAGCGAGGAGACCAGAAGAAACAATGTTTCCGGCAACCCTTGGCGCCCATCCACATGCGCGCAGCGCAAACTCTCGACTGCATGTTGCAGCTCATGCGAAAGCTCGCTCATCTCCTGTCCTTTCCTCCTGCCATGATCTGTCCGTCACTCCGTACACACTCAAGCGGGAAAATCCTGCACTCCAACCACTCCTTTCACAAAGCTAGCGAGAATACTTCTTTCTGAGGTGAGCCCTGTTTTTCTTTTTTGGAATAAAGCAAGCCGCAAGGTTGACAAGCCACTTGGGGTAACGCGATAGCCTGTCTATCGAATTTTTCATTTCATCCAGTCTGCAATCTACATGACTTAATGTTTCATTCAGCCTGCAACCTATATGGTTTAATGTTTCATCTAGCCTGTAGTCTATACGGTTTAAGGCTTCATCATATCTCTCGAGGCGCCTCTTCATGGCCAAAGTTGGAAACGGCACCGCTTCCTGAGGAACATTAAAACCCCAGTTAAAAACTCTCGGATCCCTGCAAAGCGGGTTTTCCAGTATCTCGCAATATTCCTTGTGATAGGGATGGCATGGATTGAGCACATTTTTGTACAGGATATCATCCTCCGATGAGCCAAACCAGTGATATATGGGGCGCAGCACGATGTCGTCCGCATCGTAGTCAATACATCTTGCAATAAAATCAGGAATCTGGCGGAAATTGCTGTCCTGAATGACCATGATCATCCGGATTCTGCGAACTTTTCCCGCATGCTTCAAATCGCTTATAAACGACATGCTCTCTTCAAATTTTGCCAAATCGTCTCTTCCGGCAAGATATTTGTATGTCTCACGATCAAAGCTATTCGGAGTGACAGACACCGTTATGGGATATTTTGCCAAATGCTCCAGCTTGTGCCAGTTATCCTTGAAGAGCACGCCATTTGTTTCTATAAATATACTAAAATCCGATCGAACTGGCTTAAACCTGGATATCATATCCAATATTTCTTTGGATACAAACAAATCTCCAATGCCATTGGTAGCTATATGACTAACCGTTCCAAGATATGGTTCAATATTTTTTGTAACTTTGTGCAGTATATCTACATATTTTTTATCTGGATGAAAAAATTCATGCCTGCAACTTGGACAAGCATGATTACATCTTTCATCATACGCCAAGCTAATATACTCTGGACCCATAGAATGTTTGTCATATAATTTTTGCATTTCTTCTTTTGATATTTTTATAGCATCAGTATCATTAATGCAATCAGGACAGTATTGTTCATTGCAGCCTAAAAGTTCACCGCGCATGAAAGCTTGACGAATTTCCTCTATTTTTTGCCCCTGCCAGATTTCTTCAAGGGTATTTTCCAGAAGATTCCCGATAACGATGCCATTCCAGGGACAGCACCGAACATCTCCCCCCACAAAAACATACGCATACTCAAAGCACTTTCTGCATGTGCGCATAACACCAAGCTCCATTTGCCCTATTGTTTTTCTATGGTACAATGTACCGCGTCAGTATCGGTAAACTCCGCAATCTGCCCGTCCATCACGGCGGGGATATCCCCTCCGTTCAGCCACGCCTTCGACCATTCACAGGTCTTTTCCACCGCTTCCGCGATATGCCAGCGGGGTGACCAGCCAAATGTCGCCTTCAACTTTGTGCAGTCCAGCTTGAGGAAGTTGGCCTCATGCGGGGCGTTGGCCTCGGCCTGATTTTCCCAGCGTGCCGGTTCGCCCCAGCACGCGCAGAACAGATCCGCGAGCTGTCCGGTCGTTACACAGTCGCAGTCATCCGGCCCCACGTTGTACCAGCCCGCAAGAGACGGGTTCTTCCATTGGGCTTCCACAATCATCAGGTAGGCCATGATCGGATCCAGCACATGCTGATACGGGCGGGTGGAAAGAGGATTGCGCACGCCAATGACCTTTCCCGCCTGTTGCGCGCGTACGCAGTCGGGAATAATGCGGTCATGGGCAAAATCGCCGCCGCCTATCACGTTGCCCGCGCGCGCCGTGCTGACGGGCGGCATCCCGTCGGCAAAAAAACTGTTCCTGTAACTGTGCGTCACCAGTTCCGAGCAGCTTTTGGAATTGGAATACGGATCGAAACCATCCAGAGGCTCATCCTCACGATATCCCCATACCCATTCCTTATTGTGGTACACCTTGTCGGTCGTGACGTTGAGAACGCTCTTCACGCAGGAGGAAAGGCGCACACACTCCAGCAGGTTTACCGTCCCCATCACGTTGGTTTCATAGGTGTAACGCGGTTCTTTGTAGGAATCGCGCACAAGGGGCTGCGCGGCCAGATGAAGGACGATTTCCGGCCCGGTCGCGTCAAAGGCGTTTTTCAACGCCGCATAATCCCGAATATCGCCGATAACGCTGGTTATTCTTCCTTCCAGTCCGGCCAGGCGGAACAGGTTGGGCCTGGTGGGCGCGGGCAGACTGTAGCCCGTGACCTCCGCTCCCGCGCCGACAAGAACACGGCACATCCAGCTGCCCTTGAAGCCGGTATGCCCGGTCACAAAGACCTTTTTGTCGCGAAAAAAGGCGAGATCAGGCTTCATCCCACACCTTCCACGGTGCCTGCCCTGTATCCCATATCCTGTTCAGCTCCACCTTGTCCTTGAACATATCCATGGGACGCCAGAACCCTTCATGCCTGTAGGCGGAAAGCTGACCGTCATGCGCCAGCCGGAGCATCGGCTCCTGCTCCCATACAGCGTCATCGCGGGGCGGAATGTAGTCGAACACCTGCGGCTCCAGCACAAAGAAGCCGCCGTTTATCCAGCTTCCCCCCTGTTTCGGCTTTTCCCGGAAAACTGTGTATGACGCCGTTTTCATCCATATCCAGCACGCCGAAGCGCCCCTGCGGCTGCACGGCTGTGAGCGTGGCAAGTCTGCCGCTCCTTTTATGGTGTTCGACAAGCTCCGTGATGTTCACGTCGGAAACGCCGTCGCCGTAGGTGAGCATGAACGGCTCGCTGCCGATGATTTCCTGCGCGCGCTTGATGCGGCCTCCGGTCAATGTGTTCAGGCCGGTATCCAGCAGCGTGACTTTCCACGGTTCCACGCGCTTTTCATGCACATGAACTTCATTATGGGCCAGATCAAACGTAACATCAGAATTATCCATGAAATAATTCATGAAATATTCCTTGATGGTTTCATGCTTGTAGCCGCACAGCACCACGAAATCATTAAATCCATAATGGGAATAGATTTTCATGATGTGCCAGAGTATGGGCTTGCCGCCGATCTCCACCATGGGCTTGGGGCGCATGCTTGTCTCTTCGCCAAGGCGCGTACCGAGCCCACCTGCCAGAATCGCAACTTTCATTGTCCTTCTCCTGATACACAACATCTGCTTTACGCCTTCTTCTGCATCGAGATTTCCTGCATGACCATATCTACGGAAATACCGGCCATACATCGGCAATAATCATACCCCTTGACGCATTTGCTCTGCCACGTCTGAGTTATCCATTCACACCCTTCAGGGCATTCCTTTCCCTGAATATTGATATTCTCCGGGTGGCCGTAATGGCGGCTCGAAGGGGGGCCGAACAGAACGACTGAAGGCCCGCCATGAAGAAAATGACTGAGAAGGGGAAGAAGTCCTTCACCGCCGATATGCAGAGAAGCACCCTTCATCAGAGCCTTCAGTTCGGGAAAACTGGTTCTCCCGCGCAGATCCAGGCATCCCGGCATTTCGCAGTCCTTTTCCGAACCAAGAAAAATCAGCATGACTTCGGCGTATCTGTGGCGCAGCGCCTCCACCAGCGCCCGGTAATTTTCTTCGGGCCAAAGTTTCAGGGAAGAAGATCCCGCATCGCCGGATTCCCTGTGAAGAGTAATAAAAGGACGGGATATGCCGAATCTCGCGCACACAACATCTTCCGGCTCTTCGCACTGCAAGAGGAATTCGCGTTTTTCCAGCTGCAACACGTCTGATATATCCATTTGAGAAGGGCGACGGCTTCCTCTGATGTCAGCATAATCAATGCCTATGCGCTGCCCTTCATGGGAAAACGAAACGAGATTTTCCTGGCGGAAATCATTGCAACTTTTTATAAAAGTCCAGAGTTGTTCCGACATATGACGAATCTTTCGACTGTTCATTTGCGGAAACCAAACCATGCGGGTGATGTCCGCAACCAAATCATACTTTTTCCGGAGAGGCATTTTTATGCTGTGGGTATGGGAAATACGCTGCTGCCCATAACAAAGGGAGCGAATGGCAGAGTCTTCGACAGAAGTGTAAATATCAAAAACAACAGGACACTCCGCGTAATCGGCAAAGGCATGCAAAAAGGCCAAAGATAGAATATTGTCCCCGATCCCGCCTCTCACGCAGGCGGCAACATGCAATATGTGGTCATCATGTTCAGACTCAATCTCCTGACAGTCACCTGTCACATGCCCCAGAACAGTTTTTTCCAGTGACCACAACGCCAGCAAAAGCGCGGCTTTTCGTGGAGAAAAAGGCCGTCTTTTTCTCAGTTTCTGTATCTTGTGCGCAGCGCCATCGAAGAAATTGACAGAGGAAGGCATATCAATTCTCCTTCTGAAAGCGCTGCTTCACAGAGCGCCAAATCTTGCGGCGGCCATTGGACCGCATCATCTCCCGCAGGAAAAAAAGCCTGGGGTGGTGCGCCCATGTGTAAAGCCGCCTGTAGTGTTTCGGCTTAAAAAGCGTGCTGTCTATCAGATCCAGCCGGAACGCTTCAGCAAATTCAGAAGAGGCCCGGATCCCGAATTCCCTATCAACTGGCAAGGAAAGCCTTCTGAAATTCCAGTAATATGACTGGTATTTCATTTTCTGCGCAATGGGAGAGAGTGAAAGATATTTTTTATTTTTTTGAATAAATCTTTCTATTTCTGCATATTCATCACATACGCAATAGACCTTTCCGGAACTGTATATTGAAGAATTTTCATTATCCCTGCGGTAGTGCAGAAAGGCATCCCGCATAAACCATGCTCTTTCCGCACACGCCAGTGCCTTGAAATTGAAAGAGGTATCCTGGTACGATGCGCCCGGCGTCGGCAAAAAGCGTATCCGCTCCCGCTCAAGCCAGGAGCGGCGATAAATGGCTGTCCAGATATAGCAGGTCCGCGTAAAAATCGCGGTTCGCACTCTCGGCGCGATCACCTGTCCCGCATCTTCCGGGGGAATGATCTCGTTCAGCGTGGAAACGCCCCCGCCATAGTCATAAAAATTGCTCTTGACCAAATCGCAATCATGTTCTTTCGCCGCCGCATACAGCCGCTCGAACATGTCCGCTTCCGCCCAGTCATCGGATTCAACAATTCCGACATACTCACCGCCGGCCATGTCCAGCGCCCTGTTCATGCTGTCACCGTAGCCGGTATTCTCCTTGTCGATAATCCTGATGCGCGGATCACGCGCGGCATATTCCCGCAGAATATCCGGCGTACTGTCGGTAGAGCCGTCATTGATGCAGATAATCTCCAAATCCCGCAGGGTCTGATTCACCACGGAATCCAGGCACTGACGGAGATAGTTCTCCACATTGAAACAGGGGATGAGTACGGAAACGGCGGCATTCATGGCTTACAGCGCCTCCGTCACGGAGAAGACGCGGGCCACGGCCTTGTCCATATCGTAGTATCTGTAGTCTCCAAGACGACCGAGGAAATGAATATGTCCATATTCTTCCCTGGCCGCCTCCACATATTGGCGGTGCAATCTGTGACTGTCCTCTCCGGCAACGGGGTACGCGGGCTCATTTTCCCCCCGCTTCCAGGCGGATGGATATTCAAAGGAAACCACCGTGCGCGAAGCTTGATCAGCAAGAAAATACTTGTATTCACTGATACGGGTGAAATCGTGATTTTCCGGGTAATTCACCACTGCGGCGGGCTGGAAGAATTCCCTGTCGAACTCATGAAAATCCTGTCTCACGCTGCGGTAGGGAAGCTCTCCAAAGCGCCAGTCCAGCAGTTCATCCACAGGCCCGGTATAAAAAATCCGAACATCACTGCCCCTGAACTCTTCTTTCACGTCATTCCATGACGTATCCGTCTTTACCGTGATACGCGGATGTTCAAGCATGGACGCAATCATGGCGGTATAGCCATGCCGGGGGATCCCCTGCCATCGGTTCCGGAAATAGCGGTCGTCGCGGCTTACATACACGGGCACGCGCTCCAGAACCGCCGGATCAAGCTTGTCCGGCGTCACGCCCCACTGCTTTTGCGTATAACCGAGAAAAACTTTCGTATAGATATGGTTTGCCAGGAAAACGAGATCCTTTTCTTCGCTTTTGCGCAGTTCCTGAATGGATATCCTGCTGCCGAAACCGAAGCGGATCACCAGCTTTTCCTCAAGGCGGCGGGCCAGAAACTCCGGGAAGGTCATGCGAATGGAGTTGAGATTAAAGGGAATGGGCACAAACTGCCCGTCTATGAATCCCAAGACCTTGTGCATATAAGGATACCATTGCGTAAAACGGCTGAGATATTCCCACACCCGCCGCAAATCCGTATGAAAAATATGAGCGCCGTACTTGTGGATGCAAATATGGTTATGATCATAAAAATCATAACAGTTGCCGCCTATATGCGGCCGCGCGTCAATGAGCAGAGAACTTTCCCCGAACTGTTCGGCCAGAATACGGGCGGTAACGGCTCCTGAAATTCCGCAACCGACTATGACATTCCGTACCATGAAAATTCCCTCGCTGATTCCATCTCTCAGAGCGCTTGAAACTCTTGCCGGCTGCCGTTTCCTGATCCGCCGGCTACGCCTTGAGACAGTCAAGCGCCGCAAGAAGCCCAACGGGGCTTTTATCTCTGGTGACAAGCAGGGCCGAATCGCCGCTTTGCTTGAACAGCAGCACAGCTTCGGCCAGGGACGCCTCGGCCGCTATGGTTTTCGGGGCACGCATGATGCGCTCCACCGGCATGTCCAAATCAATCCTGCCGCGTACACGGCGAAAATCAGAGTCAGACACGATTCCGACCAAACGCTCCTTATGCATGACGCCCACCACGCAGGGCGCATGCCGGCGCAGCAGCATTCTTGCCGTGCGCACCGTCTCTCCTCTGGGTAAAAGAGGAGGAGAAGACGAGCTCATGACATCCTGAACGCGGCGTCCTCTTGTTGCTTTCTTTTCAGAAACTTCCTGTGCATGCCGCGATGCATTTCTTTTATTCATAAGAGACAAGGCAAGCATATCCCCTATGGCAAGAAACAGCTGGTCTTCATATGAATCTGTTTCAACATCATGCTCTGATTCAAATTTTCCCGGCAATGCAATCAACACGGTGGAAATGTTATGTATCCACTCATCGGCGCGATTTGCGATGGTTAATATTTGTATGTTCTTTCGCGCGACATTAAAAATATCGTCAGCATACCTGTCCATATCTCCGTCATTAAACAGACAGACCATTATATCATCTTTGGCAAGGGGAAAGCTGTTCCCAAAATTGATATCTTCCGGAGCAAGATAAAAAGATGGTGTTCCCGTGGCTGAAAACCGGTTTGCAAGCCGGTGAGCCAGATACCGCTTGCCTCCGGCTCCAAACACTCCCACCTTGCCCTTTACTGCGCTCATTATTTCAATACATTGCGTAAAAGATACGCCCAGTGACGCCGCCATCAGACGCAGAGTCTGCGCTTGCCGCCGCAGAAAATCCCCGGCAAAGCACAAATCATTTGAGGAACTGGAAGTCAAAAGAGGCATAGCCTCACCCCTCCAGCCCATTTCTGATTGATTTAAAACAGGAAACTCCGTCTGCGGAAATACCGCGGGCGGAGCATAACGATACGAAGCCTGAATAGAAGAAGCTATCTACTGAGAGAGAGAGAGAGAGAGAGAGAGAGAGAACACTCGGTTTGCCGCCTTATTGGGTACTGTTTTCAGTAGGGCTAGCACAAGAGAATCAGAATGACAAGCTTAATATGGGCTATAATATTTGTATGCACAAAATTTTATATTTTTAAAAATCATAAAAATGTTGAATTTTTTATACACCCTGTACCAATGCTCCATAATCTGAAAATGTTATCTGTCATACGTTTGTTATATTCATTATATGCAACATTATGCACCTATATTTTATTATAAAAAATATGTATTTTTGAAATATCAACTCCATTTTTCTTGTCTTATACCTCGTTATAAAGTAGCTCTGAAAATATCCGTGACCGCCGGAGGCGCGAGCGCAACGAGCTTTGAAGCCGACCAGACGGCGGCCCGGCAG
>OFGF01002015.1_pt1 | contig 11316 bp, 8 predicted proteins | sample 1521711 | NCBI WGS metagenome assembly OFGF01 (sample SAMEA3504092, study PRJEB24116) | mouse gut metagenome | biome: mouse gut; feature: mouse-associated habitat; material: faeces | place: Denmark | collected 2011 | reverse complement strand
GCCACCGGCCGGTTTTCATATACTGCAATCTCCTGAAACTCACAGACCCCGCCAAGCGCATCTTTAAGCTGGCTGTCCACTTCTTTCGCCCTCAAATAACAGACACGCTCTCCTCCTGATAGCCGCGCGCGTAATTCTTCCGCAAGCGCATCACTGTGAAACTCTTTTGGAACCAAATCCGCAAAAATCCCATGCGCCCGCAATGCGCCCGCCGTTTTCGCCCCAACTGCCGCAATCTTACAGGCAAAAAGGCTCCGTATGTCCACGCCGCTTTTTTGAATCCCTGAGAAAAACGCTTCCACTCCATGTTTACTGCCAAAAATCAGCCAGTCCACTTCCCGAAACGTTTCCGCGTCCCAGTTCCTGTCTAAATACGCAATTTCCCCTGCCTGAATTTCATCTACGGACGCGCCCTGTTTTTGTAAAAGCTCTTTTAGCCTTGTAGGCGCGCTCCCAATCTTTGGAACCAGATACCGCTTTCCCGTCAATGGGCGCTGCCCTGACATATCAAGCTCCCTATGGAGTGAAACAGTCTCTCCCACTACTATAACCGCCGGAGAGGCCAGTTTTGCCCGCCGCGCTTTTTCTGCAATATGTTCCAAATCTGCTACGCAGACATTTTGCTGTGGCATTGTGGCGCATGAAATCACCGCCGCAGGCGTTTCTTTTGGCATTCCCTCTAAAAGAAGCCGTTTAGCTATCTCCTCAATTTTACTAAGCCCCATCAAAAACACGCAGGTCTCCCCGCCTTTTGCCATTGCTTTAAAATCAATGTCCGCAAGCGCATCTTTCCTGTCATGCGCCGTAACGGCATGAAATCCAAGCGATTTCCCACGATGCGTAATCGGAATCCCTGCCGCCGCCGGCCCCGCAATGCTGGAACTGATTCCCGGAATCACTTCAAACGCAACGCCATGCTCTTTTAAATACAGCGCTTCCTCCCCGCCGCGGCCAAACACAAAAGGATCGCCTCCTTTTAAACGGACAACCGCCTGATATTCCATGCTTTTTTTTACCAAAAGCCGTTGGATTTCCTCCTGCCCCATCGTATGGCGGCGGTCTTCCTTTCCGGCGTAAATCAGCTCACATCCCGCCTTCGCTTCTTTTAAAAGCTCCTCAGACGCAAGCCTGTCATAAATAATGCAGTCCGCATTCCGGATTGCCAAACGCCCTTTTACAGTAATTAAGTCCGGATCTCCCGGCCCCGCCCCAACTAAATATACGGTTCCCGCAAGTTTTTGCCTAATCTGGCAAGCCGCCTGTTTTGCAAGCGCTTCGGGATTTTGTCCGGACACGCAGGCATATGCGGCAGCGCCCGTTTCCCTCCCAAACATCACATGCAAAGAATCTTCCCCATTTTTTTGCGGCAAAAAAACCGCGCCTACGGGAACATGGCAGTTCCCGCCGATTTCCTGCAAAAACCCCCGCTCCGCCTCAACGGCCCACGCTGTCTCCTCATCCCAAAGCCCCTCCAGCATAGCCAAAAGCTCCCGGTCCTCCTGACGAACCTCCAGGGCCAAAGCTCTTCGTCTCCTTCGCGTATTTCTAACGCCAATATCCCTTGGGCCGGAGCCGGAATCACTTGTCTTGTCTCCAAATACTGCGTGATTTTGTCCTGTAGGCCCAGCCTGTGAAGGCCGGCGGCGGCAAGCGCAATCCCATCAAGCCCTTCTTCCTCCATTTTCCGAAGCCGTGTCTCTACATTTCCCCGAATCCCGACAATGTTTAAATCCGGACGGAGCTTAAGCAACTCAATCGCCCGACGGCGGCTTCCTGTGCCTATTTTCGCTCCCTTTGGCAAATCCATAAGGGACGTCTTTTCCCGCAATGCCAATATATCCCGCGGGTCTTCCCGTTTCCACGCTTTTGTAAACATCAGGCCGCAAGCAGGCTCCGACGGCATATCTTTCATGCTGTGCGCGCCGATTTGGATTTCGCCAGACAAAAGAAGTTCCTCGATTTCTTTTACAAATACGCCTTTGTCGCCGAGTTCATGCAATGGTTTGTCTAAAATCAAATCGCCTGTCGTCTTTACAATGCGAAGTTCAAATTCATCTTTCGGATATGCCCGCTTTAACGCATTGCAGACCATATTTGCCTGCGCAATCGCAAGACGCGAGCCTCTTGTGCCAATGCTATATTTCATGCCATTCTCCAATCTGTCCTCTATATTTGAAAAAGCTGGCCAACCAGCCTTTTATACTCTTTTTGCTCGTCTTCACTTTCCAGTTGTTTTAATTCTAAAATCGGTTCCCGAAGTAAACGCTGTAAAGAAGCATGTAACGTTTTTTTTATTAAGTTTTGTTCCCGCTTTCCAAGTTCCATTTTTCGGGACAAATACGCATAACTGTCCTCTACAATTTCATTACAACGCTGTTGTAAGGATTCAATCGTCGCATCCATATGGCTTTGATGGAGCCAAAGCAGTGTTTCATTTTGTTTTTCTTCCATTCGTTTTTTGCTTTCTTCCACGAGACGTTCCCGCTCTTTTTGGTTTTCCTTGGCAATGGCGTAAAGTGTGTCTAAATTAATTAACTGTGCGAACGGTTCCTGCAAAAAGGCAGTGTCGACGTCCCTTGGCGCAGCCAGATCTAAAAATGTAACCGGGCGTTTCGGGGCAAACGCTTCCCGCTTGACCGTCAGATGCGGCGCTGAAGTTGCGCTGACGACTATGTCGCAATCCCCAATGACGCAGTAACGCTTTTCATAAGGAAGAATTGCAAGGTTTGGAAACGCTTCCCTCAGACGGCTTGCATGGGCATATGTCCGGCTGCAGGCAATCACAGAAACGTCGGGATATTCATAAAGATACTGCAATGCCAGATGCGCCGTTTTGCCGCTTCCTATCACCAAAATGCGTTTTCCCGCGATCGGGCAGGCTTCTTTTAGTTTCTGGATTCCAATATAGCTGACGGACAGGGGCTTTTCACTGATTTTAAACTCCGTCTTTACTCTCTTTGCGCAAGTGACGGCGTCGCGCACAATCCGGTTTAATTCTTTTCCGCTGTATCCCATCGCCTTTGAATCATCAAGCGCATCTTTCACCTGCCCTAAAATCTGATCCTCCCCAAGCACAAGGGATTCAAGCCCTGCTGCAACGCGGAACAGATACGCTATGGCTTCTTTTCCGGTCAGGCTTACGGCATAACGGCTTACATCAATTTCAGGAAATAAGCTTTGATATATGCTATGTATCTGCCCGATCTGGCTTTCTTCTTCATAAAGAAAATATATCTCACTCCTATTACAAGTGGATAACGCCATACACTGACAGATGCCTGCCGCTTCCGCTTTTTGGAATAATTGAAGCTTCTTTCCGTCCGTAAAAGCAATTTTATCACGGATATTCAGCGCTGCGTTTTTATAATTAATTCCCAAAAAACCGAACTGCATGGTTTTTCTCCTTTCACTGCGTAATTTGGGAAAGGGAATGCCCCGCCTTAGCATCTGACATTCCCTTTTCTGGGATTATTTTACATGAAACTATATAAAATTGCAAGGGAGCGTCTCTCAATCCATTTCAAAACTTAAAAATCGAAAGAACGAAATGGAATGCCAAAACATTGACTTCTCCATAGACTTCACAGACCGGATATGCTATACTTTTACTGCTCGCCATTTCCAATATAATGGACGAAAAACTAAAGAATGAACTACAGCCTTTAAAAAAAGATGTGTAAGATCTAAAAAACAATGTTCCTGCGCTGAATCAGGATACGAAAACACTCAATAATAGCCGCAAGATACAACTCCTCGCGGAAAACCACATCAACCTGATAGACAAACTCAACGCAGCAATGAAAGCGCAAGATAAATCCATTCTTTACGAAGCGCAGATATCCGGCTTAAAAACGCGAATTGAAATCATTGAAAGAAAACTCAAAGAACTCAAAACAATAACTGCATAATGATTCAAACATAACCCAAAAGCGGCTGTCTTACACAGCCGCTTTTGCTTTTTAGCCAATATACCCTGCGAATAAAAACGCAAACAAATACGAGGACGCCGCCACGCAGGCCCATGTAATTCCGCCAAGCGCAATCGGCTTGAGCCCTTTTGAAAACACGTCTTTAAATTTAATCTTAAACCCAACGCCCGCTAAAGCTGAAGCGAACAGGAATTTACTGACCGTTTTAAGCAAACTGCTTCCAACCGGACTAAACACGCCATAGGTATTTAAGCCCGCCATTACGACAAACCAAAGGATAAACATCGGAAATGTCTTTTGCACAACAGACAAAACACTGTCCTTACTGCCCGCTTCTCCATTCTTTTTCGCATCTTTCGCCATTAATACTGTCCAGACGATTGCGACAAAGATCAGCATCGTCGTTCGCACAAGCTTAACGTTTAACGCTCCGCTGAACTCCGGATTTGCAATCATTGCCTGATACGTCGCCTGCGCGCCCGCCACGGACGAAGTGTCATTTATCGCCGCGCCCGCCACAAACGCAAACTGGTTCTCCGTAAATCCGATCGCCGGAGCCAGATACGGATAGGAAAATGCGGAAACCGTGTCAAACAGGAAAATCGCCGCCATGCCAAATGCAATCTCTGCATCCGTCGCTTTAATAATCCGGCTCAACGTCGCGATCGCCGTACCGCCGCAGATACATGTGCCGCCGCCTACCAAAACAGACGTATTTTTCGTTACCCCAATCTTTTTTCCCACCAGCATGGCAACGGCAAAGGAAAGGCAGATATTAAACAGGATCAAAGGCAAAGCTTTTACGCCGGTCCCCATAATATCGGCAAAGCTAAGCGTTCCCCCTGTTAAAATGATTCCCCAGTTCAAAAACTGCTTGCTGCAATAAGTCGTCCCTTCCTTAAAACTTTTATCCACAGACGGAATAAGATTGCAGATCACCATGGAAACAAGCAGCGCCACCATTGGCCCTCCCATGACTACGCGTCCGAATACAGAAGACTGTAAATCCGTGGATTTGGTTGCCAAAAATCCGATGATAAGGCACAACGCGATTGCGCCATACTTTTTCTTCGACTCCATCTCTTAAAAACCTCCAATTTAGCAGGTTGCCCCTCCAACCAGATGCAGTTTCGCATCTAAGATCTCCTGCTTCCTTTCTAAAATATCATTTGCAAGAAGCTGTTTTTCCACTTCCTCAAAACCGATGCGCGCAATCGTATCTGCAAAACGCTCGCCTGTTTTGCCCTGTTCCCGAAACAGCAAAATCGCTTTTTCCACCGTGTCAAGCAATTCTTCTTCCGTCGTAAAAATCTTTGACAACGGCTTTCCATGCGCCACTTTTTTGCCCCATCTTCCCCCTATGTAGATCTGGTAACCGCAGGTTCCGTCTTCAATTACGTCAAATGGGCATTTCTCAATGCAGCGCCCACAGTTATTGCAAAGATCTGGATCAATTTCAAGAATTCCATCTTGTAACTTCGCGGCGCCCATCGGACAAGACGTTTCCACTTGGCATTTTTTACAGCCGTTGCACATATCCTCGTCTATATTCGGCACAAGCTGGCCGACAATGCCAAGGTCATTTAAATCCGGCTTTACGCAGTTATTCGGGCATCCGCCTGTTGCAATTTTAAACTTATGCGGCAGTTTTACCGTGTGGTAGCCCTTGTAAAAACGCTCATGGATTTTCTCCGACAATGCAAACGTGTCATATAAGCCATACTGGCAAGTCGTGCCTTTGCAGGATACGACCGGACGGACCAAAGAGCCTGTGCCGCCTGTCTCTAATCCGGATTTTGCAATATACTCACGAAACGGCTCGATGTTGTCAAAATGAATCCCACGCACTTCCACTGTCAGACGCGTCGTAAACTCAACGTCCCCATTGCCAAATTTTTCTGCGGCTTTTGCGATGGTCTTCGTCTGCTCTGCCGTAATTTTTCCGTTGACCGTAATAATCCGCCCATTAAATAAATCCGTTCCTTTGTTATTTAAAAACCCAAGTCCTTTTACCCTCTTGATTTCTTCGGGTTTCAATGTGCATCCCATGCTTTTTTCTCCTTTTCCTTATTCTTTTTCCTTATGCTTCTACATCATTAAATGTAATGCCGCCCTCTAACACTTTTGTATTCTTATATCCATAGAATTTCAAACGGTTTTGGAGCAGGTACGCCCGTTTTCCTTTGTTGCAGACTAGAAGAAGCTTTTCTTCTTTGCCTAATCCTTCCACTTCGCCTTCCACCGTCGTCAGCTCAACATACGGCGCGCCTGTGATCGACGGCGCCAGACAGGCATCGACAATCCGGTACCCTTCTGCGGCCCCTGCCGCATATTCTTCCGGAGTAAATGTCTCAAACTTCCCGTCTATTTTGTTCATCAGCACATTTAACGTATGGATAAACGGATGGATTGCCGTAGAAAATGGCGGCGCATACGCCAAATCCAAATCCGCTAAATCTGTAAGCGATCCTTTTAACATAATGCCCGCAACCGCTATATCAATCACTTTATCGACGGCCCCTGCCCCAACGGCCTGCACGCCCAAAAGACGCAGGGATTTGCGGTCTGCAATCATCTTAATGACAAATGCGCCCGCGCCCGGATAATAATGGGCTTTATCGTCTACCACGGTTATCACGCTGACCGGATCATACCCTTCTGCCACAGCCTGCGCGCTTGTCAGTCCCGTCCTTGCCACATTCATTCCCGGAAGTTTGCAGACTGCCGTCCCTAACACGCCTCTGTACTCTAGTTTGGCGCCAAGCATATTCTGGGCGATCAGCCGGCCGCTGATATTTGCCGTAGAACCCATCGGCGACCATGCAGGTTTTCCGGTCAGCGCATTGTGTACCATAGCGCAGTCTCCAGCGGCATAAATATCAGGAAGATTCGTTTCTCCTTTCTCGTTTGTCAAAATCGCGCCTTTTTCCATTTCAAGCCCGATGCCGTCCAAAAATGCCGTATTCGGGCGGACGCCTGCGCTTAAAACGACTAAATCCGCTTTGTACGCGCGTTTGTCGGTTATCACCTTTTCCACTTTGCCGTCCCCTTCAATTTTGGTTACGGCAACGCCCGTCACTACCGGGATTCCGTTTTCTTGCAATTTCCCTTCCACATATTCCGCCATCTCCGCATCAAATCCGCCAAGCGCGTGTGGCGCCATATCGAGCACAAATGGGCGGATGCCCTGCGCTTTTAAGTTTTCAGCGATTTCCAAACCAATATAGCCTGCGCCAACCACAACCGCTTTCTTCACACTTCCCGAATCAACGGCTTCACGGAGCGCAATCGCATCTTCCGGCGTCCTGACATAAAATACGTTCTTTAAATCACAGCCTTCTATCGGCGGCTTTATCGGGCTTGCCCCGACGGAAACCACAAGTTTGTCGTAATCAAACGTTTTTTTCTCCTGCGTTTTTAAATCAACCGCTTCCACCTGTTTTGCCTTTGGGTCGACACGGACTGCCTCTGTTTCAGTCAGCACAGTCACGCCAGTCAGTTTTTCGTACTTTTCCGGCGTATTGACGATAAGCTGTTCTTTCTCCTCAATCACATGACCGACATAATACGGAAGGCCGCATCCTGCATAAGAAATGTGTTTCCCCTTATTCAGCACGATGACCTCACTGCCACGGTCCTCACGCATTAACTTTGCCGCAATTTTTGTTCCGGCGGCAACGCCGCCAAGCGCTAATATTTTCATTTTTACCTCCTGAACTGACAATTTTTTCTATATTTTTATCATAACACTTGTGAAATATTTGGTAAAATAGTAAAATCCAAAGTATACAATAGGGTTTTCCCTATACCATTTCCCCAAAAGGAGGCTCTTATGGCAACTTTAAAACAATTAAAAACGTTTATTGCCGTTGCGGAATATAAAAAAATGAATGAAGCAGCCAAACGGCTCTACATCTCACAGCCAACCGTCAGCCAAATCATTTTGGATTTAGAAAATGAATACCAGACAAAACTTTTTGAGCGTTTTCCCAGAGAACTGAAAATCACGCCGGCCGGTTTACTGCTGTTAAACAGCGCAAGGGATATTGTCGCAAGCCATGAACGCTTAGAACAGTCCATGAAAAATATCCATTTCCTCCGCCCGCTTCGCATTGGAGCCACCCTTACCATCGGAAACACCATGATCGGGGGCATTTTAGAAACCATGCAAAAACAATTCCCCGACATCGATGCAACCGGATATGTGGACAATACCAAAATCATCGAACAGCGCATGATCCAAAATGAACTGGACATCGCTTTAGTGGAAGGCATTATTATCCGTGAGGAAATCGTGACGGAACCTGTGATTGAAGATTCCCTCTGCCTGATCTGCGGCCCGCGCCACCCATTTTCCAAACAGGATTTTGTCTCAGTTGAGGATCTAAGGCATCAGGATTTTATTATGCGGGAAAAGGGAAGCGGCACACGCGCCATTTTTGAAACAATTATGCGCACCTGCCATATCCCGATCCATATTAAGTGGGAATGCAGCAGCCGGAGCGCCATTGTGGATGCCGTACGCCATAACTTAGGCCTTGCCGTGTTGTCCAAAAGATGTATTTCAGAATATGAAGAAAAAGGAGAAATTATTACCTGTCCGGTAGAAAATGTTTCCATGAAACGGTTTTTTTATCTCTGCCACTGCCAAGACCGCCCCATTACGTCACAGATGAGAGATTTTGCCGCGATTGTAAAATCCCTATAAAAACGGGCATTTTGCTTCCTTACGCCGGAAAGCAAAATGCCCGTTTAAATCTGGAATTTGTTATTTTAAAAAGTAAGACGCTATCGTCTTGCAAGTCCTCTCAATATCTTCTTCCGTGTGCGCATCCGAAACAAACATCGCTTCAAACTGCGAAGGCGCCACATAAATTCCCCTGTCTAACAGATAACCGAAATAATCCGCGTATTTGGCGGGATCAGAAGATAGAGCGCCCTCATAATCCTTTACTTGTCTCTCTGTAAAAAAGATTCCGATTAAAGAGCCAATCTGGTTTACGCAAATACGGCCGCCCGCCGCCTTTTTTGCGGATTCCGAAATCCGTCTTGCCTTTTGGTTTAATCGTTCATAGATCATAGAATCCGACTTTAAAATACGAAGCGTTTCTATCCCCGCAGAAACGGCGGCTGGATTTCCGGAAAGCGTCCCCGCCTGATACACAGGGCCGGACGGCGCAACAAGCTCCATAATTTCCCGCCTTCCGCCATATGCGCCAATCGGCATCCCGCCCCCTACAATTTTGCCAAGCGCCGTCAAATCCGGCGTAATCTGAAAATACTCCTGCGCGCCGCCTAATGCAAGACGAAATCCTGTAATCACTTCATCAAAAATCAGCAATGCGCCATACTGCATAGTAATTTCTCTTAAAAACTCCAAAAACCCGTCTTCTGGCAGGACAACGCCCATATTAGCCGCCACAGGCTCCACAATTACGGCGGCAATTTCATCAGGATTCGCAGAAAACAGCTCTTTTATGGATTCCCGATCATTATAGCGCGCCACAAGCGTATGTTTCGTCACATCAGCCGGAACGCCCGCGCTGTCCGGAATGGAAGCCGTAAGGGCGCCGGAACCTGCTTTCACTAAAAGCCCGTCTGAATGCCCATGGTAACATCCTTTAAATTTTATAATCTTATCCCGCTTCGTATATCCTCTCGCCACACGGACCACACTCATCACCGCTTCCGTGCCCGAACTTACCAGACGGCTGACTTCCATCGAGGGCATAAGCTGCGCAATCAGCTCCGCTAAAATGACTTCCCGCTCCGTCGGCGCGCCAAAGGTCAGCCCGTTTTCACACGCTTTTTTCACTTTCTCAATAACTGCCGGATGCGCATGGCCTAAAATCGCCGGTCCATAAGACCCCACATAGTCAATCAGTTCATTCCCATCTACATCGACTACCCTGTCCCCATGCGCCGACGCCAAAAACCGCGGCGTCCGCCCAACGCTTGAAAAAGCCCGCGCCGGACTATTTACTCCGCCCGGAATATGCTTTTTCGCGGCTTCAAACAATTCTTTCGATCTTTCTTCCATTCTCTTTTCCCGCGCCTTTCCTAAAAATGAATCCTCGTCCCCGGCATCCGCGTCATCTGACAATCCGCATTCCCACAGAGAACTAATCGAACCGTCTAACTTACGCTTTTGTAAAAATTGACACGCCACATCTGCAATTTCCGTTTCTAAAGGCGCCCTGCCCTGCTTTAGCCCAAGTTCCAAAAGTTCGCGGTAGATCTGCTTTCGCTGTGTTTCTGTTTCCACGCGCTGCTGCAAAACTGCCCGAAGACTGCCCAGACATGCCGCAATCTCCCCTATCTGCGGCGTTAAAACCGTCTGCATCCGCTCCTTTAAATATTGGGAAGTTACGGGGCTTTGCCCGCCGCTTGAAAAGGCGGCGACCACTTCCCCTTCTTTCACAAAGGCAGGAAACAAAAATGAGCAATCTTCTATCTGATCGACTGCATTAGCCCAAATCTTCTTTTTTCTACAAATTCCACTAATGCGATGGTTCAATTCTTTATCATTGGAAGCCGCAACCACAAGCGTCTGCTCCCCAATATCTGTATCTTCAAACTGCTTCTTTTGGCAAGCCACTTCTCCTATGGCTAAAATCTCCGGCAAAATCTCCGGTGAAATAACGGTAATTTCCGCTCCAAACCTTAAAAGCTTCTTCACTTTGCGATAAGCCACCTGCCCGCCGCCTACGACAAGGCACTGTCTGCCCTTTAACTCAATAAACATTGGAAAATACGACATGATAAACCCCTTTATCTCATTGTCATTTCTTTGATTTCATGGAATAACGCCAAATCGTCTTCCGTCAGTTTGATATTAGAAGCAACCGTATCTCCATTTGCCTTAATAATCTTTACTTCTATAATGTCACCTGCCTCTGGCGGATGCATCGCCGCCGCCTGTAAAAATTTCGGAAATTTCGGATGGTTTTTCGTAAACCTGTCCCACATTAGTTTTAATTGAAAAAAATTTGCCGGATTCATGTCCCTACTCCTTTATTTGATTGTAACTTTCGTCCCTTTCGCCCAGCTCAATTCCGATTCCAGCATATAAACATGCCCCTTTTCCAGCTCCACTGCCTGAAAACCGCCATAGACGCTTTCCATCGGTTGGACAACAATCTGTTTACTGCCCTGTTTTAAAACCGGACGGCCGGTATAATATTTCCCTGCCGTCTCATCATAAACCGTCATGGAAATATTCGCCGTCTTTTTGCTTCCGTCAATCTGGTTCAACCTAGAATATGCAAGCTGCGCCGCAACAATCTGCTCTGCTTTTATTTTTTGCGCCAGCTTAATCGTAATTTTTCCTGATTTGCCATTTGCAGACGCCGTTGCAATGCGCATTGTCTTTTTCGAACGGATCGAC
>OFGF01002014.1_pt1 | contig 11324 bp, 4 predicted proteins | sample 1521711 | NCBI WGS metagenome assembly OFGF01 (sample SAMEA3504092, study PRJEB24116) | mouse gut metagenome | biome: mouse gut; feature: mouse-associated habitat; material: faeces | place: Denmark | collected 2011 | reverse complement strand
CCGGCATTCCGATAAAGTGGCAGGCCTGATACGCTGCCACGGCGATTTCCAGGGCCCGGCTGTCCGCCATCCCCACATCCTCACTGGCAAAGCGAATAAGCCTTCTGGCCACATAGAGAGGGTCCTCTCCCGCCTCCAGCATCCGGGCAAGCCAGTACACTGCCGCATCCGGGTCGGAATTGCGCATGGACTTGTGAAGGGCGGAGATCAGGTTGTAGTGTTCCTCTCCCTTTTTGTCATAGAGCAGGGTCTTTTTGCCAAGGCACTGTTCCAGTGTTTCTTTACTCACGGAAATAGAGCCGTCCGGGGCGATTTCGCCGTTGAGGACAGCCATCTCCAGGGTGTTCAGGGCCGTGCGGGCATCACCGTTGGCAAAGGCGGCGATATGGGACAGGGCCTGCTCTTCCATATAAATGGTGCTGCCGCCGAATCCCCGCCTGTCGGTAAGGGTCCGGGAGAGCATGTCCGTCAGTTCCTCCGGGGTGAGTTCCTTCAGCACAAATACTTTGCAGCGGGACAGCAGAGCCCCGTTGATCTCAAAAGAGGGATTTTCCGTGGTGGCGCCGATGAGGGTGATGCTGCCCTTTTCCACATAGGGAAGGAAGGCATCCTGCTGGGCTTTGTTAAAACGATGGATTTCGTCCACAAAAACCAAAGTGCGGATGCCGTAAGCACGGTTGTCCTGGGCCTGCTTCATAATGTCACGAATTTCCCTGATGCCGCTGGTGACGGCGCTGAAATTCAGGAAATCGGATTTGGTGCGTCCGGCGATGATCCTTGCCAGGGTGGTTTTGCCCACGCCGGGAGGCCCCCAGAAAATCATGGAACAGATCTGGTCTTTTTCCAGCATCTGCAGAAGCAGTTTGCCCTGGCCCAGCAGATGCCGCTGGCCCACATAGTCTTCCAGGGAACGGGGCCGCATCCGTTCTGCCAGGGGCGCCGAAAGATCGACGGAGGAATTTTCGTTTGAATCGTCAAAAAGGGATAGCTGCTGCAATGGGGTGACCTCCTGGGGTTTTTGAGATAATTATATACCATACCCACAGAAAATCAAGCGGCAGCGAAGCTGACATTTGATTTTCTGCGGGTATGGTAACGAAAGAATCCATCTGCGAAGCAGATGAAAGCGCGAAGCGCGCGTGACGCGAAGCGTCAGGATTCTTGAGTGAGGAAGAGGAAGAAAAAGAGATAACTACTTTTGATAAGGTGTATTCTGTAAAGGAAGATACTCCTAAGGGTACAGAAAAATCACCATCTTATAAAGAGGGATTGTTTATTGCCGAAAAAATAAAAAAGATAGTTAATGAGTACGAGATATATGACCCAGAGTTAAAAAGGAAGAGGAGAGTAAAATATTCAGATATTGCGCTTTTGTCAAGAACTGGCACTGATAAAGTGCGTGAAATTGTTAAAGCAATACAGGACAATTTAATCCCAATTGATGTTAGCCCGTTGCTAAAAGAGGAGGGCATTTATGAGGTTGAAATTGTAAAAGATATTTTAAGACTGATAGTAAATGATATGCAAGATATTCCTTTAACAGCGGTGCTTGTTAGTTATTGGATAGGTATGGACTATGACGATTTGCTAAATATTAGAAGTAATGATGCAAAAGCGGAGTATTTTTGGCAAGCGGTAAAAGGGCAAAAAGATAGCAATAAAGATATACAAAAATTATATAATATGCTTGACGATTTAAGACTAAAAAATTCGTACATGACTATAAAAGAAATTGCAGATTATATAGTTTATGGATATGGTTTTGATAAGTATATATTGAGTACAGACGGCGGAGACTATAAACTTGCTGCCCTTAAAACTTATCTTGACACATTAAAAGATTTGTCTGCAGAGTGTAGTTTGTATGAGTATATTACTACCTTAAATGACGAAAAAATGGAAATCAAAGGTGGTGCAGATGGTAATACTGTAAAAGCCATGACTATTCATAAGAGTAAAGGTCTTGAGTTTCCTGTAGTGTTTGTTTGCAATATAGAAAAGAAGTTAATAATGAAAAGTGGCTTTAATATCCCTAAATTAATTATCAATAAAGAAGCGGGGATAGCAATTAATTACTTTGATGAAGAAAAAATGGTTGCAAAAAAGAATTTGGCTTTTGATATATTAATGGAAAAAAATCAAATGGACGATAAAGCAGAGGCAATGCGTTTGTTTTATGTTGCGTTAACTAGACCAAAAAATCATATCATTTTAACTGGGTGTGCAAAATCAAGTGAGTTGTATGCAAAAAATCCTTTTAATGTTGAAAGTTTTTTAGACTGGGTTATGGTTGCTGCTAAAAATGATATAAAAGTATCTTCTGCTATTAATTTTCATACTGAAGATTTTAATGTTTCTAGCAATATGGCAAGGTATACTTTTAAAGAATATGAGGGTGAGAATATCCCAATTATCGACAAATACATAAATTTTGAATATTCTGACAAAAAAGCACAAAATACAAGTATAAAATATACCGTAACGGAGATAAATAAACAAGGTGGCATAAATATTGACTTGGAAAAAGAGGAAGAGGTAGTTGTAAATGATATAATTTCTACAACTTTCGACAAAGCAAAAAGAGGTACAAATTATCATGCTGTTTTGGAAAATATAGACCTTAATGCTAACACCTTTGATGCGGTTATGTTGCAACTTGATAGTATGGTAAAAAAGGGCATAATAACAAAAGAAGATATGGAAGAAATTAATGCCCATGAAATTACTGCTATAATGAATACAGAAGTTATGCAATATGCAAGAGATAACAAATGTTATAGAGAGCAAGAGTTTACTTTTTATGAAAAGGCATGCGAAATTATAGATACAGATGTATCTGATAAAGTTTTAGTACAAGGTGCTATTGACCTTTTAATAGTTGGCAAAGAGGTGTGGATAGTAGATTATAAAAAGACGGACGAGCCTACTGCAGTGCTAAAAGAAAGATATAAAAAACAATTGCAACTATATGGCAAAGCCGTGCAAAATGGTATAGGCAGAAAAGTTGATAAAGCAATGCTACTTGTTATTGGTAGAAGTGAAGTAATAAATATAGATATAGATAATTAATACAAATAATAAATATATTGAAAAAAACATAAAAATAACCGCTAAAAATCGGTATTAAATTAAAAAATCGTACTACATAATACTAAATTAGGAGAGAAAAATATGTGGTACGATACTTTTATGTTTCAACTAGAAAACTTTATTAATATTTTTAAAGGCGAAGAATTTTATTGGGGCGATATAATTAATGGAGTAACTGTTTCAATTTTATTATTTACACTATTTACAATTTCTGCAATTGTTACACTTATAGTAAATAGCGAGATTATGCTTGCTAAGACTTTGCGTAGGATTAAAGGCTTTGTCGCTAGATTTGGAATTATACAAAAAGGCAACTTTATTCATTTTAACAAAATTTGCGTAAAAAGCATGCCTAAGTCTGTTCGAAAATCTTGTATTAAGTTTATTTTTAATCCAACTTCAGAAAATCAAGTTAACTTTAAAAGAAGTTTAACAAAAACTGCAGATAGAAGTTGTACTAATGCTTTTATTGCTTATATTTCTGTTTTTGGAATATGTGCTGCGCTTGCAATTGCTACAATTGCGTTGGAAACATTTTTCCTAGAAGGTAACAATTTGTTTGTAGCAATTAGTTTGTTTTATGGTGCAAGTATTCTTATAGCACTTGCTTTGCAAATGTATTTTATTGGCAACAAATACAAAAATGTAGATATACAAATATATGCCGAAGTAGTGTCAAGATATATTAAAGATGACGATAGTGTTAAAATTGTAGAAAAGGTGCAAAATAAGGTTCAAAACAAGCCAATAGACAGCATTGATGAGTTAAGACGAATAGTTTATGGTCTTATAGAAAGTGGTGCGTCTAAGGAACTTTTAAGTCTGTTTAAAGATGGGCTTATGAGTGTTGCAGCAACAAATTATAATAGCACTGCGGACCAATTGCGACTTGAAAATATTGTTAGCAGAATTAACAACTATATAGCATAAATTAAAATTATAAAAAACATTTAAAATGTGCGTTTTACTTAAATATTTTATTTAGGTATACGTGCATTTTATTATATAATAGAAAAAATATACAAATTAATTTTTAAATTTTGTTTTTAGTATAAAAATAGGTTGCCAAACAAAAAAAATAATGTTATCATTATAAGGTAACAATAGGTATAATATTTTTAATATTTTATAGCAACTTGCGTTTTGTCACAAAATCATAGTTAAATTGCGTAAAATGTAAAAAAGTAGTATTGCCTAAATAAATGGAGGTTATTGAAAGTGGACGCGGATTCGAAGTGTTGCAAGCAAAACAACTTAATAGTTCTACGTCACAGCAATAACTAATTGTTGCTAACTTATTGTTTATGTAGTGGCGTGGGCAAACTCACGCTATTTTTATGCAAAAATGGCACTGCAGAACACAATTTAAGGAGGTAATAATCATGATTCAATTATTTTATACTGATGAAAAAGAAAAAGTAATAGAAGGCGATTTTAAAGATATTTTAAATCGTGATATGTTAAATAATAAATGGGTTAGACTTGTAAATCCAACCGATAAGGAAATAGAGAGTGTAGCAAAACTAACAGGTGTAGAGGAAAGTGCAATTAAAGCACCTTTGGATGATGAAGAACGTTCTCGTATAGAAATTGAAGATAATTATTCTTTAGTATTGTTTGATATACCTATTATTGAAGAGGAAGAAGAGGGATATTACTCTTATTCTACATTGCCTTTGGCATATATTTTGACAGATAAATTTACTATAACCGTATGCTTAAAAGATACAGCAGTAATGAAAGATTTTACTTTAGGAAGAGTTAAAACTTTTTCTACAAATAAAAGGTCTAGATTTTTATTCCAAGCCTTATACAATACTAGTACTAAGTTTTTGCAGTACCTAAAACAAATTGATAAAGCGAGTGGCAGAATTCAAACAGAATTACATAAGTCAACACGTAATAAGGAGTTATTCCAATTGCTTGACTTGGAAAATTCGTTGGTCTACTTTAGTACATCGCTAAAAGGTAATGACCTTGTAATAAACAGACTAATTAAGACAGGTGCTATTGTAAAATATGCAGAAGACCAGGAACTTATTGAAGATGTTGCAGTAGAAAACCAACAGGCAATAGAAATGTCAGGTATTTATCGTGAAATTTTGAGTGTAACAATGGAAGGCTATGCAAATATAATCAACAATAACCAGAACAATATTATGAAAATATTGACATCTATTACATTGTTATTGTCTATTCCTACATTAATCTCTGGTATTTGGGGTATGAATACTTGGGTACCCGGAGAAGGCAAGTGGTGGGGTTTTTTAGCGGTTACAGTAGTTACTGTAATAATCTGTATTGTTGTAGGTATATTGCTTCATAAAAAGAAGTTGCTTTAATATAAAATCTAATTTAAATAACAAAAATCTGCTTATAATTTAAGCAGATTTTTTTTGTATAATAAAACATTAATTTTTACAATTATTATTTTTATCTTATTTAATAAAATTAGTGACTAAATAAAAGTTGTTTTTATATCAAAATCTTTAAATTAATAAAACTTAAAAATATAAATAATTGTTAAATCAAAATAAAAAACACGACTGTAAGCAGCCGTGTTATTTATTATTTAGGTTAGTGCATACTACTTAAACTTATTAGTCTAATTCGTAGTCACCAATACCAATATCGTTTATGCTACCTTTTCTCTTAGAGCCACCTTTACCACCTTTTACAAAAGCGATAATAGCAATAATTAGAAGGATAATTGCAAGTCCACCAAGTACACCAGCAATGATATACCACATTGTGTAATCAGCAGGAGCAGCATCACGATAAACGTTTAAGTCAAGAGTTCTTACAACAGCACCAGTTGAATCTTTAATTTGAACTGTAACTTTGTTCATTTTGCCTTCAGTCAAAACATTGTTTGAAACAGTGTAAGTATAACCCTCTTCTAAGTTAAGTTTAACATCAAGTGAAGAAATACCATTTTCAACATTGAATGAGTAAGAATCTTTATCTGACTCTAATTGAATACCAGTTTCAATTTTTGCACCGCCATCACTATTGTTTACGTCAATACCTTTAATATCAGCATGTTTACGTTCTACTTCAATAGTAATTGTTCTTGTAGTAATATTATCACTTGCAGTAACAATTATCTCAATAGTGTTTTTACCAACAGGTAGGTTGATTGGAGCAGTAACAAGATTACCATTCAATTTAATTACATATTTAGCACCATCAGCAGCATTTTCAAGTACGATTACAGGGTTTAAAGTGTTGATGTTGTATTTAACAACATAAGCACCTAAATAATCTTTACCATTATCGAATACAAAGTCAGGTATTTTAGCAAATGTAATAGATGTAACATTTGTATTGATATCTGGATTTGCTTCTCTAATAATGTTAATTACATATTCTTGTACTAAATCTCCATTTACAACAGAGAATTTGTAAGTTCTCATACCATGTTCATTGCCAAATTCAGTTGCAATTAGTTTTGTCAAGTTAATTGAAGATGGAGTCATACCACTAGGTACTGTACCATTAATAGTAACTGACTGAGTTGAATAAGGAACTTTTACAGTATATTCAAATATCTTCTTGTCAAAACCATTTAGTTTATTGCCATCTTTGTCAAGTAATGATAATTTATCAGAGCCATCTTTATAGATTTCTAAATTTTCCAATGTTGGAGCGATTTGGTCACGTTTAATTTCTACTGTATAGATATTAGTTGTGTCATCTACTTTTACTGCAATAGTGTAAATTTTGCTTGTTCCATAAGCAATGTTGCCTATTTCATAAGTCAATGTGCCATTTTTTGTAAGAAGAGCAGTACCATTTTCAGATAAAGTGATAACTGCTGTGCTAATAGCACTTTCTGCTTTAATTATAAGTTTATTACTATCGCTGTGGTTGTTAGCAGTTACTTTGTAGTCAAATTTACCACTAGTTAGGCTACCAAGTAGGTTAGCGCCAGCAGCATTATTAACTCTTAATGTGCTTAAAGTAGCATTTGTATTTGCTGGAGCACGATTAATTTTAATTGTATATTTAGTACCTTCAAAATCTGTATCTTCTGCAATTGCTTGGATAGTGTATATGTTTGATTTGTTAATTGCAAGTTGACGGAAACCATCGCTATTAACATCTGTATCAACTACTCCATCAACAGTGTAATTTTCAACAATTGTTGCTTTTTCACCATAAACAGCAAATACTTTGAAAGCAGATATGCTGTAAGGTACAGATAAAACATAACTTGGATTACTACTATCAAAATTTGCTAAGTAATTTTTACCATCAGTACCAATAATTTGTAGGTCACGGATACGAGCATCTTGGTCTAACTGAACTTCTTGTGTACGTAGGTTAATAGTATAAGTTTTAATACCAGAACCATACATTGAGTTTTCAGGAGTAACTGTTATACGGAAAGTATAAACTTCTTCTACAACATTAGTTAGGTCAATTTTTCCAACACTACCATTAACAGTAGCAACATTAGCACTTGCAACAGCAGTAATATTAATATCTTTTAATGTTTTACCAGGAAGTAATTTATAGTTATAAGTAGTTACGTCGCTAGTAAAGTCTGTAATAACATTGTCAACAGTTGAATCATCATTATAAGTAATAGATGCTGTTAAAGAGGAAAGAGTATTTACATCACTTGCTTTGTTACGAGTAACATTAACTACATAAGGTTTATCATTTTCATCAGTTTTAATACCATCAGTACCTTTGTATGTAATAGTAAATTTAGTAGTAGTACTGCTCTTTAGGTTGATAGTATTGCTGTGTTTAGATTCACCAGTATGAGTGCCTTCAGCATCTTCTCTGTATAAAGCAACATTGTTTACATAAACAATTGTACTTAAACCTTTTGCAAAAATTGTTAAATCAACTTCGTTAGTTGCATAAGGAACACTGAAATTGTATTCATAAGTATCTTTATCAAAAGTGAAGTATTTTGTACCAGATGCATCGTTACCAAAGTCAATATCTGTAATATAATACTCATCTTCAGTAATAATTACATTTATTTGATAAGCATTGCTACCAGTGCCTTGGTTAGATTCTACAGTAATAATTTTGTTATTAACACCATTCTTTAAGTTTGTGTAAGCATACTCAAAAGTACGATATTCAGGATATTTACCATGTTCTTCGTCTGTAATTTCGCTACCAGTAAATCCTTTTAGAGTAGAGTTGTCAGTAATTGCAATTCTAAATTTAACACCTGTATCTTTTGTTGTAGTAGATGCATTCAAATCAAATTTCTTTGTATCAGGGTCATATTTAAAATCTGCACCTGTGTAGTTATTGGTTCTATCAAATACTTTAATCCAGTCTGCACCATCATTAATACTATATTCAAAACTTACAATAGCACCAGGCAAAACTTCGTCTGTAACATCAATTGAATAATCTTGAGTATTTCCAGCAGCAGAAACAATTGTTAAAGTATATCTACCTTTAGATAATGTATACTTTTCATCAACTTTGCCAATTTCAACATTGTCTTGTTTTAGTACAAAAGTTGCACCTGTATCAAGACTAATATCGTCAGCACTCAAAGTTGCTTTATAACCAGATTCTTTTGGTAGTTTAAAAGTATAATCAATACCATTTACTTTATCAGCAGGAGTAATTACGCCACTATTTTTAACACCAGTTAATTGTAGGCTATTAATTGTAGTATTAACACTTACTTTCTTAATATTAATTGTAAATGAACTTGTACTTGTAGCACTTTGTAATGTCATTGTGATAGTTGCGTTGTTTTGGATGTTGTTAACAATAAAACTATCTCCATCACCTACTGTAGTAGCGCCATTTACAATAGAGCAGTTGCTTGCACTTATAGTAATAGTAGTATTAATACCATATCCTTTAATAACACTTGGAGTAATAGTTACTTGACTAGCACTGCCATCAACACCATCAGACATAGGAACTAAAACATCAAAAGTTTTACGGCCTTCTTCTACAGGAGTTTTGTCAGACAAACCAATTTTCTTTTCGTCAACTGGTAAAGTTTCGTTTGACTCAACCTCTAATTTAGCAAGACCAATATATTTTTGAGTAACAGATAGAGTATAAGTTTGAGTAACATTAGTTTCAGAAGTAACAACTATGCTAATAGGAGTAATACCATTATTACCACCATTTAGTTGAACTTTATAAATATCATCATATCCATTAACCTTACTACAAGGAGAACCACTTACTTTAACCTCAACGGTTGAAGTTTCTTGTTTAGGACTTGCTTGAATATAAAATACATCTTTAGATTCTCTTGAAGTTTCAAATTTCAAAGAAGTGATAGGCTTGTTATTGTCATCAGCATCTTTAACTGTGATAGGAGTTACAAATTTAGTAGGTTCTTCACCCTCTGTAGTTCCATCAAGTTTACCTTCGATTACATTTAAGAAATCCAAGTCATTATCTGCAGAAGGGTCTCTTACATCAGCAGAACTGCCAGATGCGTCAATAGTCAAATTATCATTTGCAGTAAAGATAATGCCAGTGCCATCTTCACCATTGTATCCCCAAGTTGCAATCAAGTTGTAACTTGAAGGAGCAATATCAAAGTTTAAGTCAGCATCTTTACTAGCATCGCTTTTTAATTTGAATCTCATTTTAATAACTAGGTTTTCAGTAGCACTAATACATTGGCTTTCGCTTTGTGCTTCCAAGTGGAAACGTAAAAAGCCTTGATAACCAGCATCAGTGTTTTGTACTAAACTAGAAGTATATCTGTTTTCAGATGCAAAATCTCCACTTAGGTCATAATTGCCTTTGTTGAATTTTTCGTCTGCACTATTTACATTTACTAATTCTAGTTTGTCTGCAAGGTCACTCTTAATGAAGAAGTCTGCAGAACCCCATTTGTTGTTTGCATGGCTACCATCATTTTTCATTTTAACAGTAACTGTCAAATCAATATTCTCTCCTGGTAACATAGCAGGTCTATTCAATTCTAATGTAATAGAACTTGCAGTGTTAGGAGTAGAGGGTTGCTCATCTTGAACTGAACTAACATTCAGTGTAGTGCAACCAACGGCCATGCAAAGTGTGAATAATACTATTAGGATAAATAATAGAATATTTTTTCCAAAAGTTCTTTTCATGACAATGTCTCCTTTTCCGATTTTTTTGTTGCCCTTATATCGGACGAAATTGTGATTAAAATTTAGCAAAAAATAAATTTTTGTTTTTCACAGTTTACTAATGTATTTTTTAGACTGATTTTCGTAGGTTTGTTGCAAATATTTTTAGTATATTTGCAGACCTGCAAATGGTCTAAAAAGTGAGGTGCAAAATGACCACACTTGTTATGTGGTTATTATACCAAACAAAAATATCGTGTGTCAAGCATATAAAATAAGTATTTTTTATGTAGTATGCCATATAATGGTTAAAAACAACTATTAGTTATATATTTTGCTGCTACAAAACCGGATTTTTCGGTGTCAAAAACACCACTTAACAAACTGGAAAAAAGTGTAAAAATTCCTTATTTTGTTTAAATATGCCGATTTTTGATAGGTATTTTTTTGATTTATTGTGTTAATTTTTTTGCATAAATGCACAAAAAACAATATTTTTGACTCTTTTTAATAATAAAAAGTAAATTTTTGCTAAAAAATGTCAAATCTTTGCAAAGTTCGTGATTTTTGACTTAATTTATTCCGTTGACACCACGATTTTTGTTTATTTAAGACTTTAACTGAGTAAAAATTCTATTGCTATTTGTATCTACTTTTGTATAAATTTAGCATTTTTTACACCCAAAAATCTTGTCGAATTGTGAATGTTTGTGATAAAAAATTTGACAACTTTTTATCCTCAAAAGTGGAAAAATTCTTCAAAAAATTCACTCAAAATTCAGTAAATTTTTATTACTAAAAGTTATTAAAATTTAGCAATAAAATTGCTATTTTTGCGGGGTAATTTTACCTACTTTTTTGGTTAAAATTTCACTCATTTTATTTTAATATTTCACTAAAATTTTATTAGTAAAATATAATAATTATTACTGATTTAATAATTAATTTTTGTATAATTTTGACGAAAAAATTGCGTTTATAAGTTAATTATTTTATTCAATTTCTTAGTAAATTAACAAAAATTCCACTATTTGCTTCTATTGCTTTTTATAATTTTAAACTACATTTTTTGCATTTAAAAATTACAAAAAGTTTTCAATATGCTTTATGTTTTATGCTTGTATTTAATCTATTTGCGCATTTAATGGTTAATTACTTTTAGTA
>OFGF01002013.1_pt1 | contig 11324 bp, 13 predicted proteins | sample 1521711 | NCBI WGS metagenome assembly OFGF01 (sample SAMEA3504092, study PRJEB24116) | mouse gut metagenome | biome: mouse gut; feature: mouse-associated habitat; material: faeces | place: Denmark | collected 2011 | reverse complement strand
AATCGTACTCGGCAGAGAGCGTCCGCAGCCTGTCATACAGCATGGGGTCGGTGAGTTGGACGGTAAAGTTTTCTCTTTCAGACATAAAATTCCTCCATCGTGTCTAAGCACAGGCATCCCAACTGGCCGCCCGGAAATATGCAGCCACAGTCGATGTCGATCAAATTTCCGTTATGATAGATTTTTGCCGGAATATCTTCCTTGTCATCTTCCGCAGCAAGGAGCTGAACAGGTGTGTGACCGACAACGACGTATTTATCTGGGTAGTAAACGGTATCCGGCTCAGGACGGCACCAAAGAATCTCATTCGGCTCATAGTCAGATAAGGGCCGGGAGAAAGAAAAGTTGTCCAAACCTCCATGTACGAGAACGAAGCGCCGCTCTCCAATTTCTACTTCCCGGTAGAGCGGCATTTTCCGCATATATTCCCAAACAATTTGTGATGGTTCATCGTTCAGCCAGAGAAAGTCTGCTAAAGACAACTCTCCACCGTTGCGGAACCATAGTTTCAGAGCCTCCGTTTCATCCCTGGTCAAAGCTGTTTTCCTGATTTGCCGGACGTTACGCATAACGCCGGGGAGCGCCTGAATCGCCATTGCCTCGTGATTTCCCATTAGTCCTACCACACTGGGCCGCTGAGCCATATCCAGCAAAATCTTGAATCCATCCGGGCCACGGTCAATGACATCGCCCAGAACGTATAGCGTGTCATCGGGGTGAAATTGAATAGCTCGCAGCAGTTCCCGGTACTTGTCATAGCAGCCATGGATGTCCGAAACGGCATAGGTCATTGCGTTTCTCCCTTCTGGTTATTCAAAATATTGGCTCCCGTCTGTTGGTTCTCATTATAGCAGGCTATCCTTCTCCTGTAGTCAACCGCCAGTAGACTTTTGAAAATTTTTATCTTCCCCCTTTCTTTGCTCTGTGGTATCTGGTATAATTTCAATATCCAATCTATGGAGGGCCAGCGTATGGGAGGAATATCGGACTTATCCCACCAAAATCTTTTGGGTGCAGAGAATATTGCGGGTTTTCTGGCAACGAATCAGGATAATATGCTCTATATGACCCTTTCGGAGTATTTAATGGCCCTGCTCAAACAAAGGAACCTCCGGCGTTCTGATGTAGTGCGTGATTCCGGCCTTGAAAAAGCATACGTCTACCAGATTTTCAATGGGGAAAAGAAACCATCCAGAGATAAGCTGATCGCCATTACGTTTGGCCTTCATCTTCCGGTTGAGGAAACTCAGAGGACGCTGAAGCTGGGCGGTTACAGCGAACTGTACGCACGGGTAGCGCGGGATGCTGTCATTCTGTTTGCTGTCAGCCATGAAAAGGACATTTGGGAAGCCGATGGTCTGCTGCACGACAATGGTTTTCCAACTTTACTCGCCCCAGATAAATGATTGCTTTTGCTGGAGCTGAATAGTACAGACATTTGGAGTCACCTCTTTGCATCATCAACGAAAACAAACCTTCCTGTGTTGCACATGAGCAGCATAGGGAGGTTTGCTTTATCATGAGAAGAATATATATCTACCACCATCACTCATACGCCCTATTTATCTTCGATTTTCAGCAAAATTGGGTCGAGAATTATAATCTTTTTTCCCCGCTTTTGAGCGTATCGCACCGTTGCCGCAGTCCCTCCCCTCCGCTCTCCGTTATAGACAGCCAGCAGAAGGCCAGCAGCTTCCACCAGCCGATGGTTTCGGTCAAGCATACACCCCTCGTAATACTCTTGGCTCACATACTCCACAGAATCAGCCTGCTCCAAAATCCAATGATACCGTTCCTGTGCAGGTTCACTCCACCTGTCTGCCTGTCCCTCATGGGGTAGAATCAGATGGAGCTTCAGCGCAGGGTTCTTTTTTCTCAGCTCCAGGACGATCAACGAGGCCCAGCAGTCTACCCCATCAGCTCCACCACTGTAGAAGTCAGTTACCCCATCCTCGGTCAACCTTGTGATCTGCTCTGTCAGTGCTGTCTTCAATGCTACGCATTGACTGTCGGTTTCATCATACCGCCAAGGAAACTTGTGTGGACGATGACCCGTGAAGGCACAAGAGTTATATAGCATAGAACTTCACCTCCGCAAAGATCTGCACCTAATTATACTCTATACGTCGAGTTTTGTCCATAGCGTTCTGGATTTAATACGTCTAGTTCGCTCATAATATGGATGAGACATCGACGTAGGAGGGATAGCAGTGGACTTCAAGCAAGGCGGACAAACGATACAACGCATACGCAAGGAGCGAGGCATGACCCAGGAGCAACTTGCGGAGATAACGAACATTGCCTCCAACTCGATCTCACGGATTGAACGTGGGTTGCTGATGCCTGCCCTGCCTACCTTGATTGATATTTGCAATGCCCTTGGAACCGGAGCTGATTCTATTCTGGCAGCCTACGTTGCGGCAGATACACCTATCCGGTGGACACCTCTGGCAGAGAAGCTGGGAGGGTTGGACCTGGAGAAACAGCACAAGATTGAAGCTATCCTCGACTGCTTGATTGAGACGATTTAAAAGGCCACAGAGAACCGCCTTTAGGCGGATTTCTGCGACCTTTTGTAGTAGATGAATCAATAATGAAGCAGGCTACTCCGAAAGTAATTCCATGAAATCATCATAAGAGATGTACTTAACGCCCAATGCCGTACATATGCCGCAGTATCACCACAACGTTCTCCATTATAGACAGCCAACAGTAGACGGTGGGCCTGAACCAGTCGATGGTTTCGGTTTAGCATACATAGGTCGGTTTGTTAAATGGGCAAGTAGGCTTTTGGCTTTCGCGCGTTACATTGGGGATGGAAGTTTTGCGAATTTTGTGATATTATAAAAATGAATACGCTGAATTAGCAACGGAATTGAATCCTGCCTATACATCACTGATTATTTCGTCCAGATGGTTTTCAACTGGTCGTGATATCTCCTCTCAAATTTCAGAAATGCAATGCTGACTGAATACAAGTGGAAAAAACAGCGTTACAATATACCCTACACATTCTGTCGAATACGATGTTAGTGTTTTATACTTAGAGAAGATGTCAAGGACAACAGCCTATGTTTCCCGCAGCAGCATCAAAAAGAATGCCTCAGATATTGATAAGCACAAAGTTTTTATTCTTGAAGCTGCTAGTTCTGACCATGATCCACATGTTGTCGGGAGACTAAGATATGCCCCAATAGGTTCAATGTGTTCGCAGACATTCCTCCATGTTCCATTTGAAACAGAGCAAGAAGCTCATAACTTTATCTCATACTTACGAACCAAGTTTTTCCATGTATTGGTGTCAGCCTGTAAAATCTCTCAACATACTCCGAGTAAAAACTATCGTTTCGTTCTACTTCAGGATTTTTCCAAGTCCAGGACGGATGCAGAACTTTACGAAAAATACGGGCTGACTGATGAGGAAATCGCGTCTATTGAAGCGACAATCAAACTAATGGAGTGAAAAATGGATACTGCAAAAATCAATAAGTTATATACCCAATTACAATCACTGGCTGGTTGCGATGCTACCCAGCCATTCCACCCCAATGTAGTTCTTAATCTCTGCGAGGAGATCACAAGTGTAGCTCAGCAGATCTCAAATATGAATCTTCCTATTAGCAACCGTCTTCTTGACCTGAAAAACACGCTTTTTACTGAAATCCCATATCATATATTTTATATCAACCAGACTGTATATGGTCAAACGATAGAGAACTTAGAGTTTATTAGGGGCCAAATTCTTGGTGTAAATCAAGCGGATAATAAAGGATTATGTCATTTACTGCACCCTGATATCCAAAGAGTTTCTGAAAAACTGTATCGGGATGGAAGCTACGCCGAAGCTGCCTGCAATGCGTTTATTGAAATAAATGACTGTGTCAAAAAGTTATATCAAACGCTTTGCCCTGATGATACCAATCCGCCTGATGGGCAGGCCCTGATGAACAAAGTTTTTGCTGATAAGGAGCCTGTTATTGAAGCAGCAGATCGTTCAACACAAACAGGAAGGGATATACATACGGGTACTCGTTTCCTGTTTGCTGGAGCAATGGCAGCTCTGCGGAATCCAAAGTCTCACAAAAATATTGAAATCGAAAAAGAGGACTGTATGCGGCGGCTGATTTTTGCCAGTATGCTAATGTTTAAGATTGACAAAATCATTGAGGATTCTGAGGGTAGCACCTAAAAAGGGATACTATATACTTGTTTGAGGCAAGGAGGTGGATACGCCAATGCCACGATCATCGAACGCAACTGCGTCCGCTTTTGGATGGGATTTTCAGAGCAATGCAGCAATTATGCTAATGCTGGAAAATATTGAAAGCGCAGCAAAAGTTAAGGTTGAGGGCGAAAACGAAGATATTGAAATGACATTTTCAAACGGAAAAATGCTGATGGCACAAGCAAAAGCTGTTATAGATCCCAGTGATGTCAGCTTTGTCATAGGTAAGCTAAAAGCAGCTCTAAAAACCTTGGATAAGGCTTCAAAAATTACTGATGTTGAGAAACTTGTTTACATTACAAATTCTCCTAATCCTTTTAATGATGTAGCAACCATGTTCAAATTTAGCAGCCCGTTTAACACAGCTCCATTTTCAGAACTGCCGCCAAGTTGTCAGCAGACAATAAATGATATTTGTACGGCAAAGGGGTATAGCCTCGACACATCTATGTTGACAGTTTGTGTGTTGCAGTTTCATGGTGAATCTGAGGATGAACGATATAAAGTATTGCAATCGCATATTGGGGAATTTCTCAATGAACTTGGTGCCAGAAGCGTATCAACAAGGCAAATACTATTATTGTGGCAACATTCATTTGCAGTGAATGCCACACAAAGAATGGCTATAATTACAAAGGAAAGTATGGTATGGCCAATTATTGCTATTCTCTGTGAAGTGAGCGAGGATGATACCGAATTAGGCGATTACGATTCGTCTGACGTTGCAGAAATTTTGCAGAAGTATAGAGCAGTAATAAATAACAACAGTGAGCGGTTTGAATTTATTTCCAGGATACTCAGCGATTTTAATGAGTTTTATCCTGAGCTGAACTCAAAGGAACGGGTAAACCGCTTCATTTCTGAAAAATGGGTGGAGTATAAAAGTGACTTCGACCTAAAAAATGCAGATTCCTCTACAGAGAAAACGGTGATCTGCCTTACGATTTCAAATGTCCTTAAAAAGCGCAGGGAAATTGCCAAAATAAAGCGCAGGGTAAAGTTATGAGAATAGTTTCATTGCAGGTTAATTCGATGCAACAAACAATCTTGGGTGATAATCAAAAGATATTTAACTTCACCCCGGAAGTAAATGTTGTTTATAGCAAAAAGAATAGTGTTGGCAAGACCACTCTGCTGAGGATGCTTATGTATGCCCTAGGCTACCCGATACCCAATACGCGCGGCATCCGCTTTTCGGACTACGAAACTATTCTCACAGTAATGTGGACGAATGGAAGCGAGTTCATTCTAACCAGAAATGGGAACTATATCGAGATCACGCATGAAGGAACCGAAAGTGGATATTCTCTCCCTGCCGAACAGAGCGAAATGCACGCTTTGATTTTTGGCATTGAAAATCTTGAAGTTGTTGATAATCTGCTTGGCGCATTCTATGTTGACCAGGAAAAAGGATGGACTCTGTTGAATCGTGGAAAGGCTATTGGCAATATTCATTTTTCCCTTGAATCGTTGCTCAGAGGTTTGTCTGATAAATCAAATGACGAATTATCACAGAGGCTTTCCGTGGTTAGACGGGAACTTCAGAAGTATAGGCATATGCTGGATGTCGCCAAATATAAAGCCGAGATAAATAAACTTGGAGAGACTCTCTATTCTGATTCTCCGGCTGATGAAATTGATACCGCATTAGAAGTGCTATACTGTGAAAGGAAACCGATTGAAGAAGAATTACGCCGCATAAAAAGTGTGATCCGCAAAAACAGTAGCTTTGAAAAATACATTACTTCTTTTCGGCTTCGAGTAAAAGCACCTGATGGCAGTGAAATTCCTGTCAATAAAGATACGCTGGTCGGCTATGCTGACACAGCTCACCTTCTTGTTGCAAAACAGAAGATTGTGTGTGAACAACTTGCAGTAATTGATCGTAAAATACATCAGTTGAAAGCCAAACATGATAAGGAATCAATGCTGTTTAATGTGAAAAGCAACTTAGAGCAATTTGACAGTGAAATATCAAAAATAGATGTTGATGCTCTGGCTACGCAGAGGATTATTGCAAAACTAAAAAAAGAGCAGAAAGATTTGAAGGAACAGGTTATTACAAGTGTCAAGCAGAATAATCCCCTTGTCACTGAATTACACGACCTTATTTCGCAGTATGCTACTCGTCTGGGCTTGGATGAGAAGTATGTGAGTGCGCGAAGTGATTACATTTTTACGGATGATCTCAAGTCGTTGTCTGGAGCAATATTTCATAAGGTTGTATTTGCTTTCAAAATATCTTATGTTGCTCTGATTCGGAATCACACTGGAGTATGTCTTCCAATTATTCTGGATTCACCAAGCGGGCGTGAGGTAAGTGAGGAAAATGTAAATGAAATGATGGCTATCCTGGCAGAGAATTATGCTGAACATCAAATCATAATTGCGTCCATTTATAATAGTTATGACTTCTCCGATAAAAACATAATTGAATTGCAAGATCGGCTTTTGCCATTTTGATATGAACTGGCATATTGCTTCTGACTCGTTGCATTTTTCAGAAAGAGAATTTAGTGTTTGAAAATTGGACATATAGCCAGTCGGCAACAAGAGAGTCTTCACAAGGAGCTTGAATCCATCTGATTGAAATCTTTACTTTCGCAAAAATAGCCTCCCCGTGCCGCTTTGAGGGCGGTACAGGGATACTTTGCAGCTATTTGATTAAACACCATGCTGTAAAAATCTTTCTGGTATAATCGCCTTAACGGAAGAACATTTGAGGTTATCGAAATTTCTCGTTGCAGTGTAATCTGCGGAAACCTCCTGCGCACGTTCATCTTGCAGGCAGTCTTCAAAATCCGAAAACTCACCCTGTGAAATCGCGTCACAAACCCTCTCATGGTTGCTCTTGATCCTGGTGCTGATTCTATCCCGGCAGCTTACATTGCGATGGATACCCTTGGCGGAGAAACCGGAGGGCTGAATTTGGAGAAGCAGCATAAGATCGAAGCTATCCTCAACTGTCTCATTGAGACGATTTAGGCTTGCAATGTAGAGAGACGTCAGCTATAATAAAGAGGCAAGGTCAAGGATACTATGTCGTAGGGCATTGTGATTTATCCTGTATAGGGCAATAACACTTAGCCTACGCCATAGAAAAAAGTGACCTGCCATCCTTTGGATGGGGGTCACTTTTTTGTCCTTCGGACTATCCTTTCCCTGCCTAACACAAGGATTTTAGGAACATTTTGCACTATATCACCATGGAGTAGGGGCGTCCGGCCCAAGGGCCGGGTGGATAAACTACTTTGCCCCTTACAGAATAAATCACATTGCCCTACGACATGGTGATATTCCCAAATCGTGTTTTTGGGTAAATGGCAACAGGCTTGAAACCCTTGCAAATAGGGACTTTGAGCAAAGTTGTATTCCCAAAAGCATAGGCCCCAATTCCCCAAAATTGAGCTGACTTCGTTTTTGGGGACTGCTTTTGGGGAACTGGGGCAGAGTGTTCCCACAGGGGAGGACTACCAACATGAGGAAGAAGAACTTCAAGGGTCGATGCGAGAGGAGGATGCTGGGCAAGTGTGCTGAGGTGTGCCGGACGTATGATGCTATCCAGTATGCCTATGCTGATCTGCTGCAAGCCAGTGATGAGGTTGTTGAGATCAGGTGTAATGTCCTGCTGGATGGGCTGGAGGTTGGCGAGTACACTTCAGACTTCGTATGCACCAAGGCGGACGGCGAGCTGATGGTCAGGGAGTGTGTCTATCGGAAATTCCTGATGAAGCCCCTGACGGTGAAGCTGCTGGATGCTTCAAGGGACTACTGGCTCAGGCATGGGGTCACGGATTGGGGGGTGGTCATTGATGAAGAAGTATGATCTGCTCCGGTCTGGTGATGCCATCATCCGAGTGCTGGAAGTACAGGGCGATAGAGTTCTGGTGATCGACTGCATCAAGAGGACAATGCCCGTATGGGTAGATGCTATGGAATTGGAATCCTACTCCGAGTGTACCAGTGGTGAGCTGTCCCAAGTTACAGGGACTATTCCATCTGATGTTGATGCTCTGGATGCAGACCAGAGGAAGGTCATGTACGAGAGGTACACAATGATTGCTCCTATCCTGCCCTTCATTGCAAATGATAAGATGCGCTCCCAGGTAATCTGCTCTATGGCTGAAGAACATAGAGTATCAAAGCAAACAGTCAGAAGCTATCTCTGTCTGTACTTGTCCTACATGGATGTGGCTGCTCTTGCTCCCAGGCGTAGGGAGGATGATCGAGTGTTGACTCAGGACGAGAAGAACATTCGGTGGGCCTTGAACAAATTCTTCTACACCACCAAGAAGCAATCCTTGATGACAGCCTACACAATGATGCTCAAAGAGAAATATTGTGATGCCCTGGGGGTACTGGCAGAGGAATACCCGTCCTACTACCAGTTCCGATACTTCTATCGCAAGACCAGGAATCTCCAGAACTTCTATATTTCTCGGGATGGTTTGAAGAACTACCAGAGGAACAATCGTCCTCTGACTGGTGAGGGAGTACAGGAGTTTGCTCCTGCTGTTGGTACGGGAATGCTGGATGCTACGGTCTGCGATATTTACCTTGTCAATGATACTGGAAGTCTGGTAGGTAGACCAATTCTGACGGCCTGTGTCGATGCTTACAGTGGCCTGTGTTGTGGGTATTCTCTGTCGTGGGAAGGTGGTGTCTACAGTCTCCGAGGACTAATGCTAAACATCGTGGCTGACAAGGTTAGTTGGTGTGGCAGATTCGGTATCTCCATCCATCGCGAGGACTGGGACTGTGATAAGCTCCCAGCTATGTTCGTCACCGATATGGGAAGTGAGTATACATCAGGGAACTTTGAGCAGATTGCAGAGCTGGGTGTTAAGGTAGTCAATCTTCCATCCTATAGACCTGAGTTGAAAGGTCTGGTGGAGAAATTCTTTGATTTGATACAGGAAAGTTACAAGAAGCATTTGAAAGGTAAGGGTGTAATCGAGCCTGACTATCAGGAGCGTGGTGCTCATGACTACCGGAAGGATGCTTGCCTGACTATGGCTGACTTTGAGAGGATCATCCTGCATTGCATCATCTACTATAATTCTCAGCGAATTGTTGAGAGTTTCCCTTATACTGAGAACATGATAGCAGCCCAAGTGAAGCCCTATGCCTCCCAAATCTGGAATTGGGGAAAATCCCAAATTGGAGCCAATCTCATTGGAATTGGGAAAAGGGAGCTGATGCTTACCCTCCTGCCGAGGACTACCGGGAAATTCAGTCGGTCAGGGCTGAAGGTGAACAAGCTGCGGTATCACTGTGAGGGTTACACGGAACAGTATCTATCTGGCGGTGATGTGACCTGTAGCTTACAATCCAGAAGATGTAACCTCCGTATGGGTGCTGGAAGACGGTGTATATACTGAGTTTACCATCATCGAATCCAGATTTGAAGGCAAGGACTTGACAGCGGTACAGGAGTTACAGACCAGCCAAAGAGTTATTGCCAGAGGTGCAGTCAGGGATAACCTACAAGCTCAGATCAGCCTTGCCCAGCATATAGAAGCCATTGTGGGTAGTGGTACTGGTCGTGGTGATGTTCACATGAAGAATATCCGCAGCACTCGCAGGAAGGAACAGTCCAAACGCCGTTGGGACTACATGAAGGGAACTAACTAGGGAGATATTTTATCGTCAGCACAAATCAAAACGGTATTTCTCAATTCTTCTGCTGTCAGAGAATATCCGAGTTTTCGTATCGCATGGTGTATCATCTTGTGACAATTTGCACATAAGCAAACCATATCGGTTTCCGGATTTACGTTATGCTCACTTCTAATTTCCCCTAATGGTTTTAGGTGGTGAACTTCTATAACACTGGAACCAAATTCTCCGTAAAGCCCCTCATAGTTGATTTGGCAGGCTTCACATATTAGAGCACCGTTCTTCTGCCTACAAAAATCAATGGCAACCTTCCGCAGATTTGGATCACGTTCATATCGGGTCCCATAATACGATACCCTTTTCCCCTCGGAGCCTGTTGTGGAATTACATTTGGTTGCTTCTATGATAGCGGTTTCTATGTCTGATTCAAAACAGTTCAAATTGATGTAAGAAACAATGCGTTCAAGATACTGTAGGTCTATCTTATGTAATGTCTGACTAAAACCATTGATGGTATTGTCAACCAGCGGAAGGAACTCACCTGCTGTCATTGGCTTATCAAATAATCGAACCGTGTTCGTGTCAAACTCATAATAGCCGGAGTAGTCACCTGTTTTCTCTTGCTTCTGATAGACTTTCTCACCACAGCCCACCGGAAGGCCATCATATTGAAAAAGAACAAATATGCGGTCATAAGGATTGTTGGTGAAACTCTTTTTCCTGCAATAGTATAGTCCATAGCGTTTCAAGTCAGTTAAGATGAAATCATCCACATCAGTTTTCGATGCAAACTCTTCCTTACCCATCGGAAGCAGGCGTATATCAGCGATACTTGGTAATTCAGGGATAACGATTTGATTCAAAAAGGCTTCTGCATGGTCAGCATGAAACACAAATACAGGGCTCTGGGGGCCATAAGCAGTTCCTTGGCGATGATCTACTATATGAATTTCTTCTTTCCCAGTCAAAGCATTCTCAACCTCAGCCTTACTTGCATTAGGATTATGCGCACCGCCGAGTTCATATCTCCTCCACACCAAGAAAGTATCTTCAGCCTCATAATATTTTACAAGATATAATAGCGTCTCGGGAAAGTCTAAACCTTTGACCGCACCGTTTTTAGTATAGATATGATGGCTTTTTAGGTCAAACTGAATAGATGCGTTCCTGTGGATCGAGTTGCCTTTTCCAAGGTGGAAGAGCCGATAATCAACCCTCAACTTCTCACAGGAGGTTTTCAATGAATCATATGACATTCTACTTACCTCTTTTCTCCATCAAGGTGTTGCTATCAAGCAGTTTATAAAGAGAATAATAAAGCATAGAAAGGGAGCAATCAATGACTAATTTATCTGAAACAATTAAATTTTTGCCTCCAATGAAGTCGGGGAAGAAACTGATGTCTGCTCTGGAAGTGTTGCCAGAGTATGACGCTGCTATCTGTGATGCTGATGCTCCTGTACGGCTCATGGCACTCTCT
>OFGF01002007.1_pt1 | contig 11348 bp, 13 predicted proteins | sample 1521711 | NCBI WGS metagenome assembly OFGF01 (sample SAMEA3504092, study PRJEB24116) | mouse gut metagenome | biome: mouse gut; feature: mouse-associated habitat; material: faeces | place: Denmark | collected 2011 | reverse complement strand
GGCCAGTGTGATCGCCTGCCTTTTGTACTTTCCCATGCTGATTTTTTCCGGGGCCACGCTGCCCTTTGAGGTGATGCCGGGGATGATGCAGAAAATCGTTGCCCTTTTCCCGCTGGCACAGGGGATACAGCTTATGAAGGCGGCTTTTCTGGGGATGCATACGGAATCTGTCTGGGTACCGGCAGCGGTTATGGGAATCGTCACCATTTTGTGTGCAGGCGCGGCGGTGAAATTTTTTAAATGGGAGTGAGTTCTTTCGGGCTATCAATTCGTATCGTTCAAATGCGAGGTTTTTTGTGAGAGAATCGGCTATAATAAAAACAACAGGGGGAACACGATGGACTGGATAAAACGGTTGAACCAGGCGATTGATTTTATAGAAGAGAACCTGGATGGGGAACTGGATTATGAGGATGTAGCCGGGGTTGCGGGCTGCCCTTCCTACTATTTCCAACAGATGTTTTTATATATGACAGACATGACACTGCGGGAATACATACGGCGGCGCAGGCTGTCTCTGTCCGCCGTGGAACTGCAAAAGGGAAATGGAAAAGTAACGGATATTGCCATGAAGTATGGTTATGAATCTCCCACCGCGTTTACCAGGGCTTTTAAGAATTTTCATGGAATCACGCCCTCCGCTGTAAAAACGGAACCGGTATCCTTTCAGGCATATCCGCCCATTTCTTTTTCCATGGCAATCCACGGAGGGGCGCCGCTGCAGTTCAGGATAGAGGAAAAAGAAGCGTTCCGGATACTGGGAAGGTCCTGTCCCCTGTCGAAAGAACTGACAGAGAATTTTGAAAGGATACCAGCGGTATGGGATGCCGCACTGGCAGACGGAACACTTGCCAGATTACTCTCCATGGCAGAGGGAAAGCCGGAGGGACTTCTCGGTGTCAGTATCCATCATACGGAAGACTGGAAATATCTGATTGCTGTCCGTTCCGATCAGAAGCCGGGGGAATACGAAGAATATCAGATTCCGGCATGCAAATGGGCGGTTTTTGAAGGGAAGGGAACGAACCGTACCCTTCAGGAGCTGGAAAAGCGTGTCATTATCCAGTGGCTTCCTACGTCCGGCTACACCTACGCAGAGATACCGGATATTGAGGTGTATCTCCATGCAGACCCGGAAGACGCAGTCTATGAATACTGGCTTCCTGTACGATAAGAAGAGCATGGAACCGGAAGGAGGATACCGATGGATGGTCAGGAGATGATAAATGAGCTTAGGGCACAGGCTTCTGAGAAATACAGGGAAAATATGATTCGGATGGGGATACCGGCCGAAAATAGTATTGGTGTGGCAACGTCCGTAGTAAGGGGCCTTGCAAAGAAAGCCGGGAAATCGCAGGAGCTGGCATTTGAACTGTGGAATACAAAATACCACGAGGCAAGGATGCTGGCGGTCTTGTTGATGAATCCGAAGGCGACAACGGATGCTGAGGCGGAAAGGCTGCTCCTTGATGTGGTTTCCTGGGATTTATGCGACCACCTGTGTAAAAATTTATTTTTGAAGATGAAGAGCAGGGATAATTTTATTGCAAAGTGGATACGGGAACCGCAGTTATATAAAAAAAGGGCGGCGTTTGTGCTGATTGCAGCTTCCGTGATACATGACAAAAAGCTGACGGATGAAACGGTGGACGGCTATCTGGAGCTGGTTACGCAGTATGCGGATGATGGACGGGAGCATGTGAAAAAGGCGGTTTCTACTGCTTTGAGGGAAATCGGAAAAAAGAACTTTCATTATAATGAAAAGGCGCTTTTGCTGGCGCACGAGTGGATGGAAGGAGAAAGCAAGGTATTGAGGTGGATTGGAAAGGATACGGCGAAGGAACTGGAAACCATGGTAAAGGCAGAAGGACGGGGACGTCTGATTTCCGCAAATACCAGGATGGGAAAGGAATCAGGAGGTTCGGGATGAACGGGAAGTTTTTTGCGCTACCGCAGGAAAGGCAGGAGCAGATCATAAATGCGGCATATGGTGTGTTTTCCAGGAACAGCTATAAAAATGCGTCCATGTCCAGGCTTGCGGATGCCGGCGGCGTATCCAAATCCCTGCTGTTTCATTATTTCCTAAATAAAAAAGAACTGTATCTGTACCTTTGGGAACATGCATGCAGGCTTTACCGTGAAAAAGTAAGGAAGGGAGATACGCAGACCACGGATTTGTTTGAGATCCTCTGCCAGAGGGTTCTGGCAGGCTGTGTATTCATGAGGGAAGCCCCGACCATATACCTGTTTATCTTGAGGGCATTTTTTGAGGAAAACCCGGAAATCAGGGAAGAACTTCAGAATCATTATAAGACAGCCTATCTTCACGGAACAGAAGATATACGGGGGCCGGCAGATATGGACCTGTTCCGGCCGGGGATTGATACGCGGCTGCTGTTAGAAGAGATTAACGGTTATCTTCTCAGCTGTTACTGGAAGATGTTTTCAACCGGGGAGCTGAACCCGGATTCTCTGGAAAAGGACTTCCTGAAAAGAGTTGGACAGTGGAAAAGGGTATACCTGAAAGAAAGGAATCATTAAGATGGCAGTTTCAAATATAAGAGCAGACTTTCACGCAGAACTGCAAAAGGTTTGGGAGATTGTGACTTCTCTGGAGGATACGGCGTGGCGCAGCGATCTGAGCAGGGTTGAGATTATAGATGATAAGCAGTTCGTGGAATATACAACATCCGGCTGCCAGACCACCTTCACCGTTACAGTGAGGGAAGAATGCCGGCGTTTAGAATTTGATATGGAGAATGATAATATGCATGGGCATTGGACAGGGATTTTCTCCAGCAAAGGCAACGTAACAACGGTTGATTTCACGGAGGATGTTACAGCAAAAAAATGGTTTATGAAACCGTTTATCGGGGCGTATCTGAAAAAGCAGCAGGCTTTATATATAACGGATTTAAGAAAAGCTTTGGAGCATACCTCATAAGTATGTACTCTCGGAATCTCTCTTGCACCTGCTTTTGTGGCTGATTTTCCGCCAGATACGCATAAATTTAATCAACGTACGTTCCACGTACGCCTCATAAATTGATGCACATCTGACAAAAAATCATCTCACACAACCAGGCACAAAGAAACTCCGAGAATACATAAGTCGCTGCGCGACGCCTTTAAAGTCTTGCCATATATAGAAAAAGACCAACAAACCGTATCGCGGTCTATTAGTCTTTTCTGCATCAAACGAAACAGAATTCCTGCTTATTGTGCTAGGCACAGTAAGCAAGGCTGATTTCTTTCCTTGTACGCTTGTATACCAATTAATCTATTGTATAAGGCATCAATGCTAAATGACGTGCACGCTTAATTGCTACTGTCAAAGCTCTCTGATGCTTTGCACAGTTTCCTGTAATTCTTCTAGGAAGAATTTTTCCTCTTTCAGATACATATTTCTTTAATTTTGCTACGTCTTTATAATCGATTTCATTATTCTCTTTTCCACAGAATACACAAACTTTTTTTCTTCTGCGTCCGCCTCTTCTCTTCATTGGAGAATCTGGTCTGTTACCTTTTTCGTAAGCCATTGTCAATACCTCCTGTTTTGATTCCTCCGGCAACTGCCGGATTCCTATCCTACACAATCAATCGTACTAATTAAATGGTAATTCTTCATCAATTCCATCCGGAATATTCATAAATCCATCTCCCGCATCTACACTTGGAGCCGGTGACGGAGCAGGGGCTGCTGCTCGGAAACTGCCGCTGTTCTGATCACTTGCGGCTTTGCTTTCTGCAAATTCCTGTTCTTCCACGACAACATCTGTTGTATACACTTTCACGCCATCTCTGTTCGTATAACTTCCGGTCTGGATACGGCCTGTAATCACAATACGGATTCCTTGGCGGAAATATCTCTCAGCAAATTCTGCTGCCCTTCCAAAAGCCACGCAGTTGATAAAATCTGCGGTTGCTTCCCCATCACGTTTGAATCTACGATCCACAGCCAGTGTATATCTCGCTACTGCAGTTGCGTTCTCTCCTTGCGAATAACGCACTTCCGGGTCTCTTGTAAGACGCCCCATTAAAATTACTTTATTCATACGATTTATCCTCTTTCTTAAACTCTATGCTTCCTGTTTTACGCATAAAAATCTGATTACATCATCCATGATGCGAAGTCTCTTTTCGATCTCGCTTGGAGCTGTAGTTTCAGACTCGAAGTGAATGAAATAGTAAAATCCTTCTCTCATTTTCTGAATCTCGTAAGCTAACCTTCTCTTACCCCATTCATCAACGTCTGTCACATTACCGCCGAAACGCTCTATTAAAGCATTCACTTTTTCGATAACCTGTGCTCTTTCATCATCTTCGATCTTAGCGCTGACAACAACGGCTAATTCATATTTGCTCATTCTTTTTACCTCCTTATGGTCTCTGGCCCCTGTACCTGGCAGGAGCAAGGAATAATATATCACAATTAGCTATGTTAGCATAATTGCCGCCCTATTTCAAGCTTTTTTTCTGATTTCTTTCGTGTTTTTCTCCACTGTTTTACGCGGAATCATAATCTGATGCCCGCATCCTATGCATTTCAACCGGAAATCTGCACCAACCCGCAAAATCTCCCACTCAAAGCTTCCGCATGGATGTTTCTTCTTCAATTTAACAATATCCCCAACTGCATATTGCTCTGCCATCGCTACTTCCCTGCTTTCTTCGTCCGGACTCTTACACCCTGTACCAGAAAACGTTCATCATCTCTGACATTCGTACATGTAGACAGACTGATTATTTTCGAATCCTTGTCAAGCTCCACATCCATCTCGTATGCAGAAGCTTCCTTTGTATCCTTTATGTACTGTTCGAACTCCTCATCCGTAGCAAATGACATCGTATAACTTTCGGATGTATCCTTCACCACACCAGCCGAATAAATCTTATACATATGCTCCATACCATCCGGTGTATAGATAAAGAAGTACGGATTTTCCTCCCAGAACTCTTTGTCTTTATATTTTAGAAGCTGCGCAAACATCGTCTTATTTTTCATATTATGCCCATACATAATCGTATTACGGTCCGTAAAATCATCCGAATTATCTTTGTCAACAAAAATTGTACCAAGCTTATTCGTATTCACCTCGAATGTCTTCGTCAGATATTTATCGTTATCTTCTCCTTGCACAACCGGATAGTTGATCTCTGCCGGCTCTTCAAATCGAATCCACGCGATCACATCTTCATTAATTTCTTTCAAGGAATCAAAATCTACAGTAAATCCTTCCTTTTCATCTCCCTGCATCGCAATTTCCTGAATCTTTGTGTATTCTTTTTCTCCCTTGTCATACTCCGAATAAATCTGATACAACTGGTACCCGGATACCGCAAATACTCCCAGCGCTATGATCAGTACGATTGTACTGAAAATGCCTGCGCCTGCTCTTCTTTGTTTTCTTCTTCCCCTGTGATATCTTTTTTGTCTCCTATGTTTTTCCATCATGTCATACCCCTTTTTGTATTTCTCTAAGCGTCCGCTCTTGTTCGCTATACTCTCTCTATCATAGTTTTTTTCACGCCGGCTGTCAAGAATCCATACACATTATATCTATACTTTCTCGATACATTTTCCGCTCTGATCAAGTTAATAACTCCAACACATGATAAAGATCTAAGATTCCATACCCCCACTCAGGATTCGGATACTGCCTAAGCCGGCTTCTCCTGGCCCCTCTGACCATATAGTTACGCACGGTATTACCGCTAAATGCTCCATCATTCCCCTTTACAATTGCCCATTCAAACAAAAGCGCTGCCGCCCCTGTCGTATACGCTGCCGCCAAAGACGTACCGCTTCGCACTCCATATCGCCCGTTCGGAAGAGGTCCCCTAAGATCTACTCCTGGCGCTGCAATATCCGGCTTGATATTCATGTTGGGCGTATACCCCCGACTCGCCTCCAAATACAGACTTTCATTTTGCGTATTATATGCCGTTACCGAAATCACATCCTTTGCCACTGCCGGCGTCGTCAGCGTCACATCCGGACTAGAAGCCAAAAAATAAGTCTCTTGATTGATTAACGGCGTTACCGGCAGCCACATATGAAAACCGCTTCCCTGGCAGCTGTCGCTTAACACTTGTATCCGCCAAATCCCCTCTACTGGATTCAGTATCCTTAAAAAAATCAATGTTTCCCCTGTCTGCCGTTCAATCGGTACATAACTCGCCTCAATTACTGTATCCGCAAATACAAAAGCAAGCCTCTGGAACATCAATGTTCTGCTTTTCACAATTTCTTTTTGCTCCCCGGATGGAGATTCTATGATCATGGAAAATGGATTTGGTGAATTTCCCCAGAATTCCATAATAAATCCCTCTCTTTGCCCGACTTTCAACTCCACCTGTGCATATCCTTGCTGCGGTTCTACCCGCCCCTGATAATGATGCCTTTGGTTTCCTTCATTTCCAATCGCCGCTACGGACACATTTCCCACATAACGATTCATATTGTTCAAAAACAAACTAATCGGGCTTTCTCCCCAATGCGATCCCAGACTTCCACCCAACCCGATACATACGGAAAGCGGCATTCCTAACATTTGCGCGCAGGTAATCGCATACTGAATACCAAACATAATATCATTTTCCTGAAATACTTCCGCTCCCTCCGGAATCAGATACAGCTCTCTTAAGTACTGTTTCATCGGTTTTAACTTCACCACGATAAGCGTTGCCTCCGGCGCCGTTCCTGAACTATCCTGCTCTTCATCAAGGTTTCCCGCAGCAATTCCCGCAAGAAATGTTCCATGTCCGTTCTCATCATAAGAGGGCACTATCTGCCTTGGTTCCTCACTCGCAAGCGCCGCATCTATCTGCTCTTTGGTAAAATCTGCTCCGTAAGGGACTATCTCAGAAACTTTTGTCGTTGGAAGACTTTGATCCCACAGGCAGGCAATCCTGCTCGTTCCATCTGGATTGCGAAACGCCGGATGCTCATAATCAATCCCGGAATCAATGATTGCCACCGCTGTCCCCCTCCCCCGAAGTCTTAGATACGGATGATTGTGAAGTCTTGATATTCCTGATGTATTCAAACTTTCTAAACTCATATAAGTGTAATACTTTGGTATTGCTCCATAGCTTTCGGCGGTGATACGAATAGGCGCCTCCTTCTGGATCTCACTGTAAACTACCGCATAATTTTCATTAATTATCTCAAATCGCTTTTCCGAAATCGCTTGTTCAATATAACCAACTGGTCCTTGCACAAACTCACTATACTTTACAATGTAATCAGCATACTCCTCATCCTGTGCCGGTACAAATAGTGTTTCATTTTCTGGCATACTATCCTCACTATGCTTTCTTGTTTATTATGCCTTATGCAAAAATAACAGGTTTTATGAAAGAATTTCGCATATAGGGCATCTAATGCAAAAAACCTTGGCGAGATGAATGCCAACGACATTCATCTCGCCAAGGTTTTAAAAAGGCGCAGGCCGGATTTGAACCGGCGGATACTGGTGTTGCAGACCATTGCCTTACCACTTGGCTACTGCGCCATCTCTCTTATAAGAATAACATATGCTTCTAATAAGAAAAGTATACCAAATGGTATTTTTTTCGTCAATAAAATTTAAGATTACCTCTGCATTTCTTTTTTTTCGTCTTCTTCCACGATTTTTAGAAAATCTGCTTCGTCTTTCTTCAGCTTCGGAATAAATCTGCTGGCAAACTTTCCCCTGCCTCTTTTTTTCACATAAAAGTATCCTATAATCGAAAAAACTATCGCTCCGATGAAATTCACAAACAAATCCTCCATCGTATCCAAAAGTCCAATATCAAGATAACCTCCTAATCCAAGCTCTTGTCCGTTAATAGTCACTTCCTTGATATCCTCTATCGTTACTACTTGCGTTCCGCCGGCAGGATCAAGCATAACTGTCGAAATACTGTTTACTATGGTATCTTTTTGCGTATCCATTCCGAAAAATGTATCCATACCACACTCAAAAAATTCCCACATCACGCCAATCGTCATAGAAAAGCAAAATGCAACCACCGCCATATAAAGCGGAGAAAGTTTGAACGTGATTTTCTCATTGCGATTCAGAATATCTACCAAAGAAAATCCAATCGCGGCCGCAAGAAATCCGTTCAACGTATGCAGCATAGTATCCCAGTTTGGAATCCTCGTGTAATATGAACCTATCTCTCCTAAAATCTCTGCCGCAAATATGAAGATCAAAATAATAATCTCCAATGTTGTAGGCAACTCTATCTTAAACTCCATCTGGATAAAACTTGGCACAAGAAGTAAGACAAGCGTTAATATACAATAAAATACATCTTCATAATTCCGATTTAAAATCTGCAATATCATAACAACAATTACAAACGCCCGTAATATCAAATATACTGCAAATGAACTTTTATGTTCACTAACTTCCATTTTCATCGCTTTCCAGCGGTTCTTTATCTTACGCAACATAAGCTTCCTCCCATATACATAGCTACAATTTCTATCTGCCACAACGCGATCCTTACAAAGTGTTTTTAGTTCGTAAAAAAGCACGTCCTATGAACTAAAAAATCGCAATCAGAAAAGACTGCGATTTTTCTTAGAGGCGCAGACCGGATTTGAACCGGTGGATACTGGTGTTGCAGACCATTGCCTTACCACTTGGCTACTGCGCCGTATTCAATTATACTAAACTATTTCAGTTTAGAAATGACTCCTACGGGAATCGAACCCGTGTTACCGCCGTGAAAGGGCGATGTCTTAACCGCTTGACCAAGGAGCCTTATATTTTGACTAAAATGCATTCAACTTTCTAACTCTGCATCAGCAACATATTGATATTATCACAAGTTTTATCAGAATGCAAGTACTTTTTTATTTTTTTTAAGTTCACGTAAGCGGACAGCAAACTATCAAGCCTCTGACATTGGGCATGATTCCGAAAGAGTCCTCACTTCTGAAACTATAAAGCCTCCAGATCATGAAGACGTCCATCGAAATCAACTATGACATATACTAATGACTTGCCGCTAATTAGCTGTCGCCATCCAATCTATGATGGAATTCTGACGCCGCTCTTTACCACCATTTTCAGATTCAGATCCTGGTCCAGCAATACCACGTCGGCATTTTTTCCAGGCGCTATAGAGCCATAATTTTCAAATACGCCCAACGCTTTTGCTGGATTGACCGTCGCACATGCAACCGCATCTTCCAATGAAATCCCCATCACTTTGACCGCAGTCCGCATACAGTCCATCAAGTTTGTAGCGGAGCCTGCCAGCGCCCCGTTGGAAGCAAGAACCGCCCGGTTTCCCACAACGTCTACCTCGAGGCCTCCCAAAAGGTAACGTCCATCCGGCATTCCCGTCGCACGCATACTGTCACTTATCAATATCATGCGGTCTTGTCCCATCATTTTAAAAGTGGCCCGCACGACAGAAGGGTGAATATGAACGCCATCGCAGATCAGTTCTGCATTTACATGCGGACTGTCTGACACTGCTCCCACTACTCCTGGAGAGCGATGCGTAAACGCTGGCATAGCGTTATATAAATGAACCGCATGATTTGCCCCTGCGTCGAACGCCGCTTTTGCCGTATCATAATCTGCATTAGTATGCGCAAGAGAGATATTGACTTTATCTTTCATTTGACGAATAAACTGCAGCGTATCCTGGCTTCTCTCCGGAGCAACGCCCACAAACTTTACCAGCCCTTTGGAAGCGTCCAAAAACTGCTGGCATAATTCCTGGTCACAAGGAACAATATGCCTCTGATCCTGCGCCCCTTTTTTCTCAACGCTGATAAAAGGGCCTTCCATATTGATGCCCAGCAAATCTGCCGCCGCCCCTCGTTCTTGATCTGCCGCTTCCTTATAAGAAGCCGCCACTGATAAAATATGCATCAATTCCTGTTGTGGAAGCGTCATGGTAGCAGGGCAGATTCCTGTCACACCTATAGACGCTTCATATCGTGCAATTTTCTCCAAAGCCTCCTTGGTCCCATCGCAGATATCATAGCCATCACACCCATGAAAATGAAGGTCAATCAGTCCTGGAATGGCATAACAGCCTTCGCCGTCCACAATTTCATCGTCCGTTCTCTCTTCGCCTGGAAATACGGAGGAAAACTTGCCATTTTCGATTACAATCTTTCCTTCGCAAAATTCCTTATCTTCCGTATAGACTTTTACATTTTTGATTATCATCGCTTTCTACTCCTTTCAACGCCTGCAGCGTACGCCCATAAAATGCTTCTTACTGATAACTACCGTGATCTGTTTCAATTACTACTGATTTCACAGTATCTTCCATCTTTTTCCCTGTCGCCGTCCCGCAAAAACAGAATGAAACAGTTTGAAAAGATATGATATCTGTTGTAAAGATTTTCTGCTTGTGCTTTATTATAATATATTAAAATGTACTTAGCAACCTCAGAACCACATTTTAAAAACTGTAAAAATATTTCTAATTATTCTTAAATTTTTATTGAAAATATTTTTATTACTGCTATACTGATACTAAAAGAAAAACATTGCTACATATAATAATTGTCCAAAGGAAAGGAAGGAACATATATGAAAATTTACAGAGCGACAGATTATAAAGACCTGAGCTGCAAGGCGGCAAACATCATCCGGGCGCAGGTCATAATGAAACCAGACTGCATCCTTGGTCTTGCTACTGGCTCCTCCCCTGTAGGAACTTATGAGAAATTGATTGAATGGCACGAAAAAGACGATCTAGACTTCTCCAAAGTGTCCAGCATCAACTTAGATGAATACAGAGGCCTTACCCCAGACAATCCACAAAGCTATCGCTATTTCATGAATACCAAGCTTTTCGATCATATTAATATTGACAAATCTCGTACATTCGTTCCAAATGGTTTAGAACCAGATTCCGACAAAGCCTGCAAAGATTATGATGAAATTATCGAAAATAGCGGAGGCGTTGATCTGCAGCTTCTGGGATTAGGTCATAACGGTCATATCGGCTTTAACGAGCCCGCTGACAACTTTCCTTGTAACACACACTGTGTAGATCTCGCCCCCAGCACTATTGACGCTAACAAGCGCTTTTTTGCCTCAGAAGCAGAAGTTCCCCGTCAGGCTTATACCATGGGAATCCGCAGCATCATGATAGCCAAAAAAATTCTTGTAGTGGTAAGCGGAGAAGATAAAGCAAGCATCTTACAGAAAGTTATTTGTGGTCCCGTCACTCCCCAGGTTCCCGCTTCTATCCTGCAGCTTCATGGGGACGTAACCATTGTAGCGGACGAAGCAGCTTTATCTAAAATGTAAGAAACTAAAGCCTAGTGTGCTGACACATTTATATCTGGCGAAACTCTGCAGAACGATTGTTCATCA
>OFGF01002005.1_pt1 | contig 11354 bp, 9 predicted proteins | sample 1521711 | NCBI WGS metagenome assembly OFGF01 (sample SAMEA3504092, study PRJEB24116) | mouse gut metagenome | biome: mouse gut; feature: mouse-associated habitat; material: faeces | place: Denmark | collected 2011 | reverse complement strand
AAAACCCTGAAGATGGCCGCCATTGAGACCCATGTGGCAGATGCACGCACCTGCTGTCTGAATCCCGCGTCCAGCACGCACCGCCAGATGACGGATGAGCAGCTGAAAGAGGCCGGTGTACCTGCGGAGCTGATCCGCATCAGCTGCGGTATCGAGGACAAAGAGGATCTGATAGCGGATTTGGCCCAGGCGCTGGAGGCGGTATAGTCCGGGAATTGTTTGCGAAAAATAAGATGGACACGGGAGAGGGGCAGGCAGATTGGAGATACGGGGCAGAAAAGAAAAAATGGACTGCAGGGAATGCGAGAGGCTGATTCCGGACTTTATCGGGCGTAAACTGGATTTTCCAACCCTGAAGAGGCTGTATGAGCATGTGGGACAATGCGGGGACTGCAGGGAGGAACTGGACATTCGATTTCTGGTGACGGAAGGAATCCAGAGACTGGAGGATGGCAATGCTTTTGACTTTCAGTCGGAACTGGAACAGAGACTGGAAGAGACCAGGAGAAATATAAATTTCCACAGCGCTTTTCTGTATCTTGGGATTGTCATGGAACTGATAGCGGCATGCCTGCTTGGCGGAGTGGTGATCTGGATATTATTGTGACGGTCCCTTCTGCCTGCGAAAGCCGCCCCGCCCCATGGCTGAGAGGGAACGGTACCGGAGGCTGCAGGCGTGTGTGCCGGAAAATTGTTAGAAAGAATGGCAGGAGTATATGATGAGAGACCAAAAACTTGTACTGATCGATGGACACAGCATTCTGCACAGGGCGTTTTACGGCGTGCCGGATCTGACCAATGCCGCGGGACTGCACACCAACGCGGTTTATGGCTTTCTGAATATTATGTTTAAAATTCTGGAAGAGGAAAAGCCGGATTATCTGGCGGTGGCTTTCGACGTACATGCCCCCACCTTCCGACATCTGATGTATGAAGCGTATAAAGGTACCAGGAAGCCCATGCCAGAGGAACTGCGGGAGCAGGTGCCGGTGATGAAGGACGTACTGCGGGCCATGAATGTGGTGATTGTGGAGCAGGAGGGGCTGGAGGCAGATGACATTCTGGGAACCCTGGCCAGGAAGGCCGCGGCGGATGGCATGGAAGTGGCGCTGGTGTCCGGGGACAGGGATCTTCTGCAGATTTCGGATGAGCATATCAAGATCAGGATTCCCAAAACAAAATCGGGCAGGACAGAGATAGAGGATTATTATCCGGAGGATGTGGCCGCGGCCTATCAGGTGACACCGCAGCAGTTTATTGACCTGAAAGCGCTTATGGGGGACAGCTCCGACAATATTCCCGGGGTGCCGAAAGTAGGGCTCAAAACGGCCACGGACCTGATGCGCCGGTATGGCTCCCTGGAAAACATCTATGCCCATGTGGAGGAAATCTCCAAAAAGAGCATCCGGGAATCCCTGAAGGAACACCGGGACCTGGCAGACTTAAGCAAGACCCTGGCCACTATAAAGACGGATTCGGAGGTATCGCTGGACTATGAAGCGGCCAGGGCGGAGGGCTTTTATACCCGGGAAGCATATGGCTTGTTCCGGCAGCTGGAATTTAAACATATGCTGGGCCGTTTTGAGAAAGAGAATGTGGAAAAAGAGACGGATATATCGGAAACTTTCCGGAGGATGGAAAACCAGAAAGAGTTCGTGGGCATGCTGAAAAAAATCAGGGCCGGCCAGCGTGCGGGAGTGTTTCTGGCGCAGGAAGGGGGAAGGCTTCTGGGTGTGGCAGTGTCCGTGGGAAAAGAGACCTGCTTTTATCCGGCGCCGGTGCAGGAAAATGTGCAGCTTTCTTTTTTTGAGACGGTTTCCGGGGAAGAAGAGCTGCCGATGGCACCGGTTACGGAAGCTTTGCGGGAGCTTTCTGCCAGGGCGGAACTTTCTTTTTTTGATATCAAGCATCAATATACGTATCTGGAGCAGGGAACCACAGAACATTATTTCGATATTCTGATTGCATCTTATCTGCTGAATCCGCTGAAAAGTGACTATGATCTGGAAACCATTGCCCGGGAACACCTGGGACTTACCATTCCGGACCGGGGGGAGACCTTCGGGAAAATGAAAATGTCAGAGGCGGCAGGCTCCAGGCCGGAACAGTTTTCGGCTTACTGCTGTTATGGGGCATATGTGTCCTTGCAGGCGGCGGAGGTCCTGGGGAAAAAGCTGGAAAAGGCCGGTATGGACAAACTGATGCGGGACATGGAAATGCCGCTTTCCCTGGTGCTCCATGATATGGAGCGGGAAGGGGTGGAAGTGCGCCGGGAGGAGTTAAAAACTTACGGGGACGCGCTGGTTGCCAGAATCGGGGAGCTGGAAAAATCCATTCATGCCCAGGCGGGAGTGGAATTCAATATCAATTCCCCCAAACAGCTGGGGGAGGTGCTCTTTGAGACCATGAAGCTTCCCGGGGGCCGCAAGACCAAGACCGGCTATTCCACGGCAGCGGACGTGCTGGAGAAGCTTTCGGAGGAAGCTCCCGTGGTAAAGGATATCCTGGAGTACAGGCAGCTGACGAAACTGAAATCCACCTATGCGGATGGCCTGGCGGCTTTTATCGGGGAGGACAAAAGAATCCACACCAATTTTAACCAGACCATCACGGCCACGGGGCGTATCAGCTCCACGGAGCCCAATCTGCAGAATATCCCCATGCGGATGGAGCTGGGCAGACGGATCCGGAAGGTGTTTGTGCCCAGGAAGGGCTGCGTTTTCATGGATGCGGACTATTCCCAGATTGAGCTGCGGGTGCTGGCCCATATGTCCGGGGACGAACAGTTGATTGAGGCCTACCACATGGATCAGGACATCCACCGGATCACGGCGGCGAAGGTGTTCCACACGCCCTTCGAGGAGGTCACGGATCTCCAGCGGCGCAACGCCAAGGCCGTGAATTTCGGCATCGTCTACGGCATCAGCTCCTTCGGCCTGAGCCAGGATCTGAGTATATCGCGGAAAGAGGCGGCGGCATATATCGAACAGTATTTTGAGACCTATCCGGGTGTGAAGCGGTTTCTGGACAGTATGGTGGAGCGGGCGAAGAAGGACGGATACGTGACCACACTGTACGGACGCAGGCGGCCGGTGCCGGAGCTGGCTTCCAGCAATTTCATGCAGCGGTCTTTCGGCGAGCGGGTGGCCATGAATTCCCCGATCCAGGGGACGGCGGCCGATATCATGAAGATTGCCATGATACGGGTCTGGGAGAGACTGCATGAGGAAGGACTGCAATCCAGACTGATTCTGCAGGTGCACGACGAACTGCTGATCGAGACACTGCAGGAAGAGGAAGCGCAGGTGCGGCGCATTCTGGAGGAAGAGATGAAGCATGCGGCCAGTCTGGCGGTGACGCTGGAGGTCGGGATGAGCAGCGGGCATGACTGGTATGAGAGCAAATAAGCGGTCGGAAATAAAATGCCGGAAAGTACAAGTGCAGGCATGTGTGTGTCAGGGAAAGGCATGACGGATATGAAGATCATCGGAATTACAGGCGGCGTGGGGGCTGGGAAATCGCAGGTGCTGGAATATCTGCGCAGGCGTCAGGGCTGCCGCGTTATCATTGCAGATCAGGTTGCGCATGCGCTGGAGGAGCCGGGCGGCGTCTGCCTGGAACAGATCGTGGATCTGCTGGGGCAGGAGATCCTGACGGCGGACGGCAGCATTGACAAGGGCAAAATGGCGTCCCGGATCTTTGGCGATGAGAAGCTGCTGGCGCAGGTGAACGGGATCGTGCACCCGGCGGTGAAGCGGGAAATCTGCCGGGTGATAGAAGAGGAGAGACAGGCGGGACGGCTGCGGTATCTTTTTATCGAAGCGGCACTTCTCATTGAAGACGGATATGAACAGATCGTAGATGAGATGTGGTATATCCATGCGAAGGAGCAGATCCGGAGACAGCGTCTGAAGGAAAGCAGACACTATCCGGATGAAAAGATCGACAGGATCATGCAGGGGCAGCTGTCGGAAGCGGAATTTTACAGGCATTGCCCTGTGGTCATTGAGAACAATGATACGATGGAGAGTGTTTACAGACAAATAGAGGAGAAATTGGGGGAAGACTTGTGGCAGAAGCAATGAAATTGCCGGGACAACTGGTATTTGGACTGGATATCGGTACGAGGAGCATTGTCGGTACGGTCGGTTACCGCGTGGGAGAAAAGTTTCATGTGGTCGCACAGTGCATCAGGGAACATGGGACGCGGGCCATGCTGGACGGACAGATCCACGATATCTATAAGGTAGGGGAGACGATAAGCGAAGTCAGGTCGGAGCTGGAAGAGCGGTTGGGCAGGACGTTAAAGGACGTCTGCATCGCGGCCGCCGGACGTGTGCTGCGCACGGTCACCGTCAGGGTGGATATGGAGCGGGACAGTGACAGAGAAGTCAACGGAGAGGACATCTATGCGCTGGATTCCACCGGTGTGGAGAAGGCCTATGAAGTGTTCTTGAAGGATAACGTTTCGGATATGAAGTTCTACTGCGTCGGTTATTCCGTCGTGCGGTATTACATGAACGGCTATACGATGGGCAACCTGGAGGGCCACAGGGCGAAAACAATCGGGGCGGATCTGATCGCCACGTTTCTGCCGGAGGATGTGGTGGACGGTCTGTACAAGGCCGTGGATCTGGCGGGGCTGGACGTGGTCAATCTGACGCTGGAGCCGATCGCGGCGATTCAGGTGGCGATCCCGGAGATGTACCGGATGCTGAATATCGCGCTGGTGGATGTGGGGGCCGGCACTTCGGATATCTCCATCACGAAGGATGGCAGCATTGTTGCCTACGGGATGATCCCTGTGGCGGGCGACAGCCTGACGGAGGTGATCGCAAGGCACTGTTTGGTGGATTTCGCCACGGCGGAGCAGATCAAACGGGATACGGGCAGCAGGGAACAGATAGAGTATAAGGATATCATGGGGCTGTCGCAGACGATCAGCAGGGACGAGATCGCAGAAGTGACGGCGGATATGATCGCGGACATGACAGGACAGGTGTCCGACAAGATCAAGGAACTCAACGGCGGCAGATCGGTGAGCGCTGTTTTCGTGGTGGGCGGCGGCGGTACGCTGCCGGGATACACGGAGGCCCTGGCCGGGAAACTCGGCATTCAGAAGGAGAGAGTGGCCGTGCGCGGCGGAGAAGTCATGCAGAACATAGAGTTTCTGGAGGCGGATGCCAGAAGAGATTCGCTGATGGTCACACCGATCGGGATCTGTCTGAGCTTCTACGAACAGAGCAATAACTTTATTTTCGTGTATTTCAATGAACAGAGGATCAAGATCTACGACAACAACAAGGTGGCGGTGGTGGATGCCGCCATGCAGGCGGAGTTCGACAGCGACGGCCTTTTCCCGAAACGGGGGAAGGAGCTGAATTATACGGTCAACGGCAGGCCGCGTATTACAAGAGGCGCCTTCGGAGAGTCGGCAGTGATCACGGTCAACGGCAACGAGGCGGATATCTATACGCCCATCCACGCCAATGACCAGATCAAGGTAACGGAATCGACGGCGGGCGAGGCGGCGCAGGTCGATATCAACCAGCTGCCGGAGTTCGGCACCGTCATGCGGGTGGAGGTCAACGACACGCCGGTGGATCTGCCCAGATTCGCCAGCGTCAACGGCGAGCTGCAGTCAGGATATTACAGCATTCAGGACGGAGATGCCATCGAGATCCTGAGTTATTATACGGTGCGCCAGGTGGCGGAGTTCATGGATGTGATCATCAATCAGGAAATGAATATCTATGTCAATAACAGACTGGCCGACATGGACACCAAAGTATATGAGAACTTTTCGGTAGTATGGACGATGGAGGAGCTGCAGCTGTCCGACCGGGATAAGTATGAGAACGAGCTGCAGGATACCTTCGCCGAACTTCCGGAGGACGACGGCACTTACCAGAAGAACAGCAGCCGCAGAGAGATGCAGGCGGCGGAAAATACGCAGGATCCTGTCCGTGCAGATGCCACGGACCATGACGACGCATCGCAGGAAGAAGGAACAAAAGCCGCAGCGGAAACAAAAGAAACGGACAGCCTGACGGCGGAAGATAAAGAGGGCGGTTCTGCGGCAGACGGAGGCGGCAGCGGGGCGCAGGAGTCTGACGGTCTTTCCATGTATGTGTCGGTCAACGGGGCGCAGATCCGTCTTGCGGGCAAGACATCCTACGTGTTTGTGGATGTGTTTGAACATATTGACTTCGACCTCTCCAAGCCCCAGGGCAGCGGCATCGTGACGCGCTTAAACGGCAGGGATGCCCAGTATATGGAAGAGATCCACAGCGGGGATATGATCGAGATCTACTGGAAGAAGTCGTGAAAAAGTGAGGCGGCGGCAGGCATAAAGCGCGCATGGGAAGGCGGCTCATTAACTATACGAACAGGAAGAAAAGACAAGATGATGAGAATATGCAGTATTGCCAGCGGGAGCAGCGGGAATTGTGTGTATGTGGGATCGGATACCACCCATCTGCTGATGGACGCAGGAATCAGCGGAAAAAGGACGGAGACGGGGCTGTGGGAGCTGGGCATCAGGATGCAGGATATTGACGGCATCTTCCTGACCCATGAGCATGCGGATCATATCAGCGGGCTGGGCGTGCTTGCCAGAAAATACGGTGTACCCGTGTATGGCACAAAAGGAACGTTAGGGGCTGTGCGCGCCAGCCACTCTCTGGGGACGATCGACGAAGAACTGTTCCACTGTGTACAGGCGGATGAGAAAGTGACGGTAAAGGATGTGACACTCTATCCGATCCGTACCTCTCATGACGCGGCGGAGCCGGTGGCATACCGGATCAGCCATGACAGGAAGAAGATAGGGCTCATTACGGATCTGGGCTGCTACAATGATTATACGGTGGAATGTTTAAGGGATCTGGATGTGCTGTATCTGGAGGCCAACCATGATATCAATATGCTGCAGGTAGGGCCTTACCCCTACTATCTGAAACAGCGTATTCTGGGAAAGAAGGGCCATCTCTCCAATGAAGCGGCCGGCAAACTTTTGAGCAGACTGCTGCACGATGATATGAAGGCGATCGTCCTCGGGCATCTGAGTCAGGAGAATAACCTGCCGGAACTTGCCTATGAGACCGTGCGGGTGGAAGTGAACATGTCGGATACGCCGTATAAGGCAGAAGATTTTCCGCTCTATGTGGCGAAGAGAAACGAAGTGTCACAGATGATAGAAATATAAAGCAAAAAGCAGGGCTGTACAGGCTCACAGGAAAAGGAGACAGGAATGAAGAAGACGATCATAACAGTGGTAGGTAAAGATACGGTGGGGATCATTGCCAGAGTGTGTACTTATCTGGCGGATAACCAGATCAATATACTGGACATTTCCCAGACGATCGTGCAGGGGTATTTCAATATGATGATGATCGTGGATACGAACCTGACGCAGAAGGATTTCGGTGTGATCGTAAAGGAGTTGGAGCAGCTGGGGGAGAACATCGGCGTGATCATCAAATGTCAGAAGGAAGAGATCTTCAACCAGATGCACAGGATTTAACAGAGAAAGCGGTGACTGTAACAGAGAGGATACGACGTTCGGGAGGACAGACGAAACGATATGATCAATATATTTGAAGTGGCAGAGACAAATGAGATGATAGAGAAGGAGAATCTCGATGTGAGGACCATCACGTTGGGAATCAGCCTTTTGGACTGTATAGACGCGGATCTGAAACTTGTCAATGAGAAGATTTACCATAAAATCTACCATGCGGCGAAGGATCTGGTGGAGACAGGGGAATATATTTCAGCGGAATACGGAATTCCGATCGTAAACAAAAGAATTTCCGTTACGCCTGTCTCGCTGGTGGGCGGCGCGGCCTGTAAGACGCCGGAGGACTTCGTTTCGATCGCGCATACGCTTGATAAAGTGGCCCATGAGGTCGGCGTAAACTTTATCGGCGGATATTCGGCGCTGGTCTCCAAGGGGATGACAGAGGCGGACGAGAGGTTGATCCGTTCTATTCCCAAGGCGCTTGCCGTGACGGAGAGAGTGTGCAGCTCTGTCAATGTGGGCTCCACCAGGACCGGTATCAATATGGATGCGGTAAAGCTGATGGGAGAAGTGATCCTGCAGACGGCAGAGGCCACCCGGGATGCGGATTCGCTGGGATGTGCGAAGCTGGTCGTGTTCTGCAATGCGCCTGATGACAATCCTTTTATGGCCGGCGCTTTTCACGGGGTGACGGAGGCGGACAAGGTGATCAATGTAGGGGTCAGCGGGCCGGGCGTGGTCAAGACGGCGCTGGAGAAAGTACGCGGTGAGAACTTCGAGGTGCTGTGCGAGACCATCAAGAAGACAGCCTTCAAGGTAACGCGTGTGGGACAGCTTGTGGCGAAAGAAGCGTCGAAACGTCTGCAGGTGCCTTTTGGTATCGTGGATTTATCCCTGGCGCCGACACCGGCGATCGGGGATTCGGTGGCGGATATATTGTGCGAGATCGGTCTGGAGTACGCCGGTGCGCCCGGCACCACTGCGGCGCTGGCGCTTTTGAATGACCAGGTGAAGAAGGGCGGTGTGATGGCGTCTTCCTATGTGGGCGGACTGAGCGGGGCTTTCATTCCGGTCAGCGAGGATCAGGGAATGATCGACGCGGTATCCGCCGGCGCACTGACGCTGGAGAAGCTGGAAGCCATGACCTGTGTCTGCTCGGTGGGGCTGGATATGATCGCAGTGCCCGGAGATACGAAGGCGACAACACTTTCCGGTATCATTGCGGATGAGATGGCGATTGGCATGGTAAACCAGAAGACCACGGCCGTGCGTCTGATTCCGGTGATTGGCAAGGATGTAGGGGAAATGGTGGAGTTCGGCGGCCTTCTGGGGTATGCGCCTGTTATGCCGGTGAATCGGTTTTCCTGTGATGCCTTTGTGAAGCGCACCGGACGGATTCCGGCGCCGATTCATTCCTTTAAGAATTAGCCTGGTTTATGAACGGCAGCTGCAGTTGTATGAGTTAAGATAGAGGAATGGTGTATTTGCAGAAGAAAGGGATAAAAGGAAAGGACGCGTTTATGAAGGCTTACTCCCATTTGGTGTTTGATATTGACGGCACCTTGATTGATACGGTGAAAATTCATATGATTTCTCTGGAGAGAACCTTGAAAAAATATTGGGGAGCGGATGCAAAGCTGCCAGATCTTAGATTTTCTTTTGGAATACCCGGGACAGCTACTATGGAAACTTTGGGGTTTGCAGATCCGGCTGAGGCTCACAGAGAATGGGAGAAGGAGTACCTGGCCTGTGCAAAGGAAGCGCCGGGGCAGTTGTTTCCGGGGATGAAAGAAACTCTGGAGAAGCTTAAAGGGACCAAAACTGCTATGGGGATTATTACCTCCAAAACGCGCTCCGAATATGAGGAGGATTTTCGCGGCCGGGGATTGGGGGAGTATTTTACCTGTGTTGTTACATCTACGGATACCGAGAGAGGGAAGCCGTTTCCGGAACCTATGCTGGAGTATTTAAAGCTGACAGGAGCAAAGCCGGGTGAGGTTCTCTATCTGGGGGACAGCGTTCATGATATGGCGTGTGCCCGGGCAGCCGGGGTGGATCATGCTCTGGTTCTCTGGGGGAGCCTGATGCCGGAGGGGATTGAGGCTACTTACCGCTTGGAGAAGCCGGAGGAGATTTTGGGTTTTACTCTTTAGTGCCGTCGCGCAGCGACTACTGGTAAAGCCGCAAAGGCGCACGAGAGGAACTTTTATGAGTGCCCTTTGGAATAAAAGTTACTCTCATTACAGGTGTGCCGAAGCGGCTTTACCCTTTAGTGCCGTCGCGCAGCGACTTTTAATAGGATGTTTTGTTTAAGGCAGTATGACGGGAGTTCGTGTGTATTCGTGGATAAAGTCTGCGCCGTATTGACATACCCTGGCAGATTCATAAATATGAGCTGCAAGGACATCCTTTTCAAAAAGTGCATATTGAACGGGTGTGAGAACTGATTGGGCGTCCGCCGCTTTTACGAGAAGCGGTGAGGCGCTTTTTTGCTTGATGGCGTTTAAAAGGGGGGCGGCGCTTTTTCGGAAGCCCAGGGTCCTTAGGTAGACGGGCCAGTGGTTTGTCTTTAAGCTGTCCAGATCCGCCTGGTGAAGATCCAGCAGGATATGGCAGAGAGCGCGGGTGATGCGGCTGTGGGTCAGCTCCTTGGTTTTTAAGAGATCGGCGAAGGCGGAGCAGCAGGTGAAACGGAACCGGTTGTTTTCCATACGGGCGGCCAGATCCGGGGATACATCCTGGAAAGAGGCCAATTCCTGCCGGGACAGTGTGAGAAGGCGGTATAGGAGGGCGGCGGAGAAGGCGTCCATTGTGAGGGGCGGGCAGGTTTTGAAAGCATCCTTCAGGATTTGGAAGGAGGCTTTTGGGAGCTGTGCTTCTACGGATTCGGAAAGGTCCTCTTGGGCTATGGCTTTGCGGATGGCGGAGGCGGAGGCAAATTCGACGTTCATGGAAGTGTCGTGGTAGCCCGAGGAAGCGCGGCGGAGGGTTACGGGGCGGATTTTGCTGTTGCGGCTAAGGAGGGCGCGGCAGTATTCGATGCCCAGGATGTTGTTGGGGTGTTCCAGAAGCTCAGATTCCTGGCGGCAGTCGGCGTCGTCGCGGGAGCAGACGCAGACGTGATCGGTGTAGTGGAGGTATTCTTCGGAGGCTTTGCTGCGGGCGGACGGGAAGGGGAAGCCTTGTTTTAGGTAGTATTTTAGCAGGTTTTTGTAGTCTTCGGGTTCTTCCTCGAATAGTCGGGCGTAGGAGGCGAGAGCGTTTAAATCGCCGGATTCGCTGCCGAAGAAGAGGGCGTCCGTGCAGCCAAGCTCTTCGAAAAGGGAGATTGCGCCCTGGGCGAAGGCTTCGGCGCTGCCGGTTGCGTAAGGGACAGGGAGTTCTAGGACGAGATCGGCTCCGTTTTCCAGGGCCATGCGGGTGCGGGTGTATTTGTCTGTCTGGGCGGGAAGGCCGCGCTGGGTGAAGGGGCCGCTCATGACGATGATGGTGTAGTCGGCGGAGGTGAGGTATTTGGCTTTTTGGAGGTGATAGGCGTGTCCTTTGTGGAAGGGGTTGTATTCGGCGATGATGCCTGCGATGCGCATGGGGGCCTCCTTCTATGTGGGGTCGTAGTGGTGGAGCATGGTCTCGCAGAGCTGGCGGGTCTGGGCCTCGTCGCCCCATGAGAGGGGTTCGCCGGCATAGCTGAGGGCCCAGAAGGGCTGCTCTTGGGAGATCTGGGTGGGGAGGCAGCTCCAGAGGATATAGAGATGGTCGGTGAAGTGCTGGAGGTCGGAGGCGGCGGCGTAGGCGGGGCCAATGTATTCCGCCGGGCCGAAGCAGGAGCCAT
>OFGF01002002.1_pt1 | contig 11363 bp, 4 predicted proteins | sample 1521711 | NCBI WGS metagenome assembly OFGF01 (sample SAMEA3504092, study PRJEB24116) | mouse gut metagenome | biome: mouse gut; feature: mouse-associated habitat; material: faeces | place: Denmark | collected 2011 | reverse complement strand
ATAACAAAATATATAAAGGGAAAAGGAGAAACAATAATCATAACAACAATACTACATGCCATAACAACACCACTACCAAAGTCTGGTTGTAACATAATTAATAAAAAGCCAAGACCCATAACTCCTAAGAGTTTTAAACTATATTTTAATTTTTTCATATGATAATAATTCTTCTCTATATAAACAGCAGCAAAAATAATCATTCCTATTTTAAATAACTCACTAGGTTGTAATGCAAAAAAACCAAAATTAAACCAACTACGACTTCCTCCTCTTACAACACCTAATCCAGGAATTAAAACCAGTACTAACAATAAGAAACAACCAATAACAATCTGTTTATAATATTTTTTATAAAGATGATAGTCAATTCTGGAAGTTACATACATTGCGACTATTCCTATACAAGCAAAGATAGCTTGACGTTTAATATAATAAAAAGAATCATCATATTTATAAAGTGCCCATATATGTGAAGAACTATATACATTAATTAATCCAAATATTACAATAATAAGAGTTAATATTATTATCTTTTTTGTTTTCATCATATAACCTCCATCATACTTCAATATATGATACAAACATAGAAAAAAGACGATAAAAAAGGAGATAACTTTTGGTATCTCCACATCATTATCATTAATTTATTTCCCACTATCACCATAATTCTTTAGCATGCGTGCTGATGGATCATCAACATCACATCCTTGCCATGATTTATTAGGCATCCAATAATCCTTAATCCACTTTGCTTGTCCAGGATAAAATTCCTCAAATATATCACGATATAGTAGAGACTCTTTTGTAAAAGGTGGACAATATGGATATTTTTCTTTCGCTTTGTCTACATCTTCATCAGTATATAAAGAATCTGCATATTCTTTGAGATAATCAACCATAGAATGTCCAACAGCATCACTAAATGCAGCCTTCTCTCTCATTAAGATCTCATCAGGTAAATAATCCAATCCCTCAAAAGCATGTCTTAATAGATATTTCCCTTTTCGATAAGTATTTATCTTTTTTTGAGGATCAATACTCATTGCATAATTCACAAAATCAATATCCGCAAAAGGAACACGACCTTCTAAAGAATGTGCACTGATACATCTATCAGCTCTTAACACATCATACATATAAAGTTCTTTAATTCTTTTTTGAGATTCTTTTTGAAATTCTAAAGCATTTGGCGCAAAATCAGTATACTTATATCCAAATAACTCATCTGAGACTTCACCTGTTAAAATAACCTTTAAATCAGTATTTTCATGAATATATTGACATAGAAGAAACATCCCAATACTTGCTCTTATTGTTGTAATATCCCATGTTTCTAATGTATAGATAACCTTTCTTAGACTCTTTAAAACATCATCTTTACTCATCATAACTTCTGTATGATTTGCACCTAAATAATCAGCAACTTGTCTAGCATACTTTAAATCAATAGGATCTGTTTCCATTCCAATTGCAAAAGTTTGAATTGGTTTATCATGCATACGTTGTGCAATTGCACAAACTAATGAAGAATCTAAACCTCCACTTAATAAATATCCTACAGGTGCATCTGATTGCAATCTTTTTTCAACTGCTTTTTCTAATTTTATTCTTAATTGATATGCAATTGTTTCTAAATCATCTGTACAAATTGTTTTCACATCACTTAAGTCATTATAACAAACAAATTGATTATCTAAGTAATAATGTCCTGGTGGAAATGGCATAACATTTTCACATAAGGACATCAAAGCTTTCGCTTCAGAAGCAAAACTTATTTGATGTTCTTTTTTTGTGTATCCATAAAACATAGGACGAATTCCCATTGGATCTCTAGCTGCCATCATTTGTTGTGAGCTTTGATCATATAAAACAAATGCAAATTCTCCATCTAACATACGCACCATAATATCTAAGCCATATTTTTTATAAAGTGGTAATAACACTTCACAATCGCTTCCACTAGAAAATGAATGATTTTTCTTTAAATTTTCTTTGAGTTGTGGATAGTTATATATTTCTCCATTACAAACTAATATACTTTCCTGATAAACGAAAGGTTGCATTCCCTTACTTGATAAATCCATTATAGAGAGTCTATTAAATCCCCATATTTTATGAAACGCATAACGATAATCCTTTTGATCAGGACCTCTTCCTTCTATTTCTTTTAAAGCCTCTTCAAAAATTGTTAATTCATATTCTTGACTTCCCAAAGTTAAAAAACCACACATAATTCATCCCCCTTTTCCACAATAAAACTCGCATTATCTGCGAGTCTCAGTACAATTCCATCATATTTTATAACATGGTACGGAAAATACTTCTATGAGTACTCGATACCTGTTGACTGTAACATAGCCAAAGACGTTCTACTCTACTCGTTACCTTTCGATAGACAGCTCGAAGGTGTTCTTCATTACAAACTCAATCACTAGACTCTCACCATCTCTAGCTCGCTTTGACTTCTGTTTATAACTACTCTCCTTGTCATTGCTTTTGTAAGATATTTATAGTATATAACCATTTTTTATCATAGTCAATAATATTTTATTATTATATTTATAAAAAGTTATTTTAACTGTGTTATATCTATAAATGATGTAATTCCTTTTTTACGCTTTTCTAACGAATCAATTAAAGCTTTTGCCGTATCTAAAGATGTGTAAATTGGTATACCAGCTTCTACAGCAAAACGTCTAATTAAGAAGCCATCTTTCAAACAATTATTTCTTGTAGGAATATCAATAACCAAATCTACAGTATCAGTTAACATTAAATCAAACAAAGTATTCTTATGAGCATCTATTCTATTCACCAAATGTGCTGGAATATCATGTTCTATTAAATAATGGTATGTTCCTGCTGTTGAATAAATATCATAACCATACATATAATATTGTTTCGCAATAGGTAAAAATTCTTCTTTTGAACTATCTTTAATAGTACAAATTATATTCTTTTTCTTTGGTAACTGAATTCCAGTTCCCATAAAAGCTTTATAAATAGCTTCATCAAAATTCTTAGAAATACCTAGAACTTCTCCAGTAGACTTCATTTCAGGACCTAAAGAAATTTCTGCTCCCTTAATTTTTTCAAAGGAAAAGACAGGCATTTTAACAGCAATTGTTTCTTTTTCTGGAACCAAACCATATGTATATCCTTGTTCTTCAATAGAATGTCCCATAATCACTTTTGTTGCTATATCAACAATAGGAATATCTGTTACTTTAGAAATATAAGGGATTGTTCTTGAAGATCTTGGATTGACTTCTATTACATAAACTTGATCTTCATAAACAATGAATTGAATATTAATCAATCCAATAACATGTAAAGCCTTTGCTAATCTTTCAGTATAATTTACAATGATATCTTTTATTTCTTGTCTTATTTTTTGTGGTGGATAAACAGAAATACTATCTCCTGAATGAACCCCTGCTCGTTCAATATGTTCCATAATACCTGGAATCAAAATTCCCTGTTGATCACAAATCGCATCAACTTCAACTTCTTTTCCAGACAAGTATTTATCAATTAATATCGGATGCTCTTGATACTGTTTATTAATAATTTTCATATACTTTTTAATATCACCATCATTTAATGCTATTTCCATTCCTGCTCCACCTAATACATAAGATGGCCTTACAAGAACTGGATAACCAAGTTTATGAGCGACGGCTATAGCTTCTTGAGTTGTAAAAACAGTTGTTCCTTTTGGCCTATCAATATGACATCTCTCCAGAATTTCATCAAATCTCTCACGATCTTCAGCAGCATCAACATTATCTGCATCTGTTCCTAATATTTGAACACCCATATCAGTTAATGCTTGTGTTAATTTAATAGCTGTTTGTCCACCAAATTGAACAATAGCTCCATCTGGTTTTTCTCTATCAACAATACTTTCTACATCTTCTGATGTTAATGGTTCAAAATAAAGACGATCAGCAATATCAAAATCTGTTGAAACAGTTTCTGGATTATTATTGACAATAATTGTATCATATCCTGCTTCTTTTAATGCCCATACACAATGAACTGAACAGTAATCGAACTCTATTCCTTGACCTATTCTAATTGGTCCAGATCCTAATACCATAATTTTCTTTTTTTGATTTTGTGGTTGTACTTCATTAATCCCACCATGAATAGAATAATAATAAGGTGTTGTTGCATCAAATTCAGCTGCACAAGTGTCCACTATTTTATAAGCTGCCCTTATATCATTATCTATTCTCATTTGATGAATTTTTTCTTTTGTTTTATTTGTTAATTTTGCAATAACTGAATCAGGAAATTGTAATCTTTTTGCTTTTTTAAGAAGATTAATTGTTAAGTCTTCATTTATTAATCTTTCTTCCATTTCTATTAAATTTTTTATTTTATCAATAAACCAAACATCTATTTTTGTAATATGATGAATATCTTCTTCATTCATTCTCTTTCTTAAAGCTTCTGCTATAACAAAAATACGACGATCATCAATATTTTTTAATTGTTGCTTTAATTCTTCAATGGATTGATAAGACAACTCATCAAGATATAAATAATCTATATTTTGTTCAAGTGAACGTAATGCTTTCATTAAAGCGCCTTCAAAATTATTGCAAATAGCCATAACTTCTCCTGTTGCTTTCATTTGTGTACCAAGTTCTCTAGATGCGTTCACAAACTTATCAAATGGCCATTTAGGAATCTTACAAACAACATAATCTAATGTTGGTTCAAATGAAGCATATGTCTTTTTTGTAACAGCATTCTTAATTTCATCAAGGGTATACCCAAGAGCAATTTTTGCTGCTAATTTAGCAATCGGATATCCAGTGGCTTTCGATGCAAGCGCCGATGAACGAGAGACACGTGGATTAACTTCAATGACACAATATTCAAAGCTGTAAGGATTTAATGCATATTGCACATTGCATCCTCCCTCAATATTTAATGCTGAAATAATATTTAAAGCTGATGACCTTAACATTTGATACTCTTTATCAGATAAAGTTTGTGATGGTGCAACAACAATACTATCTCCAGTATGGATACCTACAGGATCCAAGTTTTCCATATTACATACAGTAATACAGTTTCCAGCACTATCCCTCATCACTTCATATTCGATTTCTTTCCATCCTGCAATACATCTTTCAATTAAACATTGTTGTACACGAGATAAACGTAATCCATTAGAACAAATATCATGAAGTTCTTCTTCATTATGTGCTATTCCTCCACCAGTTCCACCTAAAGTATATGCTGGTCTAACAACAACTGGATAACCTATCTTTTGCGCAAAGTCTATAGCATCATCAACATGATTGACAACAATAGAAGCTGCACATGGTTCCCCTATACTTTCCATTAATGTTTTAAATTCCAATCTATCTTCAGCAAGCTTAATTGTCTTTGTACTTGTTCCAATAGTACGTACATGATACTCATCTAAAAAACCTTCATCTGCTAATGCCATTGCTATATTCAAAGCGTTTTGTCCACCTAATGTTGGTAGGATACTATCTGGTCTTTCTTTTTGAATTAATTTTTTTACAACAGGAACTGTTAAAGGTTCAATATAAACTTTATCTGCAATATCTTTATCAGTCATAATTGTTGCAGGATTAGAATTGATTAGAACAACTTTAACACCTTCTTCTTTCAAAGCTCGACATGCTTGTGTTCCTGCATAATCAAATTCAGCTGCTTGTCCTATAATAATAGGTCCAGACCCTATGACTAATACTTTTTTTATACTTACATCTTTTGCCATATTATTTTCCCTCCATCATCTTTTCAAACTCATCAAATAGTTTTTCAGTATCTAATGGTCCTGCACATGCTTCAGGATGAAATTGTACAGTTTTTATATTTTTATGAATATATTGCAACCCTTCTATTGTTTGATCATTAACATTAATAAACCAAGGTTTAGCGACATCTTTATCAATAGATTCTTCATCAATAACAAAATTATGATTTTGAGTTGAAATATAAACATGACCATTATTCATATCTTTAACTGGATGATTTGAACCATGATGTCCATATTTCAACTTTTTCGTTTGAAAACCATGCGCTAAAGCCATTAATTGATGACCTAAACAAATAGCAAATATAGGTAATCTGCTATTTGCTAACTTTTTCATTTCTTGAATAATTTCAATATTTTCAGATGGATCCCCTGGTCCATTTGATAACATAATCCCATCATAACATCCTTCAAGAATAACACTTGCTGGTGTAGATGCTGGATAAATTGAGACTTCTATTCCCCTATCTGCTAAACATCTAGCAATACTCTTCTTCGCTCCAAAATCATATAACGCAACCTTCTTATCACCTTTACCAATTGTATAAGGCTTTAAACAAGTTGTTTTTTTAACAACATCTTTCATATGATATGATTTTATTTTCTTTAATACATCTGTTAAATCTTTATAACAGGTTGTTGTGATCATACCATTCATACACCCTTTATTTCTTAATAATTTTGTCAAATATCTTGTATCAATTCCCTGAATACATGGAATATTATGTTCGATTAAATAATCTTTTAAATCCTTATTTTTTCTAAAATGACTTCCTAATCTTGCCAACTCATTTACAATAAAACCTTTAACATATGGTTGAGCAGATTCTTGATCTTCATAACATATTCCATAATTTCCAATTAATGGATATGTCATCACAACAGATTGTCCTGCATATGAAGGATCAGTTAACACTTCAACATAGCCTGTCATAGAAGTATTAAAAACAAATTCACTAATCGTTTCCACATCAGCGCCTACACTTTCACCCTCAAATACACTTCCATCTTCCAAAATCAAATAGCCTTTCATAAAATACCCCCTTACATGAAAAAACATATCATAGAATATGATATGTTATAAAATCTAAAGAACATAAAAGTGAGATAGATGTACTTGTTTTCTTTTGCATCATAACTTTTAACATTGTCCTCACCCTTTCTGTTTTTCATAGTATATGACATATATGATAATTTTTCAATAATAATTATAATTTTTTATTATTATATTATAAATATTTTATTACACAAAACAAATTATACAGTTTATTCATTACAAATTTGAATATCCCATCAAATCTGTATCTATAACCTTAGCAACCTCTCTCCCTTCTTTGATTGCCCAAACAACCAAAGATTGTCCTCTTCTCATATCTCCAGCAACATAAATCTTATCAACATTTGTATGATAGTCTATATCAGCAACACTCCCCTTCTTTGTTACATTAACACCAAATGCTTTTGTGACTTGATTTTCAACACCAATAAAACCTGCAGCAATAAGAACAATATCTACATCTATGATCTTTTCACTACTTTCTACTGGTTGCATTTTTACTATTCCATTTACATTTTTTGATTCAAGAGAAATAAGAACGACTTGTTTAACTTGACCATTTTTATCCTTTATAAACTCTTTCACTGTTGTTTGATAAAGACGAGGATCTTGTCCAAAAACAGCAACAGCCTCTTTTTGTCCATAGTCTGTTTTCTTTATACGAGGCCACTGTGGCCATGGATTTGTATCTAATCGTTGAGATGGTAATTCTGGCATCATTTCTAATTGAATCACAGATTGACATCCAAGACGAATAGCTGAAGCAACACAATCATTTCCTGTATCACCACCGCCAATAACAAGAACCTTTTTATCTTTAGTATCTATATAATTCTTATCTTTCAAATGACTATTTAACAATGACTTTGTAATACCAGTTAAATAATCAACAGCAAAGTGAATACCTTTGGCATCTCTTCCAGGAACATGAATATCTCTTGGCATTCTAGAACCACATGCTAAAATAACACAATCATATTCCTTTAATAATGCATTGGCTTGCTTCTTATTTTCAATTCCCGAGTTAACTTTAAAAACAATCCCCTCTTTTTCCATAAGCTTAACTCTTCTATTAATAACATCTTTTTCAAGTTTCATATTAGGAATACCATACATCAATAGACCACCTATACGATCATCTCTTTCATAAACAGTGACATGATACCCTCTCTTATTCAATTGATCTGCTGCAGCAAGTCCTGCTGGACCAGATCCAACAATAGCAATTTTCTTATCAATTCTATGCTGTGGTATATGTGGTTGTATCCATCCAGATTGATAAGCTGTTTCAATAATTCCATATTCATTTTCTCGCACAGTTACAGCATCACCATGAAGTCCGCATGTACATGCAGCCTCACAAAGTGCTGGACATACACGTGATGTAAATTCAGGAAAATTATTTGTTTTTAATAATCGTTTAAGAGCAGCTTGATAATTCTCATGAAATATTAAATCATTCCATTCTGGTATTAAATTATTTAATGGACATCCTGAAACAACACCATCTAACATTTGACCATTTTGACAAAAAGGAACACCACAATCCATACATCTTGCGCCCTGACAAGATTGGTGTTTTTGTGATAATGGTTTATGAAATTCATGAAAATCTTGAATACGTTCAAGTGGTTCTATTTCTTGACTCACTTGTCGATGTATTTCTAAAAAACCTGTTGCTTTTCCCATATCCTACATTCCTTTCTTAAAAGCATTAAATGCTTCTACTTTTGCTTGCTCATTTGTTAATCCTTGTTGTTCAAATGAACTGATTAATGACATCATATGTTTATAATCATGTGGAACAACTTTCTTAAAATGAATAATTTCATTATCAAAGTCATCTAAAATTCTTTTTGCAACTGTTGAATTTGTATGCTCGTAGTGTTTCTTTATCATATCTTTAAGTTGTTCTTCATCATAACGTGATTGAACATCTGTATATTCTACAAGCTCTTTATTCACATGTGAATAGAACGTATTTTTTGGATCATAAACATAAGCAACTCCTCCAGACATACCAGCAGCAAAATTTCTTCCTGTTGGTCCTAAAACAACAACCAAACCTCCAGTCATATATTCAAGTCCGTGATCTCCCACACCTTCAACAACAGCTGTTGATCCAGAATTACGCACTGCAAAACGCTCACCTGCAACCCCATTAATATAAGCTTCTCCAGATGTTGCTCCATATAAAGCAACATTTCCAATAATAATATTTTCTTCTGGTTTAATAAGAGATTCTTTTGGTGGTACAATAACTAATTTCCCACCTGATAATCCTTTTCCAAAATAATCATTACTATCACCATAAATTTTTAATGTTAAACCTTTAGGAATAAATGCTCCAAAAGATTGTCCACCTGAACCATAACAATTCACGATATAAGTATCATCACAAAGAGTTGCTCCATATTTTTGAGTAATTTGTGAGCCAAACAAAGTTCCAAATGATCTATCAATGTTTGTTATTTGAATATTTAATGTCTTTGACTCTTTTTTTTCTAATGCATTTTTTAATTCTTTATATAAAACTGTTGTATCTTTGACTTCATCTAATTTAAAATCATATGAATGGTTAGATTGGAAATAAACATTTGTATTCAATCCATTAGGCACTTCAATCATTTTGGATAAATCAACATTATATTGACAATCAGGCTTCATCTCTAATACATCAACACGTCCTACCATTTCATTAATTGTTCTAAATCCAAGTTCAGCCATATATTCTCTTAATTCTTGAGCAATGAATCTCATAAAATTTTCAACATATTCAGGTTTTCCCTGAAATCTTTTTCGCAAAATTGGATTTTGTGTTGCTACACCTACTGGACATGTATCTAAATGACAAACTCTCATCATAACACATCCCATAGTTACTAATGGAGCTGTTGCAAATCCATATTCTTCTGCGCCTAATAAAGTCGCTATAGCAAGATCTCTTCCTGTCATTAATTTTCCATCTGTTTCAATAACAACACGATCTCTTAAGTCATTCATAATTAATGTTTGATGAGCTTCAGCTAATCCTAACTCCCAAGGAAGTCCAGCATTGTAAACTGAATTTTTAGGAGCTGCACCTGTTCCCCCATCATATCCAGATATTAAGATAACTCCTGCACCTGCTTTAGCCACACCTGCTGCAACTGTTCCAACACCCGCTTCAGAAACAAGCTTAACAGATATTCTGGCATCTTTATTAGCATTTTTTAAATCATAAATCAATTGTGCTAAATCTTCTATTGAATAAATATCATGGTGAGGTGGTGGCGAAATCAATCCTACTCCTGGCGTAGAATGTCTTGTCTTTGCTATCCATGGATAAACTTTACCACCTGGCAAATGTCCACCCTCCCCAGGTTTTGCACCTTGTGCCATCTTAATTTGAATTTCTTGAGCACTACATAAATACTCACTTGTGACTCCAAAACGTCCTGAAGCAACTTGCTTAATTGCTGAACATTGACTATCCCCATTTTCTAAAGGATGAAATCTCTCTTGGTCTTCTCCACCTTCACCACTATTTGATTTAGCATGTAATCTATTCATCGCTATAGCCATTGTCTCATGTGCTTCTTTGGAAATAGACCCATATGACATTGCTCCTGTTTTAAATCTTTTCACAATAGAATCAACAGATTCAACTTCGTCAATAGAAATAGCTTTTCTTTTCTTAAATTGTAATAATCCTCTTAAATGAAGATGAGCACTTTCTTCATCTATCATTTGTGTATATTCCTTAAATAATTGATAATCTCCTAAACGTGTTGCTTGTTGTAATTTATGAATAGTTGCAGGATTATATAAATGTTCTTCTTTTCCTGATCGTTCTTTATGATCCCCTGCACTTTCCAAAGTTACATCTACATCCAAACCTAATGGATCATAGACTTTATCATGACGATACTCTACATCCTTTTCTATATCTTTAATTGTTTTCCCTTTAATTCTACTTGCTGTATGAGAAAAATATTTATCAACAACTTCACTGGATAAACCAATCACTTCAAAATTCTGAGAACCTCTATATGATTGAATTGTACTAATTCCCATTTTTGATGCTATTTTAATAATTCCATGTAGTATACCATCATTATAATCATTAACTGCTGCATAATAATCTTTGTCTAACAGACCTTGGTCTATTAAATCAAAAATAGTATCTTGAGCTAAATATCCATTTACAGCACTTGCTCCATAACCTAATAAAGTCGCATAATGATGAACTTCTCGTGGTTCTGCTGACTCTAAAATAAGTGCTAAACTATTTCTTTTTTTAGTACGTACCAAATAAGAATTGACTGCACCTACAGCAAGTAATGATGGAATAGGTAAATGATTATCATCGACTGATCTATCTGTTAAAATAACAATATTACAACCATCATGATAAACTTTATCAACCTCTACAAATACTCTATCAATAGCTTTCTCTAATGATGGAGTATTTGAGATCGGAAGAGCACACGTCTGAACTCCAGTCACCGATGTATC
>OFGF01001999.1_pt1 | contig 11377 bp, 10 predicted proteins | sample 1521711 | NCBI WGS metagenome assembly OFGF01 (sample SAMEA3504092, study PRJEB24116) | mouse gut metagenome | biome: mouse gut; feature: mouse-associated habitat; material: faeces | place: Denmark | collected 2011 | reverse complement strand
TGGTGGGGAGGGTCCAGCCTTTGGGGCAGACGGAGCCGGTGGCGTTACCGCTGGTGGTAGAGGAAGAGTATAAATAAAACCGCCTACTAAAGAGCTTGACTTTTTTGGTAATCTGTGCTACAATAGAAGAGTAGAGTAAACCACAGGAGTATTTATTAACCTCCATGCATGGAGGTATTTGCATCGCAAATACCTTTCAAGTTTACTAGCAGTTTGAAAAGTAGGGGCAGCTACCATATATCTAGAAAAGGGGGATCAGGATGATTAAAACTATAAAAAAGCAAATATTTGCAGTATTTATGATGGTAGGGCTAATATTTTTATTGGTCGGTTGTTCTCAGGCCGATAATGCCACCAGCCAGTTAAAATCGGAGGCGGACGAATTTCAAATAACTCGACGAATTACGGTCGTTAATCTGCGTACGGATAATGTTTTGTACGAGATCGAAGGGCGGATTTCCTATAGCGTTGAGGCGGATGGAGACCTTTCGATTGTGGCAAAAATCAGCGATAACAAATTTACGCGCGACACAATCGGCGTTGGGCAGGCTGGCAACGGTATCACTTATGTGGTCAAACAGATTGAGCCAAATACGGTGGACCCGTACCATTATCATGTCAAGATTTATGCGCGGATACCGGATGTTGATATTATTCAATAATATGTATCGAGTATTTTATGTAGAGATACTGGCGATTTTAATGCCGAAAATATGAGTAATATGCATTGAGAATATGGGTAGTTGCTGATAGCTGTTTTAGTTAAATCCCCCGGTTTTTAGGGGGATTTTGCTTGTTTTTTGAAAAAGTATGCTATAATGTAAGGTAGATAATCCCCGGTAGCTCAATGGTGGAGCAAGAAGCTGTTAACTTCGAGGTTACTGGTTCGAGTCCAGTCCGGGGAGCCACAGAAAATGCCTCAGTTTAGATTGGGGCATTTTCTACGTGTAGGAGTTTATCTTTAGGGTTAATCGCCGAGGTAGAAAATTAAAGCGCTATTGACTTTTTAAACCAAGTGTGCTATAATGAAAGCATAATCACTGGGTGGGCATTGAAGAACATTATAAATTTGGTGTCCATACTAAGAAAAGGGGGAAATCTTATGTCACTGAGAAACAAAAAAGAAGCAACGGAAATCAGAGAGCATACTGATGAATTATTGGAGGAGTACCACGCGCTGAGCGGCGCGTGGTACTGCAAAGGCACAAACTACCTCGTGTGGGACGGCGCAATTGAATATTGGATGGTAAATATAGCATTTCTTTTGCTGTTCATAGCCGTTCTCGTGTCTGTCTCGGCAGGTAAATTGAATATTGAGGAGGATATTTCATGGGCTGTAAGCTGGGCGATATCTGCAATATCATGGTGGATGCTTGCTTATGCGTCTGCTCGTTCTCATACGATTGGCAAAAAGTCTGGCGAGAGCACACGCCCCGATTATATAATTCGGCGGTTTAATGCCAAGAATTTGCGCCTGATGCTGGTTGAGGAAAACGCTTTGGAACGAGAAGTTAGGAATTTGAGGCAACTGACCGAAAAAGGACAGAAAGTGTTTTTTGAGGACGCCTCGAAAAACTTGGCGGAAAATTTTCCGGGTTTACAATTATGGAGGATAGCAAGGCCCGATGAACGTTCCAGTTGTCCGTACTACCAGGAATGCCACCGGAGTATCCATGAATGCATCCATCATCGTTTTGGTTGTATAGTATTGACCAATGCTGCGGGCGAGATGTGTGAATCTTTCCGCGACAATTTGGTCGGCTATCAAGAGCTGACTCAGTATTTGACAAAGGAGAGTTTTAAGGAGAAGAAATTTGAACTCCGTCATAAATGGGATGAGGCTGTAAAACAGGATGTCTAAGCGTTCTGCGGTTATTGGATTTGCTTTACTAAAGTATGACACCATAATTACAAAACGCTGCTTAAGCATAAGAATTGTTGTACTTTTGCGTCAGCCTCCAGGTCTATGACTTGGGGGCTTTTGCATTTTTTGGGTATCTGTGCTATAATACTAGGAAATAAATGAAAAAATGAGCATGGAGTTGTCTGGAGATTTTTTTGAGAATTTGTTTACGCCCGACAAAATCTATATTACGATTGCCGTAATTGCGACTTTGGCGTTCTTTTTTGTGTCTGTGTTAGCTGGAGTGACGATTCGTCGCCGGCAACGTCAAGTGATGTCGAATACTAAGTATCGTCCGCGTAAACGATTGATGGATGGTGCTGAAAAAAAATGTTTCCAGCTTTTGATTGAGCTTTTCGGTGATAAATTTTACGTGATTCCGCAGGTTGAGTTATTGGCATTGCTGAATTACCGAGTCGGAACGCAAGACTATCGTCAGGCGCGAGGGTTTATTGAGAATAAGACTGTAGATTTTGTGCTCTGTAATAAGCGCGATGTAAGGCCGATTTGTGCGGTAAAACTTTATGATCCGAAGGCGGGTCAGGAACTTGGTAGCGACCCTGAAGACATGGAGCGGTTTTTCCGCAGTGCACATCTGCCTTTTGTCTACCTACCAAAAAAACAAAGTATCACGCGCAAAAATGTGATTGATGAATTTTCGCGCGTGATTTACGAAATTAGCAAGAGCTAATATCTTCTTGATCTGTCTGATTTAGCAACTAGTAGCCGGGAGGGGGAATTTTAGAGCGAGCTCACGTACTTCGGTGCGAATTTGGGCAAGACTATCTTCATACGGAACAAGTAATGCCTCATCGCCGGTTTCTTCTGGCTGCTGTTCGTGCGCCTGTGAGCAAATTTCGGCTACCTGCTTCATCCAATTTGCAACGGTTTTCATTTCGGCTTCACCTAGACCGCGCGTGGTCATAGCTGGTGTACCGAGACGTACTCCAGAAGGCCTAAATGCACCGCCCTTATCGCTTGGTAGAGCATTGGCGTTCAATGTTAGACCGACTTTGTCGAGCGCGACTTCATAAGTTTTACCATCGATCCCGAAGCTGTCTTTGACATTGACAAGAATGAGGTGGTTTTCGGTGCCGTCGCCCTGTAAAATAAAGCCGCCTGTTGCTAGTTCGCGAGCAAGAGTTTTGGCGTTTTTTACGATATTTTGAGCGTAAGTTTTGAATTCAGGCCGTAAGTCTTCCCCGAAAGCAACGGCTTTAGCGGCAATGACATGCTCAAGTGGCCCACCCTGAGTGCCAGGGAAGACGGCGCGGTCAATGAGGGTTGGTAGATTTTCAATCGTATGATCGACTTTATGCAGGGGGTTGCTGACTTTACCCTGGGAGAGGATTAGCCCTCCACGCGGACCGCGCAAAGTCTTGTGCGTAGTGGTGGTCATAACGTTAAAACCGAATCCGAGCGGGTTTGGGTGTGCTCCGCCAGCGATCAAGCCGGCGACATGAGCCATATCGGCCATCAGGATGGTTTCCTCGGGATTGTCGAGTACGCGATCAGCAATCTCACGTACACGCTGAAAGTCAGGAATTTTCATAAAGGCTGAATATCCGACTAGGATCAGTTTTGGCTGGTGTTCTTTTGCTAATCGTTCAAGATCTGAATAGTCGATATCTCCATTATCATCGACGCCATAACCGATAAAATTGTAGATTTTTGCGCTCCTAGTCACTGGTGAACCATGAGTAAGGTGACCGCCGGCGGGTAGGGACATTGCGAGAATCGTATCACCAGGCTTGCACCAAGCAAAATATACCGCTTCGTTGGCATTTGCGCCTGAATGTGGTTGGACATTGGCATGGTCGGCCTGGAAGAGCTGTCGGGCCCGCTCGATGGCTAGGCGCTCGATTCTATCAATATTCTGATTGCCACCATAGTAGCGTTTGCCAGGGTAGCCTTCGCTATATTTATTAGTTAAGACCGAGCCCATTGCCCTGAGCACGTCTCCTGAAACGTAATTTTCGCTTGGAATCAGCTCAAGGCCTTCGCTTTGGCGAATAATTTCATCATCAATGATCTGGAAAATTTCATCTTTTGAACTTTGCATAAAACTCCTTATTTTAGCTTAAATTTGCCCAAAAAATGAAAAATTAGTCCATAACTACCTCCGTTTGGTTCATTATAGCAATTAGTTTTATTTTTGTAAGCCTCGACATTATATGAAGCCCGTGATACAATAAAAGGTATTGTGTAATACTAAGAAAAGGAGCTAGCATGGACAAGGCCACAGGAGATGATGCCGAAAAAGTGATTAAGATTGCTGGCTCAATTACGGTTGACGAGTTAGCGAGCGCATTGGGCCTCAGCGTCACAGCGTTAATCGGGGGATTATTTAAAAATGGAATCGTAGCGACTATCAATCAGCGATTAGATTTTGAGACTGCTGAAATCATGATTGGTGAGCTCGGGATTGAGAATGTGCGTCTCGAACGCAAAAATACCGCTACTAAGACTAGTGATAGTTTCCGTACGGAGCTGAGCGACCACGCGAAGTCACGCCCGCCAGTAGTGGCGATGATGGGACATGTTGATCATGGTAAGACTAGCTTACTAGACAAGCTGTTAGATAAGAAAACCGCAGAAAAAGAGGCGGGGGGGATCACTCAGCATATTTCCGCCTATCAGCTTGAGCATGATAAACGTAAGATTACTTTTCTTGATACTCCAGGTCACGAAGCGTTTGCGGCTATTCGTCAGCATGGCGCGATGTTGACTGATATTGTGGTGATTGTAGTGGCGGCCGATGATGGTGTTAAGCCACAGACGGTAGAGGCGATTAAGTTTGCGCAGGATGCCAATGCAAAGATTATCGTGGCGATTAACAAAATCGACCGTGAGGGGGCGGATGTTCCTCGAACGATGGCTGACCTCTCGACGCACGGTCTCCAGCCAGAGGAATGGGGGGGTGATATTATTATGGTGCCAGTTTCGGCCAAAACTGGCGAAAATCTTGAGAAACTACTTGATAGCATCTTGTTGATTGCGGATGTCGAAGAGCTAAAAGCTGATGTCGATATCCCGGCCGAAGGGCTAGTGATTGAGAGTCATATGGAGACAGGTAAAGGCTCAGTAGTAAATTTGTTGGTGACTGGTGGCGAATTAAAGGTTGGTGAGTTCATCCAAGCGGGTAATACTTACGCAAAGATCCGCACCATGTTGAATTTTCGTGGTCAGCCGAAGGGGAAAGCTGGTCCTTCTACTCCAGTAACAGTGACTGGATTCAAAGATTTGCCGAGCTTCGGTGATCGTTTTATTGAGTATCCAGATGAGAAATCAGCTCGACGAGCATCAGTTTTGAATGCTGAAGCTGAGGCAAATGCGATGGCAAGCGCAAATGTCACTAGTACCGATCTTTTGAGGATGATGAATTCAGCCGATAATTCCAAGGTATTCAACGTGATCGTAAAAGGTGACGTGCTAGGCTCGGTGACGAGCGTCGTAGATAGCCTTAAGATGATCGACACTAAGGGTGAAGTAACGCTCAATATCGTAGCTACCGGTGTAGGTGATATTACTGAAAATGATGTTTATATGGCGGCTGGTGATGATCGGGCGGTGATCTACGGTTTTAATGTCAATGTACCGACCAATATTGCTAAAATGGCAGCGCGTGATGATGTGCCGATTCGTAATTATAAAGTAATCTATGAGCTGCTCGATAATGCAAAAGAGTCGATGGAAGATCTGCTTGATGCAGAGATAATTGAAGAAGAGCTTGGCGTAATGAAAGTGATGGGAGTGTTCAGGACCACAAAGAATGAGATTATCGCCGGTGGGGAAGTGACTGATGGGAAGGTCGTACCTGGGGCGCTCGCGCGTATTGTTCATGGCAAGCAAGCAGTATCGGAAACAGAGGTTGCTAGCGTACAAAGGGAAAAGATCGAAGCGAAAGAATTGATTGCTGGTGAAGTCGGCGGTCTAGCACTCAAAACCGAAAAGAAGACCGCACTTGAGGTGGGTGATAAGTTGGAGTTCTTTGAGCGTAAAGAGGTGAAGAAAAAGCTCTAAAAAAGACCTGGGGCATAGGGATTTAGCATTGGTAAATGCCGAATTTTATAGCCATATCTTCTAATTATACCACATATTTTATAAAAAATCAATAGAAAAGCTGAAAAAGTACTTGTTTTTCCTAAACATAAGCTGTATAATGGAGTGCAAAGTACATAAAATAACAACTGGCATAAAAAGGAAAGGGTGGCACCAATGAATCCAGCAGACAATAATTCGAACATAAATCCGAGTACGGGGGACTCTGGTGGTTTTGGCTCGACGCCAAGTGCTGGTGGGCCGAGTGGTTTTTCGGTTGGTGATACGATGGGGGGTATCGGCGGAAGTCAGGCGACTAGCGCTAAGCCGGGTACTGATTCTCCAGATGCAGCGTCTAGCAATGATGCTATGACGATGGATTCAGCTCAAGAGGCGCCATTTGTGCCAGCCGCGCCAGCTCCAGGATCGATCGGGAGTGTGACTTCCGGTCCAGCTGTGCCGAATTTGGCGGCTGCAGTCGCTCCGACTGGTGCTGACGGAAGTGCAGCTTTTGCGCCAGTAAACGATATGAATTCAACTATAACACCAGCTGGTGATAACAATCTAGTTGCTCAGGCGGCTAGCGAAACGCCGACGATGAATACGGCCTTTAATCCTTTCGCTCCGACTCCTGCCGCTAGTACTCCAGCCGTAGGCGGGGCATCTACGACTGCCGCTAATGTAGCTTTGCCAAATACCGCTATGGATCCGATGTCTATGGGGGCTCAGAATGCTGCTAATCCGCAGCCTGCGCAGGGGGCGCAGCCGACTATGCCTTCACCATTTGAGGCACATATGAATAATCTAGCTGCCAAGGGCCCGAAGCCAATGGGGAAGAATTCAAATCTGCTTACAATTATCCTGGGAGGCGTCGGGGTGATTGCGATTATTGCAGCAGTTACATTCTGCATCCTTTGGCGTCAGGCGCTGGCAAATCCGGAGATCCGTTATGTACCTACTCCGTCTGTCGGTGAACAGGGTGCTAGTACTATGACTTGTACGCGGATGTATGGTGGTAATGAAATTGGCGGCATGGACAACCTAGTCAATGCAGAAGCATCGTTGAAGTTGAACTTCCAAAATGACGAATTGCAGAGCTCGAATCTTTACACGATTTACAATTTCGTTGATCCTGCTGCTGCCGAGGCGGCCAATGCTGGTATTTTTGCCGCTATGGTGTCGTCGATGGCGCTCAATAGCGACGGTGGTGAAGTGATCGTGAGTACTAGTTCGCAGCCGCTAGAGAGCAGGGTAGAGTACCGTGAAGATACCGATATCACACTCATGAGCAATGAACAGGCGAACGGTCGTAATCTCCCTCAAGCCGAGGACGGTTCGTTGCAGAAGAATCGTGGGGGTGTTGAAGCGTACTATACGACACACGGTTGGACTTGTAAATAGAATTACATATCAAAGTTAACGAATAATTACCTCGGAGAGATACTCCGAGGTAATTACTTTGGCGTGATTTTTGAATTAAAGTAGATTACTTTACTAAGCGATAATAGACCGATGGCGCAAAACGAACCGGCGCCAAGGCTTTTTGGGCGACTTTTTCCATGTTCACAAGATTTTTAGTGCCGAACAACTTTTTTAATTTTGCACTACGGAAATTCGATACTGATAATACTGTGTCAATCTTGAATCCAGACTCTTTAAAAATAGACTCAATGTATTTGGGATGATAATTGTAGAAGCCATCCGTATTGAGCTCTTTTAGGTGGGCTGGCTCTAGGTTAAATGGGTTAATCTCAGATTTTTTAGTCCAGTAGCGCCACATTTTAGGTAGGGTGCGTTTGTTAGCTACCTCAATTACGGCGACGCCACCCGGGGCGAGTATTCGATAGAGTTCGTCAGAAACTTTTTGCATATCTTTGAAATGATGCGTGGCGCGAACCATCATCAGGGCATCGAAACTATTATCAGGGAAGGGTAAGCTGTAGATATCTCCAGCTTTAGTTTTGATCTTGTCTCCATAGAGGTCTTTAGCTTGTTTTAGCTCGGTCTTGGAGTAATCAAAAAGTGTGGATTCCTTGGCGCGAGGTAAGTATTCGTCGGCTAAACGACCGTAACCGCCAGCAATATCAACGAATTTATTAATCTCTAGTGGCAACAGACGACGAATAGCTAGTCGATCGGCCATATCTTCGTATTTACGGTCAGCATCTTCCCAAAAGATCTTTTTGTAATCATAGCCATTATAGTCAGCTACTACGATATTATCGGTAGTAGTTTTCGCAGTTTTCTTGTTAGTCATATATTGATTATAGCATAGCTTGGGTAGGTAGCGAGTTGAATAATAAAATAGCTGTGGTGTATAAAAAGTAGTACGTGGAAAATTAGGGGCGTATGCTATAATGTAGAGGTGGCGCCATCGTTCAACGGATAGGACATAGACCCTCTAAGTCTACAATGCTGGTTCGATTCCAGCTGGCGCTACCAACCTAAAAGCTCAATACGGAGCTCTTTGGTTGGCGAGAATATTGGTTAAAAATTATACCTCAAGATTGACTACTTGGAGTACATGGCAGTCCCCTCGACTTTGCCTACACTGGCTTCTACGTTTACGATACGGGTAAGTTGAGTTATGAAGCTGCAAACGGGGTCTTCTGGTCACGTACGGCGAGCTCTTCAGCGTACGCCTACTACCTGAGCTTCTTTAGTGGCAGTGTTAATCCACAGAACGATGGCTACCGTGGCTTCGGTATCCCCCTACGCTGCACCGCGAAGTAGGGTAGATAGTACTCTGCAGGCATGTGTGCTCTTCATAAAACCCACCTCCATTCGAAGGTGGGTTTTATGCTTAGATCTTCTTGATATCTATTTGACGATCGTCAAGCTAATCTTGCGTCCATCTTTATCAATATCAAGCACCTTAAACTTTTTTCGCTCATTCAGAGTGAATACCTTCTCCGGATCAACTCCATTACCGTTACCGAGCTCCGAGACATGCACTAATGCTTCTACTGCTGGAGAGATCTGCACGAACGCACCAAATGGCGTAATCCGCGTAATTGTCCCCTCAACCTCATCACCACGTTTCAAGTTTTCTACCTCTGAAAGCCATGGATCCTGAGTCAGCTGCTTAATCGAAAGCGAGAGACGCTCTTTGTCGATCGCGATAATCTTCGCCTCTACGGTATCACCAACCTTAACATAATCGGCTGGATTATTAACGCGCTCCCAAGAAATCTCAGAAATATGGATCAGCCCCTCAACACCATCGACATTTACGAAGGCACCAAAATCAACCACCCCAGTCACAATCCCCTTCACAACGTCGCCGACATTAAGCTCAGCAAAACGCTCTGCAAGCCCGTCTTTCACTGCTTCTTTCTCAGAAAAAATCAATTTATTGTCCTTGCGGTTTGCATCCAAGATCCGCACCTTCATAGGATTATTTACTAGCGCATTAAGACGCTGTAAAATCTCATCCTTATCCGCCGATCCGACCCTCGGGTAATGCTCCGCCGAAAGCTGAGATACTGGCAAGAACCCTCGAATCCCTTCATATTCTGCTAGTAAGCCACCCCTGTTAGCGTCAAAAGGAATAATCTCGATGATTTCAGAGTTATCAATCCGAGACTGGATTTCATCCCAACCTTTTTCCTTAGCGGCTTTACGCAGTGAAAGCAGCACGCTACCATCAGCCATCTCCGCCTCGATCACAGAGGCCGTCACCTCATCACCCACGTTGAGATTGCGAGCAAACGATACCTCGCGGCGCGGCACGATGCCGATCCCACGCGCGCCTAAATCAACTAGGATTTCATGTTTTTTAATTGACAGAACCTTCCCTGTCACAGTTTCACCAGCTGCTACTGGCTGGGCGTTTTCCTCGCTTGCAGCAAGTAATTCGTCCATACTTATTTTGGCTTTTGCCATAATTAATTAATTATCCTTTCTTTAGACCCGTTCAGAAATGTAGTTTCACTCCTATTAGGCCAAGACTACGCATCTAGCAGTAGCTGACCCCCACTCACGCATATTCACGTCAAAACTCCGCATACAACATATCTAGCATTAATCTAAAAACTGCAACTTCTGAACGAGCCCAAAATCTGATTCTATTATACTAAAAACAACTAAGGCTGTCTAGGTGCTATCTCGATAATTTCGATAATTCCCTGCAAAAGGGGCATACATAACGTCCATCTTGAGCCTGGTAACGTGTCTGACCACAATTAGGGCATTTTGACCGCTGATGAAGCCAGTCTCGATAGCTATCCAATTCGCCTTCGACAAAATCCTCGTCGTACTCCACTCCATAAAATGAGCAATACTCGTGCGCCTTTTCCCAGGCTTCTCGTTCCATCTTCAAGCGTTCGATATCAGTCGTAAAATCATAGTGCCCCGACGTGGCATGCCCTAACTCATGTAATAATCGCAGTGAACAAATTTTTTGTTCAACTACTGAATAAACCTTTTTATTCTCTGATCTAGTATTGTCTTGTACCTGGAGAAAACTCGGTATAATAATCGTACTTCGGGGTCGAAACGCAAATTTCACCCCTGCCCTAAAACGCAGTTCAGGAAAATCGCGCTTTATAACTGCGAGTAATTCATTAAACTTTCGGTCCTCCATTTGGCCCATTATAACGAATTATTTTGTTCAGTACGAGCATAGCCGAAAACAACCCAATTTGATTGCAAATCAAAATTGACCCGTCGTAATTGACGAGTCAATTTTTTCTTTCGTAGCTAATTATTTGTCCGTAGTCTTTTTTGCTGGACCACGGCGAGAAATACGACCACCTTTTGCACCCGCAATTCGAGCAAGCGCTGGGTTAGCGGCAAAACCGCCCGTATGACCCATTTGGCCACCTTTGCGGCCGATCGTCGAATAAAACTCCTTACCGTATTTAGCACGATTAGTTTGTGCAGCCTTGAGGCCGCCGGCTTTTGTTCCTGCCATTTTTTCACCTCTTTCTGCCCACCAAATTATTATAAACTCCACCCTTTTTACGGATGTTGTCACCATTGTAGCATACTGCTTTCGTTTTGTCAATAGCTTTTTTGCTTAATTTATGTTTTTAATGTAATTTACTTCCAATAATAAAACCCGAACATTAGATTCTTAGGCCGGTAGTGGTTTTTCACAATTTGTGGAAAAATCCCTATTGCTTTATAGCTATTACATTGTATGGGTTTAAATACTTTATGCAGCTGGTGATATATCATTGCGGAAGCTATTATTCTCTCCTTTGATACTAAAATACCTAACAAAAAGTATCCGACCGTAGTGGCATTGTTACAGAATCCATAGATATATGGGCTCTTATTTTGCTCTCTATGGCCATTTCTAGGTCCTCTAGCACTATCTAAGAGCAAAATGTGGGTCTATCTACCCTACTTCGCGGTGCAGCGTAGGGAGCGACCGTAGCCACGACCGCCGCTGACCTGTGGATAGACATAGCTGCTATAGAAGCCCCG
>OFGF01001988.1_pt1 | contig 11443 bp, 12 predicted proteins | sample 1521711 | NCBI WGS metagenome assembly OFGF01 (sample SAMEA3504092, study PRJEB24116) | mouse gut metagenome | biome: mouse gut; feature: mouse-associated habitat; material: faeces | place: Denmark | collected 2011 | reverse complement strand
GGTGGGGGAGGTGGCGGCCTACCTGCGGGATAACACCCATTACCGGGAAGTACTGACCCAGGTGGACCCCTCTGCTATCCACCGGGGACAGCTGGAAAACTTCCTGCGCAGCCTCTCCTACATCCAGTACCGGCGGCTCATCGCCTTCGACTTCGGCCAGCAGAGCTTTTACCGCTACCGCTACTTCCGGGACGAGATCCAGCAGGTGGTGAACCTGCTGCGGTATCTCAGCGGCAAGGGACAGGGACAGGCCAGCGGCCAGTACGATTTCCACTACGACCAGCGCCTGGCGGACCAAACCACCTACGACCTGGAAAAGCTGGTGGCGGTGGGGAGCTGGCAGGAGCTTTTGGAGTTTTTCGGGGACACCCCCTACGGCAAAATCCTCCGGCGCTTTCCGCCGGACCCCTCCGGGCAGATTGACCTGATGGGGTGCGAGCAGGCCCTTTCCACCTATTATTATAAGTGGATGCTTACCGCCATCGACCGGGAGTTTTCCGGCGGGGCGCGGGAGGCCCTGCGGAAGATGACCTATGAGCGCATCGACTGGGAGAACCTCACCCAGGCCTACCGTCTTAAGCGGTTCTTCCACAGCGACGAGGCCTTTATCCGCCGCAGTCTTCTCCCCTTCCGCACCCCCTCCCAAAAGGTCATCGACCAGCTCATCGGGGCCGGCAGCACCCAGGAGCTCCACGCCATTTTGGACAGGAACGGCTTTGTTCCGGAGGGCCAGGATACCAAGGACGGCTTCATCGAAAGCGTGGCCCTTATCCAGCGGGAAAAACAGAGCCGGCGGGACCTTCGCAACTCCCCTTACCCGGCGGTGGTGCTCCAGGCCTACATGACCCACCTGGAGATTGAACTGGAGGACCTCATCAACATCATCGAATCGGTGCGTTACGGCCTGCCCCCGGAGGAGATCCGGAGCATGCTGATCCTTTCATAACCTATTACGAATCATCCAAACAGAAGAAAGGTGGTGAAGTCTGTGTCCATTGAAAAGATGTCCCTGGTAACCATCCGTGGGGAGCGGGGACAGCTGGACGAGGTGCTGCTGCGCTGTCTGGATTCCGGCGTCTTCCACCCGGAGACGGCGGGGAGCCTCAGCGAATACGCGGCGGGGCTTTCGGCCCTCAAGGAGGAAAACCCCTACGCCGGCCTGGGGAAGAAGCTCAGCGCCATCGCCCAGGAGGCGGACATAGATCTCGGCAATACCAGCTTCGAGGGGCTGGACCTAGCGAACAAGGAGTTTTCCGGCTACATCGACGGGCTGGACGCCAAGCTGAAAAAGCTGCTGGCGAAAAAGAGAGGCTCCGAGCAGCTGATTGATTCCCACAAAAAGGCTCTGGCGCGTCTGCGCCATCTCACCAACCTGGAGGTAAACTTCGATAGCCTCTTCTCCTGCAAGTATATTAAGCTCCGCTTTGGCCGGCTGCCTTTGGACAGCTACCAGAAGCTGCGCAGCTACAGCGACCGTCCCTTTATCCTCTTTTCCTCCGATAACGACGGCAGCTACGCCTGGTGCCTTTACATCTGCGCCATGGCGGATATGCAGGAGATTGACGGCCTCTTCCAGTCCCTCTACTTTGAGCGCATCCGGGTGCCGGATTACGCCCACGGCACCCCCCAGGAGGCCATCGCCTTCATCGAAAAGGACCTCCAGCGGGAGGAGGGCGTTCTGGCGGAGATTAAGGCCCAGATTGCCGGGGTGGCCGCCGGGGAGCGGGAGCGGGCCCAGAAGCTCTACGCCAAGCTCTGCCTGCTGGGAAATGCCTTTGAACTGCGGGACAAGGCCGCCTTTGTAAAGAACGACTTTGTGGTGCTGGGGCACATCCCCCGGAAGGAGGAGGGGCGCTTCTCCAATGCCTTCCAGGACCTGGACAAGGTGACCGTCTCCCTGAAGGACCCCAACGAGGAGCCCCGCCTTTCGGTGCCGGTGCGCCTCAAGAACCTGGCCTTTGTAAAGCCCTTTGAGATGTTCGTGGATATGTACGGCCTCCCCTCCTACGAGGATTTGGATCCCACCCCTTACGTGGCCTTTACCTACATCCTTCTCTTCGGCATCATGTTCGGGGATTTGGGCCAGGGGCTGCTGGTCTCCCTCCTGGGGCTGTTCCTCTACAAAAAGAAGGGGATGGCCATCGGCGGGGTGATGTCCCGCATCGGCCTTTCCTCCATGGTTTTCGGCTTCCTCTACGGGTCGGTCTTCGGCTTCGAGGAGCTGCTTATCCCGGTGCACCAGGCCATCTTCGGCCGCCCCCACCTTATCCAGGTGATGGAGGGGAGCTACACCAACTTCCTGCTGCTGGCGGCGGTGGGCGTGGGCGCCGTGGTCATCATCGTTTCCATCGGCTTCAATATTCTTTTGGGGCTGCGGCGCAAAGACTGGGAACGGGTCTTCTTCTCCAACAACGGCCTGGCCGGCTTGGTGTTCTACCTGGCGGTGCTCTTTGCCGCCGCGGGCACCATGGCCCTGAACATCAACGTTTTCACCCCCCTGTATATCGTTCCCTTCTTTGTGCTTCCCCTTATCATCATGTTTGCCAAGGAGCCCCTGGGGCGGCTGATCCGCGGGGAAAAGGAGCTGTTCCCCGAAGGGGTGGGCGGCTTCGCGGTGGAGAGCTTCTTCGAGATGTTTGAAGTGCTCCTCAGCTTTGTCACCAACACCATGTCCTTCCTCCGCGTGGGGGCCTTCGTGCTGGTCCACGCCGGTATGATGGTGGTGGTTTTCACCCTGGCCGGCATGGTGGGCGGCGTCGGCAGTGTTGGCGGCGTTGTCGTCATCGTGGTGGGCAATATCTTTGTGGCCGCCATGGAAGGCCTCATTGTGGGCATCCAGGTGCTGCGCCTGGAGTTCTACGAAATCTTCAGCCGCTTCTTTGACGGCGAGGGCCGTCCCTTCCTCCCTGCCGAGGTGGATTATTCCATCCGGGAGACTCTGTAAAAGGTGGCCGCGGGCCATAGTCATAAAAACCCAATCTATAAATTTGGAGGTATCCGAATATGAACGCGACATTCTTTCTGCTCCCCCTGGCCGCTGTATTGATGCTGATGATGCCCCTGGTCCCCATTTATAAGGGGGTCACCACCGGCCAAAAGGCCAAGCACGCTGTAATCTTCAACCTCTGCGCTTTCTTCGGGGTGGCTGCCCTGATGATTATCCTGCCTATGGGCGGTTTTGTCACCCTGGCTGAGGGGGCTTCCGCTGCCGCCGAGAGCGGCATGACCGTTGGCGCTGGCCTGGCCTACCTGGCTGCCGCCCTGGTTACCAGCTTCTCCTGTATCGGCGCCGGTATCGCCGTGGCCGCTGCCGCCCCTGCCGCCATCGGCGCTTTCTCCGAGGACCCCAAGGCCTTCGGTAAGGCTCTGATCTTCGTGGCCCTGGGCGAAGGCGTGGCCCTCTACGGCCTGCTTATCTCCATCCTTATCATCAACAAGCTGTAAAAAGCGGCGAAGCGGGAGGAGGACGACCGGATGAAATTTTATCTCCTCAGCGATAATATTGATACCAAGATGGGGATGCGCTTGGCCGGCATCGACGGCGTGGTGGTCCATGAGGCGGAAGAGGTGGAGAGGGAGCTGCTGCGGGTGATGGACGACCCGGAAGTGGGCGTCGTCCTCATGACCAACCGGCTCATCGGCCTCTGTCCAGACCTTGTGTACGACCTGAAGCTATACTGGATTTTGTAAACAGTTCGGGATTCGCGCTGTTTGCCCAGGGGGACAACTGGAAGTGCCTGGTGATGCTCCTCATCGCGTGCGGCCTTCTCTACCTGGGTATCGTCAAGAAATTTGAGCCCCTGCTGCTGGTGCCCATCGCCTTCGGCATGCTCATCACCAACCTCCCCGGCGCGGAGATGTACCATGAGATCTTCTTCGCCGGAGGACATATCCACTGGGACCTCATCGGCGGGTCCCCCGTCACGGCGGAGTTCCTGGCGGAGCTGGCGGCGGTGGACGTTTCCGACGCCGTGCTGGCTACCGCCACGGTGGGTCAGTCCATCACGCCGGGCCTTATCGACATCCTCTATCTCGGCGTGAAGCTGGGAATCTACCCCTGCCTGATCTTCATGGGCGTGGGGGCGATGACCGACTTCGGCCCCCTGATCGCCAATCCCAAGAGCCTGCTTTTGGGCGCGGCGGCGCAGCTGGGCATCTTCATGACCTTCGTGGGCTGCCGGATGTCCGGCATCTTCTCCTCCGCCCAGGCCGGGTCCATCGGCATCATCGGCGGAGCGGACGGCCCCACCGCCATTTACGGCGCGACGAAGCTGGCCCCGGAGCTCCTGGGCCCCATCGCCGTGGCGGCTTACAGCTACATGGCCCTGGTGCCTGTCATTCAGCCTCCCATCATGCGCCTCCTCACCTCCGAGGCGGAGCGGAAGATCGTTATGAAGCCCCTGCGGCAGGTCTCCAAGACCGAGAAGATCATCTTCCCCATCATGGTCGCCATTTTTGTGGCCCTGCTGGTGCCCTCCGCCGCTCCTCTGATTGCCTGTTTGATGCTGGGCAACCTCTTCAAGGAGTGCGGCGCGGTGGAGCGCCTGAGCAAGACGGTGCAGAACGAGCTCATCAACATCGTCACCATCTTCCTGGGCGTGTCCGTGGGCGCTACCGCCACGGGCCGGACCTTCCTCAGCCTCCAGACCATCGCCATCATGCTGATGGGCATCGTGGCCTTCGGCTTCGGCACCGCCGGCGGCGTGCTGCTGGCCAAGTTCATGAACCTCTTCCTCAAGGAGAAGATCAATCCCCTCATCGGCTCCGCCGGCGTGTCCGCCGTGCCCATGGCCGCCCGGGTCTCCCAGGTGGAGGGCCAGAAGGCCAATCCCAGCAACTTCCTGCTGATGCACGCCATGGGCCCCAACGTGGCCGGCGTCATCGGCTCCGCCATCGCGGCGGGCTTCCTGCTGGCTGTGTTCGGCTGATTTCCCGCCTTCAAGCCCCCATCGACCGATGGGGGCTTTCCTTTTCCGGACGGGTGTGATATAATTTCCGAAAAAGGAGGGATGGCTATGACTCCCCAGCAGCAGCTCCAGCAGTGGATCGCGGACAGCGGCAGCATCGTCTTTTTCGGCGGGGCGGGCGTGTCCACCGAGAGCGGCATCCCCGACTTCCGCAGCGTGGACGGCCTGTACCGCCAGCAGTACGACGAGCCGCCGGAGACCATCCTCAGCCACACCTATTTCCAACGCCGGACGGCGGATTTCTACCGCTTCTACCGGGCCAAAATGCTGTGCCTGGAGGCCCAGCCCAACGCCGCCCACAGGAAGCTGGCGGAGCTGGAGGCGGCGGGTAAGCTGAAGGCCGTGGTGACCCAGAACATCGACGGGCTCCACCAGGCGGCGGGCAGCCGGACGGTGTACGAGCTTCACGGCTCCATCCACCGGAACTACTGCACCCAATGCCATGCCTTCTACGGCCCGGACTTCATCGCCGGGGGGGAGGGCGTGCCCCTGTGCCCGGTGTGCGGCGGGCTGGTGAAGCCCGACGTGGTGCTGTACGAGGAGGGCCTGGACCAGGAGACGGTGAAGGGCGCGGTGGAGGCCATCCGCCGGGCGGACGTGCTCATTGTGGGGGGCACCTCCCTGGTGGTGTACCCGGCGGCGGGGCTGATCAATTACTATGGGGGGAATCAGCTGGTGCTGATCAACCGGGACCCCACCCCCTGCGACGCCCAGGCGGATCTGGTGATACACGACTCCATCGGCCGGGTACTGGGAGGGATCGCGCTGTGAGGGACGATAAGCTCCAACGGGCCGTGCCGGTGCTGTCCGCCCTGGGGAAGTCGGTGTGCTACCTGGCCCTGTTCCTGGGGATGCAGGTGGCGGTGCTCCTGCCCTTCTCCCTTGTGGCGGGGGTGCAGGCGGCCCTGGGCGGCGACGCCGACGCGCTGTACGCCGAGCTGAACGCCAACCTGATGACCTACACCATGATCTCCGGCCTGCTGACCCTGATCATCATCCTCGCCGTCTACCGTCTCCGCCGCAGGCCCATGGCGGAGGCCCTGTGGCTCCGGGGGGTGGACGGCCCCACCCTGCTGACGGGGGCGGCCCTGGCCCCCGGGCTGTACCTGATCATCGGCACGCTGCTGATGCTGCTGCCCAAGGCGTGGACGGAGAGCTACAACGAGGCGTCCGCCGGCATTGACAGCGGCACCCTCACCGGGGTGCTGGCGGTGGCGGTGGTGGCCCCGGTGGTGGAGGAGCTGATCTTCCGGGGGCTGATGCTGAACCGCCTGCGCATGGTGATGCCGGGGTGGGTGGCGGTGCTGCTGTCCTCCGCCGTATTCGGGGCCTGTCACGGGAACCCGGTGTGGTTCGGGTACGCCTTCGCGCTGGGGGCCTTCTTCGGCTTCCTGGACCTGCGGGCCAACTCCGTCCTGCCCTCCATCCTGGGCCATCTGGCCTTCAACGCCATCAGCCAGATCCTGTCCTTCGTGCCCGAGACGGAGGACGGCTCGGAGGCGGGCCTGGCGGTGAAGATTCTGCTGCTGGCGGCGGTTGCGGCCCCGGCGTTGAATTGGAGGGCCATCACGGCCCTGTTCCGGCGGAGGCCCAGGCGGGCGGCCCTGCCCGCCCCCAGGGTCCTGCCCACCCAGCCGGGAACCTACGACTACGACCCCTGGGACGAATAAGAGACGAACCCCCTTGCGGTGCTCCGCAAGGGGTTTTTTGTATGCAAAAGCCTTCTCCCCCGAGGGGGGAAGGTGGCATTCGCGCAGCGAATGACGGATGAGGGTGCGAATCGGAATGCGCCTTAAATTTATCGAAAAACAATAAAAAATACTTGACAAACGATATCACCCGTGGTAAGCTCTGGAACAAGAGGTGGTTGAAATGGCACAAACTTCCGTCCAGAAGCTGGCCCGGGTGCTGCGGGTGCTGGTGATTATCACGCTTGTGTGTAATATCCTGGCGTTGTTTCTGGTACCGATGATGGCGTTCACCTCGTCTGCCGGTGAGGTGGTACACTGGGGAATGGACGAGCTGTCCTATCTGTTTGGCCTGGAGCCTGTGCCGGACATCTATTACTGCTTCGACCTTGTGCTCCTCCTCTCCTGGGCCGCGGTGTGGAGGGACGCCTATCTGGCCGTGCTCACGGTGTTCCTCTGGGCCTGCGGCACCTGCACCGCCGTCATCCTCTGGCAGGCCAAGCGGGTGCTGGACACCATCCTGAAGGGGACGCCCTTCGTCATGGACAACGCCAAAAGTATGAGACGGGCGGCGATCTGCTGTTTCCTGATCTCCGGGGCGGCGTTCCTGCGGCTCATTTGGGGATTTGTCACGTACAAGAGCATCCTGCCCCTGCTCACCTACAACGCCCTGTTCGTCCCCATCTTCCTCATGGGCGGGCTGCTGTTCCTGGTGATGTCCGCCCTGTTCCGGCAGGCCGCCCAGATCAAGGCGGAAAACGACCTGACCATATAGGGGGCAGGCCCATGGAAACGGTAAGCCGGCCCGGCCCCCTCTGGGGGCGGAGACAGGAAGGAGGGTGGACGGTATGGCAATTATCGTCAACCTGGACGTGATGATGGCCAAGCGGAAAATGTCCCTGGGGGAGCTGTCCCAGCGGGTGGACGTGACCATGGCCAACCTGTCCATCCTGAAAAACAACAAGGCCAAGGCGGTGCGCTTCTCCACCCTGGAGGCCATCTGCGCGGCCCTGGACTGCCAGCCGGGGGACATTTTAGAGTACGTGCCCGACGAACTGGGAAAGGAGGAAACCTGATATGCTTTGGCTTTGGTCTGCGATGGAATTAGGCTTTGGCCTGGGTGCATGGGGCTTGGGCGTGGCGGCGGTGCGCCTGCGGCGGCAGGAGACGTCCCGTCTGTGCGGTCTGGGCAGTCTGGCCTGCTGTGCCGTGTCGCTGTGCACGGTGGTGTTTGAGCTGGCCCGCTATGCAGACATTGAGGACACCTCGGCCTTTTTGGATACCGCAAACGCGTTTCGCCTTGCCGCCGGAGTGCTGCTGCTGGGGACACTGGTGCTGAACGCCGCCGCCCTCCTGCTCCGCTCACGGCGGGAGGACTGACAACCCCACAACCCGTACCGCATGACCGCCCCGGCCATGGGGCGGTCTTTTCGCGGCCCAAATTGGAAAGGAGAAACCCAAAATGAAACGCTTTTTGACCCTGTGCCTGACCGTGCTCACGCTGCTGACCGCCCTGTCCGGCTGTGCCGGCTGCGACGGGGGAGAGAAAATCGACTACAACCTGGTGTTCGTCAACGGCTCGGACGCGAAAATCGTGGAGGTGGTGGTGGACTTCCAGGATCGGAATGGGGGCACCCGGAATGCCGACAGCTCCCCCCTGAAGCGGGGGGACTCCTTCGGCTTCGAGGTGGGGGAGTACCCGGCCACGGTGTATGTGTACGACAAGGTGGCCGATGAGGTGGTGCCGGGGGCGGTGGCCCAGCTCACCATCGACAAGGCCCCGCCGGAGGGGGAGCGGTGGTACGTCACCGCCCAGGACGGGGCGGGGGGCCTCGCCCTCTCCGTGGACACCCGGTGGCCTGATGGGGTATAGGCTTGCTTTTTCCAGGGTTTGGCGGTATAATGGAGCCAAATCAAGGAAAAGAGGTGCGGCCATGATCCCGTCGGAGCGTCAATTCCATATCAACTGCAAGGCCGGGGACGTGGGGCGGTACTGCCTGCTGCCCGGCGACCCCGGGCGGTGCGAGAAGATCGCCCAATACTTCGACAACCCTGCCCACGTGACCACCAACCGGGAGTACGTCACCTATACCGGCACCCTCCTGGGCGAGAAGGTGAGCGTCACCTCCACCGGAATCGGCGGGCCCTCCGCCGCCATCGCCATGGAGGAGCTGGCGAACCTGGGGGCGGACACCTTCGTCCGGGTGGGCACCTGCGGCGGCATTAAGCTGGAGGTGACCAGCGGGGACATCGTGGTGGCCACCGGGGCCGTCCGCATGGAGGGCACCAGCCGGGAGTACGCCCCCATGGAGTTCCCCGCGGTGGCGGACTTTGCGGTGCTCACCGCCCTGGTGGACGCGGCGAAGGCCTCGGGCCGCCGCTGGCACGCCGGGGTGGTGCAGTGCAAGGACTCCTTCTACGGACAGCATTCCCCCCAGGCCATGCCCGTGTCCTACGAGCTGGAGCAGAAGTGGGAGGCGTGGAAGCGTTTAGGGGTGCTGGCCTCCGAGATGGAGAGCGCGGCGTTGTTTACCGTGGCGGCCCACCGGGGCGTGCGGTGCGGCTCCGCCTTCCACGTGATCTGGAACCAGGAGCGCAACGCCGCCGGACTGGACCAGACCCGGGACGAGGACACGGACTCCGCCATCCGGGTGGGGATCGAGGCGGTGAAGCTGCTGATCACCCGGGACCGGGAGAAAAACTGACCGACGCGAACAGGGCCGCTTCCTTACGGGGAAGCGGCCCTGTTGCTGTCCATACTCAGTTATTCAGGAAAAATAGTCCACCTTGGTGCGGATGGTCTGGGTCCCCTTGCGGATGGCATAGGCCGCCAGGGGGATGGCGGTCTTGGGGAAGATGAGACTGGTGTTGGTGTCGGGCAGCAGCACCTCGCCCCGGCCGTCCCCCTCCAGCGACTCCACGGCGCAGAAATCCGCCCCGCACCGGGCCTGCGCCCGGGGGCCGTCCGCCTGCCGGACGGGGGACAGACGCTCGTCGGCGTTGACGGCGAAGCCGCAGTCCCAGGCGGCGCAGTCAAAGTCGCTTTGGATCACATGGGTGCGCAGGTGGCCCGTGGGGGTGGGCTGGATGCGGGTGGTGACCTGGATGCCGTCCAGGGGGGACCAGCGGGTCTCGATCCCGTCCGGGCCGATGGAATACCCCGGCTGGGCGGTGTCCCGCTGGTAGCAGTACCGCCCCACCTGGAAGCAGAGGGAGCTGTCCGGGGCCATCTGCCCCAGCTCATAGCTGGCCCGGGCGATGCTGAACCCGAAGCGGCTGGAGTAGGCGAACTTGCTGTACTTCTCCGCGGTGTGGGCGTAGAGCTCCAGCTCCAGCCGCCCCGGCACCAGGGCCACCGCGCCGCCGTCCCCGTGCTGGACGATCATGCTGGCGTGGGGCAGGTATCGGCAGGGCTCCAGCGGGGGCAGGGGGGCGCAGTCCGCCGCCCAGAAGGGGTGGCCGTCGGGCAGGGCCAGAAACGCGAAGGTTTTCAACGCCCAGTAGGGGGAGCCGGGGGCGTTATAGGTCTCCGACATCTGGAGGTTGGGGTAGGCGTAGCCGATGGTGAGCACCCCCGCGTTGTCATAGATGGGCTGGTTCAGCCACCAGCACAGGTGCCGGACGATGAGCCCCTTCAGCACCGGAAGGGGCAGGACCTCCTCCCCCGCCAGCAGGGCCATGGACCAGAAGGACCCCTGGGCGAAGCGGTAGGTCAGCGACCGCCCGTAGGCGATGGACGCCCCGTCCTCCCCGAACCAGTACAGGTAGTCCCGGGCGAATTCCCTGGCCCGCCGGCGGAACCGGGCGCACCGCTCTGGCTCCTCCCGGTCCAGGAGCATGGCGTACAGCAGGCTGTAGCTCACCATGACGAAGGGGTTGTAGTAGTCCATCTCGCCCGCCGCCCCGTCGTGATACCAGCCGCCGCCGTGGTAAAATTCCTCGATCAGCCCCAGGCCGGAGTCCAGCCGCTCCCGGCTGTAGGGCCGTCCCACCGATTTCAGGGCCAGGTTGGTGAGTATGCAGAACCACTGCCAGTTGCTGGCCACGCACTCGTGGCGGTTGATCTCCCACAGCCAGTCCGTCAGATGATCCCGCTCCCCCTCCGGCAGCGGCTCCCACACCCTGTCCGGGCAGAGGAGGAGGGCGTAGGACACCGCCGCCATCTCGCAGAACCTCTGGTCGTAGCGGCGGCACCTGCCCCAGTATTCGGGGTGCTCCGGGTCGGGACCGTGGGCGAAGCCCCGGCGGTAGAGGTCCTCAAACTCCGGCTCCCCGCCGCCCCCCGCCCAGAGGGGGGCCAGCCCCCAGAGCGGGCGGGCGAAGGACTCGATGGGAATGGTGCCGTTCTCGTAGTGGGTGCTGGTGACGCCCAGCTCCACCCGGGCGCCCCCCTGGCTGTAAAAGGGCTTCAGGGGCTCCAGCAGCCGCAGGAGGGAGGCCTGGGCCGCCGCCTTGGTGGAAAAGTCCGATTCCGTATAGTGATAGCGCACCATAACAATACACCCCATTTTGAAAGGCCGGGGGCGGGTATTGGCCCTGGTTCCCGGCGGCAGGTTCACGCCGTTTGATGTTACCCCTTGGGGGCGGTGGAAGGGGCTATTCCTCCTGCCCGTCCCGCCATTGGGCGATGGCGTCCAGAAAGGCTTTGCCGTACCGCTGGGCCTTCACCGTCCCCACGCCGGGCACCGCCAGGAACTCCTCCAGGGTGGCGGGCCGGCGGGCGGCCAGCTCCAGCAGGACGGCGTTGGAGAACACCACATAGGCGGGCACGCTCCCCGCCGCCGCCAG
>OFGF01001987.1_pt1 | contig 11448 bp, 10 predicted proteins | sample 1521711 | NCBI WGS metagenome assembly OFGF01 (sample SAMEA3504092, study PRJEB24116) | mouse gut metagenome | biome: mouse gut; feature: mouse-associated habitat; material: faeces | place: Denmark | collected 2011 | reverse complement strand
GGCTGACGGTAACGGCGGACGCGCTCGCGACGATCGATTCTGTATTGAAGAATCTGTATGAGCAGGCGACAGGAGCAGCCAACAAATATGAGACTTCGGAAGATTTAAGTATCATTCTGGAGCAGATGAAGTCCCTGACGAAGGCGTTTTACGACAGCGGTAATGTGGATTATGCGGGTCGTTATGTGTTCTCCGGTTTCCGGACGGATACGGCGATCACGTTCTCGGCGGAGGATATCGCGCAGATGAAGAAACATCCGGTGTCCTACAATCTTACGGAGAGCATCGGTTATGAAAGCATCAGCACCATCAACTACACGGATTTCAGCGTGCTGGATAAGGGGCTTCCTGCGGGAGCTGCGGCCACGGAGAGCTACGAGCAGTATGTGACCAACACCACGATGTACCGTTTCCGGCTGGCCTATAATGATATAGACAGCAAGGATGAGAACGGCAACCCCAAGCTGCCGACTCTGACGCAGAACGGGACAGCGCTTAACAATATCACGTCTTATGCGACGGCGGAGGATGCCTACAAGGCAGTTGCCGACGGTACGGAGAAGGGGATCGCGTTTGTTGCCGGCACAGGCGAACTGGTATTCAGCAAGGATTTCTACGAGAATCAGTTCAAAGAAGGCGACAGGTTTGAAGTCAACTACGACAAGAGCAACTGGAAAGAGGGCGACATTAATCCCGTTCACTACTTCCCCTGCACGGAGACGAAGGATGACGGCCAGCAGATCATCTATAATAAGGTGAAGGAAGACCAGGATATTTATTACGACGTAGGTTTCAACCAGAAGATCCAGGTCAACACCGTGACGACAGAGGTCTTTACCCACGATGTGCAAAGAGACATGGACGATTTCTATTCCCAGAGTCTGCAGCAGCTGAAAGCGATCGAGACCAAGATCAGCGATCTTGAGAAGAAGATGCAGGATCTGCCGGAGGACAGTGCGGCTTATCAGGAACTGTCCCTGCAGATGGAAGGCGCCAAGAAGGCGGATTCCTACATCCGCGAGAATATCCAGAAGAAATTCGAGAACCAGATCACGAAGTATCAGAAATACCGCGATGACAACGATCTGGCGATCACCAACAACGCGACGAGAGGAAGCCGTCTGGATCTGATCACAGAAAGACTTTCCAGCCAGAAGGCAACCTTTAAGGAGCTGCAGACAGACAATGAGGGGATTGATATTACCCAGGTTGCAGTAGAGTTATCCAGTGCGGAGCTGACCTATCAGGCGGCGCTGATGGCTACCGGTAAGATCATGCAGACCAATTTGATGAACTATATCTAAGAGACAGCGGCAGCAGGTAACGGGCTGACCATGAAAATGGTTTTGATGACCGTGTATCTGCTGCCGTATTTAAGAGAGGAAGGTTAAGACTATGCAGATTACGACAAAAGTGTTTGGCGAGATCACAGTGGATGACGATAAGCTCATATATTTTCCGAAAGGGATCATCGGCTTTCCGGATCTGAAGGATTTTGCGCTGATCCATGACGAGGAGAAGGGATCGGACTCCATTCACTGGCTGCAGTCCATCCAGGAGCCTGCTTTTGCGATGCCGGTCATGGATCCGCTGCTCGTATGCCCGGATTATAATCCCGAGGCGGACGACGAACTGCTGAATAACCTTGGTGAGATCAAGCCGGATGACCTGCTTGTGCTCGTGACCGTGACGGTGCCCAGTGATCTGACACAGATGTCAGTAAATCTGAAAGGCCCGATCGTGATCAATGCCGGGGAGAGAAAAGCGATACAGGTTATCGCGGAAGGCGATACCTATCAGGTAAAATTCCCGATCTATGATATATTAAACAAGAAGAAAGCAGGTGAGTAGATGTTAGCTTTATCCAGAAAAAAGAACGAGGCGCTGGTGATCAACAATAACGTGGAGATCACGGTGCTGGAGATCAAAGGCGAACAGGTGAAGCTGGGCATCAGCGCTCCCCGTGAAGTCCCGGTATACCGCAAGGAAGTCTATGTGCAGATACAGGATGCCAATCAGGAGTCTGTTGATGTGGCCGGTATTGAGGCACTGCAGAATCTGCTTGGATAACAGAATAACGACAGAAAAAACAGTCTGTGTTTGTGACAGACTGTTCTTTTTTTAAAGCAGGGAATTTAACACCCGGATCATCTCCGCAACCCGGATCTCATAAGTGTGCAGCGCAGCCACCTTTTCATAACCGTTCAGGGCGATCTCGATGCGCTCGTTCTCGTGGCTTAAGTAATACCGAACCTTGTGTTCCAGTTCTTCCATCGACTCGTAGGTCTCAAGCTCCCGTCCGATCTCGAAATATTCCGGGATCTCAGCCTGCCAGTTGGTCAAAAGGAAGCCGCCGCAGCCCAGCACGTCCCAAATCCGCTGGGAGAGGCCGGTCTCGATGGGGCGCATGGTGATGTTTAAATTGATCCTGCTTGCGTGAAAGATTTTGGGCATCTGGGTCAGTGTCAGTGCAGGGCCTTTGCAGTGTACTTTGGGAAGCGCCGACGTGTCGCTGCGGGTGTAGAGATTGACCTGAAAATGCTCCGCCAGCCGGTTCAGCGTCCGCTCCCGCTCGACGGCCGCCAGTTTTATGCCGATATACTGGTGTGCGGTCAGATAGCGTCCGGTGTCCGTGTAAGTGTCGCCGCCTCTGTAAAAATCCGGATCGGCCTCTGTGATCTCACGGATGACACGGTCCGTCAGTGCATCGGCGATGAAATTACAGCCGTACACCTTAAGCTGTGCCTCGATCAGTCCGTCCACGAAGCCGCGGGTGTGCTGTGAGATGCCGGTGCAGGAAGAGGCGGCAGCAGCTGTACCGTCAGGATGCGTCTGTGCATGGAGCAGCCTGTCGTAGCGGCATTTTTCCGTATAGAGGGAGCCTACGAAGCTGATGTCGCCGCCGTATCCGGCAAAATCCTCTTCCGTCATGCCAAGCACGGCCCTTTCCCAGCGCTTTACGTTTGCGGCCAGGGGCAGATAGAAGATCCGTCCGGGGTTTACAGGATGAAACGACTGATACTGTGCATGGTCGAATAAGAAAATGCGGTTCCACTCGTTTTTCAGGGCGTTGGAGAACAGCTCCGGCACGGGAGAGTCCACGCTCCAGCATACGTAGGGCACCTTGAAGCGATTGCAGGTATAGGAGATCGCCGGGAAGAAATTGATGCTGAACACGAAAGCGAAAGAATGCTCCGTCAGCCATTGTGTGAGCCGGAGGGCGCACTGCTGCGGCGAGACATGTTTATCGGTCATTTCTGTTTCTTCCGTGCAGACCGTGATGCCGAAATCGGTGAAGGTCTGGATAAGATCGGGTTCACAGATGTTGTTGTAGCGGTAAAATAAGATTTCCATAGGGGCCTCCGTTCTGACCAGCGATGGTTTTTTGTTGTGAAACATGATGATATTGTAACATAATAGTGCCCGTTTTGTATCAGCTGCCCTAAACATATTCTTCATTTTTCCGATATATATATCAAAGATCACGTGGTAACTCTCTGCGACTGTGCCCCGAAATCTGCCCTGATCACGAAGGACGCTGTATACTGGAGAGGAACGGACGTTATCAATAGACGATTCTATAAAGTATACTATATCACATGGAGGTGATCGGCAATGGCAATCGAACCATTAAACAGTGCTATGACCTATCAGGCACAGGCGGCTGTAAAACCGCAGACAGTAACACAGGTGAACACGGAAGTTCCCGAGGACGGACAGACAGTCAATGTTGATGCGACCACTGCATCCGTGACCAAAGTGCAGACCGAAGACGAGCAGGCAGGCAGCGAAGGCAACGGCAGTGAGCAGCAGCAGGAGGAGATGGACGCACAGGTTCCCGGGATGCCGGACAGCCTGAAGAAGATGATCGCAGACATGAACAAGAAGATCCGCAATACCAATGCGGAAGCGGTGTTCGGCGTTCATGAGAAGACGAACAGGATCATGATCAAGATACTGGATAAGGATACGAAGGAGATTCTGAAAGAATTTCCGCCGGAGAAGACGCTCGATATGATCGCGAGCATCTGGGAGATGGCAGGTATCCTTGTAGATGAGAAACTATAGTACTGCAACAGGAGATGGCAGACAGCATTTAGGAGGAAACGAAAATGGCTATCAGAATTACGGGTATGTATTCCGGTCTGGATACGGAGAGTATCATCAGCGAACTTGCCTCTGCGCAGAGCGTTAAGAAGAACAAACTCGTGAAGGCGCAGACCAAACTGAGCTGGAAACAGGATGCATGGAAGGCCCTGAACACGAAGATTTACAGTTTTTACACGAACATACTGGACAATATGCGCTTTGAAGGTTCTTATATGCGGAAATCGACGAAGGTATCGCATCCCAATGCGGTAAGCATCGTCACCTCGGCAGACGCGCCGAACAGCGTGCAGACTTTGAAGATCGGGCAGCTGGCGAAGCAGGGATATCTGACCGGCGGCAAGCTCGCTGCGATCAAAGATAAAGACGGAAATGATGTCAAGGTTTCGGCGACGACGAAATTAAAGGATATGGGATTTTCCGGAGAAGGTTCCTTCCGTGTGAAAGTGAACGGCAGATCCACGGATATCACGCTCAAAGAGGATATGAAGATATCCGACGTGGTAAACCAGCTGAATGCGGCAGGCCTTTCGGCGAGCTTTGATGCCAAGAACCAGAGATTTTATGTGAACGCCAAGAGCTCCGGCGCGACGGCTGATTTTACGATCACGAGCAATGATGCCGGCGGTAAGGACATTCTCGGCAAGCTGGGCCTGGTAGCAGCTTATGACACGACAAGTAACGAGTATAAAGAGTATCAGCTGTGGGCCAGCTATAAAACGGATCTGACAGCCCGTGGAGATGCAGAGGCTAAAGAGATTGCCAGGCTGATCGCTGCCAAGAAGGCCAGCACGGATTCTCTTTTGAAAGCCAACGAGGAATATCAGAAGCGTCTGGATGCGCTGTTCAAAGATAATGACGAGAACAGCAAATATCAGATCGACTATGACGAGAACGACAAGGATAAGGTCAATGCCCAGGCCGATGCTTTATATGAAGAACTGTACGGCCCGGAGACGCCCAAGCTGGACGATAAAGGCCAGCCCGTATTGGACGCTGATGGCAATCAGGTCATGGAGCGGGTCGGCGGCCTTAAGAAGACGCTGGACGACGCGAAGGATGCCCTGAAAAAGGCGCAGGAGGAACTGGCGGAACTGAAAAAGTCCGGTACGGCCACCGAAGCTGAGATCGAAGCGGCGGAGCAGAAGGTAGGAACGGCAAGCGAGAAAGTAACAGATGCCCAGAAAGCCTTCAATAAGAAGAACGCCCACTACAGTTATGTCAAAGGCGTTGCCAATATCCAGAATGCGATAGAGGCCAACAAGGAGACGATCGCCGATAACAGATCCTACTATGAAGTCGATCCGACCACCGGCGAGCCGGTCCTGGATGCCAATGGGAAGCTGCAGGCGACCCAGAAGGCCAAGGATGAGATAGCAGGTTATTTTGATGATAAAATAGCGATGGCGGAGCAGTATCTGAAGGATGCGGCGGATTATGAAACTCTTTCCGATGCTGAGAAGGAAGCGCTGGGGCTGGCCACCAAGATCGACGGCCGTGACGCTGTGATCGATCTGAACGGCGTAGAATATACAAGCAGCAAGAACACCTTCGAGATCAACGGTATGACCATCACGGTACAGCAGGAGATCTCGGAAGAGATCACGCTGACCACTGCGGAGGATACCGACGAGATCTTCAATATGATCAAGAACTTCTTCACCGAGTACAATAAGCTGATCAATGAGATGGACGGCCTGTACAATGCGGATTCTTCAAAGGGCTATGAGCCGCTTTTGTCCGAGGAGAAGCAGGGGCTGGCGGATTCCGAGATCGAGGAGTGGGAGAAGAAGATCAAGGATTCTCTGCTGCGCAGAGATTCCACGCTGCGTAACGTGACGGATGCCATGAAGAATGCGTTGATGCAGGGCGCTACCGTAAACGGCAAGAAGATGTATCTGTCCGATTTCGGTATCAATACACTGGGGTATTTCAATGCGGCCGATAACGAGAAAGGCGCTTACCATATCGATGGTGACAAAGACGATCCGGCTGTGGCGAACAATGATGATAAGCTGCGCGCCATGATCGCATCCGATCCGGCGACCGTACAGAAATTCTTTGCAGGACTGTCCAAGAATCTTTATGATACACTGACGGATAAGATGAAGGCCATCAAGGATACCAGCAGCGCCTTTACCGTCTACAACGATAAGACGATGGAGAAGGAATATAAAGATTATACCGACAGGATCAAGAAGGAAGAGACCAAGCTGAATGCCCTGATCGATAACTGGTATAAGAAGTTCTCGGCGATGGAGACGGCCATGGCGAAGCTGCAGTCCAAGAACAATGCCGTATCCGGTATGCTCGGCGGCTGATAAGCTGATGACGGAGCGGGAAACCGCTGTCTGTCCAGACTGACAGACATAACATATAGTAAACGAAATTTCTAAAGTCGTTAACTATTAAGAAAAGGTATATGAAGGCGGCGCATTGATGTGCTGTCAGGTACACCGTATCGAAAGCGCCTGTGCAGGGACTTTTCCGATACGGTGTATTGATTTAAAATATTGACAGGCCGCGCAGTCAACTGTATTATTAAACTATAGACCTTTAAATGCAGGAGGAAGAATCATATGCCAGTACAGAATCCCTATGAACAGTATCAGAGAAATAAAGTATTGACAGCCACACCGGCGGAAGTGACTTTGATGCTATACGAGGGCGCGATCAAATTTTGTAACATTGCCATCATGGCGATTGAGAATAATGAGATGGAGAAAGCACACAACAATATCATGAAGACACAGCGTATCATCGAAGAGTTTCGTAATACGCTGGATCGTCAGTATGAGGTGGCGGAAGATTTTGACAGAATCTATGTCTATGTGCTCCGTCGTCTGTTCGAGGCCAATGTCAGGAAGGACAAGGAGATATTGGAAGAGGTGAACGGACATCTTAGAAGCCTCCGGGATACCTGGAAGGAAGTTATGAAGAAGTGCAATAAGGCGTAACAGACAGTTGGCTGTTACAGCAGGATATAAAGGGGTATGTTTATGAGCCAGAGCGGTGCACAGATATTATTACAGAGTCTGGAGAAGAAGACGAAGCTGCTTGACGATATGATCCGGCAGAACGGTGTGCAGGAAGAGCTTCTGAAAGAAGAAGATCTGGATATGGATGCCTTAGATGAGGCGATCAACCAGCAGGGCTTCTACATAGAAGAACTGGACAAACTGGATCAGGGTTTTGAAACTGTCTATGACAGGGTGCGGGAGGAACTGCTCCGGGACAAGGCGCGTTACCGCATGGAGATCATACGCATGAAAGAGCTGATTCAGCAGATCACAGACAAGATCGTGACGCTGAATGCAGGCAATATGCGCAATAAGATGCTGGCGGAGAACCAGTTTAACAGGAAGCGGGTTGCCATCGGCACCGGCGCTTCCCAGAACAAAGCGGCCAGGAACTATTATAACAATATGAACCGTCTCAATTATGTGAGTCCGCAGTTTTACGATAATAAGAAATAAAGTTGTTTATGCACCTTGCATCTCCGGGTAGATGGAAGGTGCTTTTATCAATCGCGACAGGAATTTGACCATGGAAGCATATACAGGATTTGCACAGGTATACGATACATTTATGGATGACACGCCCTATGAGGAGTGGAGCCGCTTTTTGACGGCGCTGTTGCAAAAACACCGGGGAGGCGGGCAGGATTCTGTGTCGTCCGGCACCGTCCCGGCGGACGGCAAAGGCACGGGTAATCATTATGCCATAGAAACTGACGATAATGTCATAAAAGAGAATCTGCGTCAGGAGCAGAATACCATTCTGGATCTGGGCTGTGGTACGGGCACGCTGACGCAGCTTCTGGCCGCACAGGGCTATGATATGATCGGGATAGATAACGCGCAGGAGATGCTGCAGATTGCCATAGAGAAAAGAGACAGCGCAGGGCTGGATATCCTCTATCTGCTGCAGGACATGCGGACATTTGAACTGTACGGTACAGTCGGCGCCGTGATCAGTGTCTGCGATTCGGTCAACTATCTGCTGGAAGAGGAGGAGATCGTGCAGACCTTCCGACTGGTCAATAATTACCTTTTTCCGCAGGGGATCTTTATCTTCGATTTCAATACGGTATATAAATATGCGCAGGTCATAGGGGATGCCACGATCGCGGAGACCCGGGAAGACTGCAGCTTTATCTGGGATAATTACTATCACGAAGAGGAACAGATCAATGAATATGATCTGACCGTGTTTGTAAAAGAGCCTGCAGACATGGAGCAGGCGGATCATGCGTTATACCGGAGATTTCAGGAGACCCATTACCAGCGGGGCTATGAGCTGGAGCAGATGAAGGACTGTCTGCGCAGGGCCGGTATGGTGTTTGTGGAGGCGGTCGATGCGGACACCCATGAGGCGGTAAACGACGTGAGCGAACGGATTTATGTGGTGGCGCGCAAAGGCGCATGACATTTTTTGTATAATTTGGATATCCTGTAGGATACTATGGTTATTAACAAAGCAGACAGGAGGGGCAGCAGAATGGCGGACTACATAGTGAGGGCAACGGCGGCGAATGCACAGATACGGGCTTTCGCGATTACATCAAGGGATACGGTAGAGCATGCCAGGAGCGCCCATGACTTAAGCCCGGTGGTGACGGCGGCGCTGGGACGGCTGATGACGGGCGCCGTGATGATGGGCAGTATGTTGAAAGGCGGGAAGGATCTGCTGACGCTGCAGATAAACGGACGCGGGCCGGTACGCAGTCTGGTGGTGACGGCGGATGCGGGCGGGCACGTGAAGGGATATGCGGGCAGCCCGCAGGCGATGATGCCGCCAAACAGCGCCGGCAAGCTGGATGTAGGCGGCGTGATCGGCAAGGGTACGCTGACGGTCATCAAAGATATGGGCCTGAAGGAACCGTACTCTTCCACCGTGGCGCTGCAGACCGGGGAGATCGGCGACGATCTGACTTATTATTTTGCGGCGTCGGAACAGGTGCCCTCGGTGGTCGCGCTGGGGGTTTTGATGGACAGGAATAATACGGTGAAGCAGGCGGGCGGCTTTATCCTGCAGCTGATGCCTTTTACGGAAGAGGCGGTGATCGGTGCGCTGGAGAAAAAGCTGGCGTCGCTCGCGCCTGTCACCACACTGCTGGAGGAGGGTAAAAGCCCGGAGCAGATTCTGGAGGAGGTGCTGGGTGATCTGGGCGTGGAATTTACAGACCGCATTCCGGTGTCGTTCTACTGTAACTGCAGCAAGGAGCGGGTGGAGAAGGTGCTGACCAGCCTGAGCAGAGAGGAGCTTAAGGATCTGATCGACGAGGGCAAAGATGTGGAGCTGAACTGTCACTTCTGCAATACGGATTATACGTTCAGCGTGGAAGAACTGAAGAAGCTATACCGGTAAAGAAAGGCACAGAGACAAAGAGAGGCGGGACAATTCATGAAACATGGATTTATCAAGGCGGCGGCGATGACCCCGAAGATCCGGGTGGCGGATCCGGCGTACAATGCGGGCGAGATCTGTAAAGGACTGAAAGAGGCATATGCAAAAGGAGCGAAGATCATCGTCTTTCCGGAGCTGTGCATTACAGGCTATACATGCGGCGACCTTTTTTTGCAGGAGCTGCTGCTTGTGCAGGCGCGGGAAGCGCTGGACGTGGTGGCGGATGCCACGGAAGGCAGTGATGCGCTTGTGTTCGTGGGACTGCCGTTGGAGATGGGCCATAAGCTCTACAATGTGGCGGCGGTGCTGCAGAACGGAGAGGTGCTGGCTTTTATCCCGAAGCGTTATATCCCATCCTATGCGGAGTTCTATGAGGCAAGACATTTCATGCCGGGCAACGAAGAACCGGAGATTTACCTTTTTCATGGAAAAGAGGTGCCTGTGGGGACCAACATCCTGTTCGCGGTGGACGCGGTGCGCGGCCTGACGGTGGGCTGCGAGCTGTGCGAGGATCTGTGGGCGCCCCTGTCGCCGGGCACGAGACATGCGCTGGCGGGAGCCACGGTGCTGGTGAACCTGTCGGCTTCCAACGAGACCGTAGGCAAGGATGTGTACCGGGAAATGCTGGTGAAGTCTTCCAGCGCGAAGCTGATCGCGGGCTATGTCTACGCTTCGGCGGGGGAAGGCGAGTCCACCCAGGATCTGGTCTTCGGCGGCCATAACATGATCGCGGAGAACGGGACGATGCTGGCGCAGGCGAAACGCTTCGCGCCGGAGAATCTCTATGCGGATCTGGATCTTCACAGGCTGCAGCATGAAAGGCGGCGGATGATGAGCTACCGGCCGGAGCGCAGCGGGGTTTATCTTGTGATACCTGTTTCCATGGAGGAAGAAGAGACGGCGCTGGAGCGCAGCTTCGGGGGCAGGCCTTTCGTGCCGGCGGACGAGAAGGAGCGCGCGCGGCGGTGTGAGGAGATTTTGTCCATTCAGTCCTGCGGCCTTAAGAAACGATATGAGCATACAGGCTGTCAGTCGGCGGTAGTCGGGGTTTCGGGCGGATTGGACTCTGCGCTGGCGCTTCTGGTGACGGTGCGTGCCTTTGATATGCTGGGACTGGACAGACGGCAGATCACGGCCGTGACCATGCCGTGCTTCGGCACCACGGACAGAACCTACGATAATGCCTGCAAGATGGCGCGCACCCTGGGGGCGACGCTGCAGGAAGTGGATATCAAAGAAGCGGTGACGGTGCATTTCCGGGATATCGGACAGAAGACAGAGGATCATGATGTGACCTATGAAAACGGACAGGCCAGAGAGCGCACCCAGGTCTTGATGGATATCGCCAACCGCACGGGCGGCCTGGTCATCGGGACCGGGGACATGTCGGAACTGGCTCTGGGATGGGCCACCTACAACGGCGACCACATGTCGATGTACGGCATCAATGCCGGAGTGCCAAAAACATTGGTGAAGTATCTTGTGCGTTGGTATGCTATGCGGGCGGAGAACCGCGAGTTGCATGATACGCTTGTGGATGTAATCGATACACCTATCAGTCCGGAGCTGACCCCAGCTGATGAGCAGGGGAATATTAAGCAAAAGACAGAGGATATCGTAGGACCATACGAGTTGCACGATTTCTACCTCTATTATATGTTGCGCTACGGATTTTCGCCACGCAAGGTGTATATGCTGGCTCGTAAAGCGTTTGCAGGTGTGTATGACGATGTGGTGATATTGAGGTGGATGAAAACGTTTTACCGCAGATTTTTCAACCAACAGTTTAAACGTTCTTGTCTGCCTGATGGTCCGAAAGTGGGTAGCGTGTGCCTGTCGCCCAGAGGTGACTGGCGTATGCCATCGGATGCATCTTCGGCTTTATGGCTCAAGGAGGTTGATGAATTGTAGGCCGGTGGGATAATACTCGGA
>OFGF01001984.1_pt1 | contig 11457 bp, 12 predicted proteins | sample 1521711 | NCBI WGS metagenome assembly OFGF01 (sample SAMEA3504092, study PRJEB24116) | mouse gut metagenome | biome: mouse gut; feature: mouse-associated habitat; material: faeces | place: Denmark | collected 2011 | reverse complement strand
ACGTACAGGCCCAATTCAGGATCGTATGTGTCAGTACCTTTGGTATAGCCGCCGGCAGGGGAGAGAAGGGTGGATTCGATGTCGGATTCAAAGCGTTTTTCGGTCGTTTCCATCACTTTTCCCCCTGTAAGCAGTAAAAAGGATTGGTTTTCTTACGGCTATCTTCGAGAGCAAAATTGAAGAATGTAAACTTGTGGACATTTTCTTCATAATACTTTTTTGCTGCAACACGCAGACGGTAACAAATATCCCGTACACCCACAGTAATCTCCCGACGGTCGATTTTCATGCCAGCGCTATATGAAACCATAGATAATTCACCATCAGGCGTATCAGGGTCGGTTATTTTAAGTTTGAAATGATCTATTTGGCAACGGTCATCCCAAATGCTCGATGGTTCTACATTGGGTGTGCCCTGATGCAGAAAAAAGTTGCGTAGGCTAAAAATCATATCTTCATTTAAATAGGGCATATCTCCAGAATAAGGGTCTTCTTTTGAGCGTATTGGGCAGATATATTTTTGACACCATTTTTTATATCGTTCTCCAACTTTCAACTCCGGATACTCTGCTTTTCCACAAATATCAGGCAGTGTCAATGCCAATGCCAGCGCCGAAAAGTAACATTCATGCTCTATTGCGCGTTCTATGTCTTCAACCAACTTAATAAGCATTCGGCACCTCCTTCTTCCCCGTCACATACTCATAAATAGCAGACTTTTTGCAAGCTTCTAGCTCACTAATCAGTATTTCTTTCTGCTTTATTACCTGATCAATTTTCGCAAGAGTACTGTCGAGGTAGTCAACAATCTTATTCTGCTCTCTCAAAGGCGGGACAAGCATCTCAAATACAGCCAGCTTTTTAAAGTTTCTAAAATCGCTTGAACGGATGCGGACTCCGTTTGAAAAATCCATCAAGACACCGGAATATGCCATATAGCGTAGGAAATACATGAAATAGCGGTTGTTGCCAACAGTAGAGCAAACATGAACAACAGGAGATGTTTTTCCACGGCTGTCAGAGCAACCAATCGCTCCGGCAAATGTATCCATCCCATGGATCACGAGGTCTCCAACGTCCACCCCCTGATAGCCATTCTCAGTGAAGGAAATCGTGAAGCCCTCCTCACGCCTATTTCTCCGTAATGTCACGGTTCCGTCTCGAAAACAAGTTATAACTTCATCCATGGGCAAAACGGGCTTTTCTTTAGGGAAGATTGTATATTTGATTTTGCTGATCGTCCATTCTGCCGGAACTGTATCGAGCCAGATAACTCCGCTCTCCTTCATCGGCCTATCTCCCCGGATACCCTTGGTGACAGCCTGGGTGATGATGGCCTGCTTGAGCTTTTTGTACTCCTCAATGGAGGTGCGGGTTTTGTCCAGAACAGCATCGATTTCAGCGCATTTGGCATCAAGCACCTTGCAAATGAGCTTCTGTTCCACTAACGGCATCAAAATGATTGGAGTATTTTTTATTGCTTCTGCACTCATGCCCTCCCGGTTGCCTCCTGTCTGATAGAGGCTGATAGCCATGGAGCCCAAAGGAGATATCCAATAATAATGCATGAACTCCGGCAAAAATACATTCTTATTTACTCGAATAATGCTCACATGCTGATTCACATTAGCTGTTTCTAAAGTCTCCGGGAATATGCAACAGCGGCCAATCGATCCTCCTGTGATGTTCAGTAAGACATCGTTAGGGAAAACCCGAGTTCCTTTCATCTCCTCATCGACTTCCGGGGTGATATAGGTGGGGTTACTAAGTTCCAATCCAGTATCATACACATTTTGGCTACGCAAAAACAGTACGCCCTCATCTGTATAGGATGTCGCACCTCCTGATGGGGTTTTGCCACTTCCGACCTTATGGACACCTGCTTTTATTTTTACGATTGACCAATCTGCCGGAATCTCTCCAATCCACGGTATCCCGCTGTCCTTCATTTTACGCATGATTTTTACCGCTTTCTGCTATTAAATAATTTACAAAAGCACTGCAGCTAACAAGCATAAATTTTGCTTCTTCAAATGACACATCGCTTTCAAACATTCCCTCGCAGTGGCGTATTCCACCTTCATCCGATGTATATCCATATAACTTTGAAAATGCCGCTTCCAAAGCTGGATGAATTTTTAACCCACTGTCTTTTAGCGATTTCAATGCTTGACCCAGCGTGGCTTTATCATTTTTGGTGATTACTTGGCAAATTGATTCCACTGCACATATACTTTCTTTGATACAATTTTTATAATCTTTGTTTTCTCTATCTGCCAAGAAGACAACTGCCTTTTTCAAATGAGAGCGGCACCCTTTATATGGATTACAGCAAGCTTCCTCAATTTCACCTATTTCTTGTTCATCTGTTATGGCAATAATCTGGCCATCAACAAACCGATATCCAACATATTCCGCTTCAAAAATACTATTGAAAGCACTATAGATCACATTGTTTATCTTTTTGTTAACCATGCGGTCATGAATCCATTTGCAAACATACCACAATAAATCTAAAACTTCATTGTAGTCCGCATCAAAAAACACCGGATCAAATTTTGCTTTAAAAACCGCACTCCAATTAAATGATTCCCCAGGCAAAAGCCGAACTGGTTCAATAAACACATTAGATATGACATCTTCACAAAAGGCACTATCAGCCTCACGCATCATAAACATTTTCTCTGGATTCTGAAAGACATTCTTTAAAATATCAAATGTTTTATTGCTTATCATCATTCTTGTCCGTTTGTCAAATTGGTAAAGTTGCATCTCTGTATTGCATGGAGCTATACCGCTTGTATCACTATAGCCTCCACGGACATTTATAAATCTTTTGCGGTCAGGCATTTTATCCCTCCTTATGGAACAGTGCCTTCAAGCTGGCGGCAATATCGGCCTCCAGGGCGGTGATCCGCTCCACGATGTCCTCCACCGGCTCCGGGGGCTGGTACTCGTAGAAGTACCGGGTCATGGGAATCTCATACCCCACCTTGGTTCTTTTCTTGTCGATCCAGGCATCCGGGGCGTAGGGCAGCACCTCCCGCTCAAAGTAGCGGTCAATATCCTGCACCAGCGGCACGTTCTCCGTGTCCCGCAGGGCTGGGTCAGCCACGGGCTTGCCCTTTTTCAGCACGATCTCCCCCTGCTCATCCCGCAGGGGCCGCTCTACCACGATCTTGTTGTAGCCGAACTCCTCTGAGCCAAACACCTTGCTCTCACAGTACACGCCGCCCTTGTCACCGTACACAGCGCCGTCCCGGTACTCGCCGTAGGCCCGTACGATCAGCCCTCGGCACAGGTCGGTGATGTCGTTGCGCTTGGTGCCGATGTTCTTCCGCCGGGGCTCGCAGCAGTGGGAGGCGTCGATGAGCTGTACCTTCCCAGTCCGGTAGTCGGGCTTGTCCTTGGACAGCACCCAGATATAGGTGCTGATGCCCGTATTCATAAATTGGTCGGTGGAGAGCTGGATGATAGCGTCCAGCCAGTCGTTCTCCAGGATGTATTGCCGGATGCAGGAGGGCCCGCTACCAGCGTCCCCGGAGAACAGAGGGGAGCCGTTCTGGATGATGGCCATTTTGCCGTTCTGGGCCAGCTTGGACAGGCCGTTGAGCAGGAAAAGCTGTTGCCCGTCGCTAATCTTGGGCAGTCCGGGGGCAAAGCGCCCCAGCTCACCCAACGCCGCCTCCGCTTCCACGGCCTTCTGCTCCCGCTTCCAGTCGATGCCAAAGGGCGGGTTAGAGATGCAATATTGGAAAGTAAATCCCTTGAACTGGTCGTCGGAGAGGGTATCGCCAAACCGCATATTGTTGGGGTCGCCGCCCCGGATCATCATGTCGGCCTTGGCGATGGCGAAGGTGGCCGGGTTCAGCTCCTGCCCAAAGCAGGTCACCTCGATCTCAGAATTGAGATCGTGGATGCGTTCCTCCATGCAGGAGAGCATCTGGGAGGTACCCATGGCCATATCGTAGACGGTGACATTCCCAGCCTGGCTCAGATCAGCGTCAGACAGAAGAATGTCAGTCATCAGGTAGATGATGTCCCGGCTGGTGAAATGGGCCCCGGCTTCCTCGTCGTAGGATTCGGAGAAGCGCTTCACCAGATCCTCGAAAATATAGCCACAGTCCACAGCGCTGATCTTGTCCGGGCCGAGGTAGCCCTTGGGGGAAGCAAACTCCTTGATGACCAGGTAAAGGGAGTTGCAATCCACCATCCGCTTGATGATATTATCAAAGTCAAACTTGGCAAGCACGTCCTGGACGTTGGCGGAGAACCCGGCAAGATAGTCCCGGAAGTTGGCCTCGATGTTGTCCGGGTCGGCCAGCAGCAGATCAAAGGTGAACTTGCTGGTGTTGTAGAACTGGTAGCCGGACGCACGGGTGAGAAAGCCGTCGATGACCGCCAGCTTCTTCACTTTATGATACTGCTCCTGCACGGCGGCATGGGTGGGCAGCAGGCAGTCGTGGAACCGCTTCACCACCGTCATGGGGAGAATCACAAGGCCGTACTCGTGGGGCTTGAAATAGCCAAAGAGGGCGTTGGCGATGTTCCAGATCACAGTGGCTTTCTCCTGAATGTTGATGCCTACCTCGGCGATTCTGTCGTTGGTCATAACTGCTCCCCTACTTCCAATTAATTTGCCCCGCTTTAAATAGCTGTGTTAAAATACTGCTCCAAGTACTTCTTGAATGCGGCAAAGATAGCTGCGCTTCTCTCAGCGTGGAACTGCGCCATACGGGGCCAGTCCGTTTCCCTCGAAATATCCACATCCGCCAAGCTACAATAGATTTTACTGGCCTTATACTCGTCCAGCCGGCTCCACTCCAGAGCAGCCCCCATATCGGCCTCAATTTCCTCTTTTCGATCGAACAGGTAATCAAACGCCGCCTTATTCCGTTCTTTTGCGGGCATTCCCAGATAAAACTCCACCCGCACTCCATCAAAGTTGGACACACAATTGATACAAACACCCGGAATCCCAATGAAGCCGGAAACGTAATTGTTTGTGACAGGATTCACATTGCTGAACGGGCCGTTGTTTCCAAACGCAGCCCTGATGCCGGGCAGTGCATATTCCCAGTATCTTTTTCTGATTTCATGGCGTGAGCCTGTGGCGGCTTCCGGATTCTCCTCATCCCGAAGATAGAATACAAGCTCGCTTTCCTCCACGCCGAACAGCGCGAACAGCTTCCGCAGTATGTTGATTTTATATTGCGTATCCGTTCCCGTCCAAACAAATATATTCGTGTCAATTTGCCTGCACGAGCTAAAGGTATCTTCCGATGTGCTGAAATGCAGGGTTAGGTCTGCGGCCGTGTCCTGGGAAACCGCCAGCTTTGTGAGAACGGCTTTATTTTGGGCGTGAAGACTGGAAATGACCTGTTGATACATATCCACCCAACTGGCGGCAGGCTGTTCCGCGCCCTGGAAACTATATTTTGATAAGATCCGGCCTGTCAGTGCCACATCTTCATCCAGCGAAACCATATCCATCTGCTTTTCCGGCGGTTGATAGTCGGAAACCGGGAACGTCCATATTTCAGTGACCCTGTTTCGCAGATATTGCCCGCGCTCCTCCAGCTCATCGATCCCCCACCGCTCCTTTTGGGCGATCCATTGGTTGATTCGCAACCCCGAGTCCTTGAACCCATGAGGCATATCCCGTTTATCCAGGAAGGGACTGTTGGAATACTTCGAATTATAAGCGGTGAGGGTCAAATTTGAAAGCCGGTGCAGCCATATGTTGTGAATCTCCTCATAATCCTCGCCCAGTTCGCTGATCCATGCAGGGGTAAGATGCTGAGGCATGATATGCTCAATGGAGTATTCCCCCTTGTCCAAATGCCCCTAAACATCTTTTGTCTCCGCAGTACCCGCATTTTCCAACCGCTCAAATAGGTACAGCTTATTCTTGGAATTCATGCTATAAACATTGCGGGTCACTATGCACTCCGCGAATTCTCCATCGGACGGAAAACGGGTTCTGTCTTTCTTGCTGAGTAGAGCATATATAAATTTTTCCACATAGTGGTCTTCACTGCCATCCATTCGGATGATCTCCCGGTGAAGCAACAAGAATATCTTGTTTAGCGCATTTGTGGGAAGGTCGCAGATCAAGCGGCGGAAAATATAATTCTCCGTTGTTTGAAATATTTCGTACAGGCCGTCCGCGGTAATGATATTCCCTTCCCGCAGCCGCAAAGCCTCCAGGAAGAACGGGCGGGTAACCGTAGTAGACAGCCTGTTGAGCCGGTAGATGCACCCGTTCAGCCGTTCATCAGCACAATTGCCTTTGAGCAGGATTGCATACCGCTTTGCGTAGTCCAGCAAATCCTTCAGAAGCAGCTCTACATCACTTCCGGCTTTGTCTTCCACATATCGTTTAAACGCCGTATAAACTCCATTTACGTTGGGTGTGGTCTGCTGCTTCACGCTTAAATAATCACGGATAAAAGGACTGACTTCATAGCCTGTGAATTCTTCAATCCGGTTCCAGTATTTCTCGTAAAATTTATTCTGCTGCTCCGTTTTCAGCCCCATTAGAATGTAATTTCGAATCTTGTCGCCCTCGCTCAGGTCAAGGCCGGTGGAATTCAGCCTTTCAAAAATCAGTTGGGGATTATCCTCATGATTCAGGCTGATATTGATGATTTCGAGACGACAAATCGCGTCAAACAGTTCGTCTACGGTCAACTCGCCCTGCTGTATCCGCTCGAAGAAGTATTGGTAATTGATGGTCAGGTTGGAGTCAGGGATATGCTCCTCGTCTTTATCAAACAGAATGTCAAACGCCTTTTGATCATTTTTGATGGGTTTCAGTTTGACTCGTTTTTCTTCTGGCTCATATTCGTCGATCAAATATTTTTTCAGTATTTTCTCGGGTAGTTGTCGATCCTGTGAAATGGCCTTACCCTTTTGCAGAAGATGATGAACCGCCAAAAGCAGCAATGAAACAGTTGTCAGCCGCTGCTGACCATCGATGATCAGGAATTCTTCCATGGTTCCGCTTTCACTTTGGACAGACACAATGCTTCCAAAGAAGTGGCTTTTACGGTTCTGCCGGCTCACCTTGACCAAGTCATCATAGAGCTGCTTGCAGTGTTCCATTTTCCAATCATAATTCCGTTGATAAACTGGGATCACAAATCGCTTTGACGCACCATCCATGTACTTGATCAGCTTCTGGGCGTTTCCATTCATCTTCTCTCACTCCTTTGGCTCTTTTTATATGAAACCGCCAAACTTTTTGGAATTGTAGCCATTATATACTATCTACTTCTTTGCTTCAATCCGCTTTACGCTCAAATCAATGGGTGCTACGCCGCCGTTGCCGTTTCAGATAATCGCAGTTCCCCTCAATTTCTTCAGGATCGTCTCGTCCGCCGGGCAGAATTCATATTGTGGGATCTCCCCTACTGTGATCCAGCGGATGTCGTTGTGTTCCAGCATCCGCGGCGTTCCTTCGCTGATTGCTGCGTTGAACAGCGTCAGATGCACGTTCAGATCCGGGTATTCGTGGTCTACCTCCACGAATACCTCACCCACCGAAAGGGTGACAGCCAACTCCTCCCGGCACTCCCGGATCAGGGCCTGCTCCTTTGTCTCCCCAGGCTCCACCTTGCCACCCACGAACTCCCACAGCAGGCCCCTGGCCTTGTGGGCGGGGCGCTGGCAGATAAGAAACCTATCCCCATCCCAGATGAGAGCCGCTACCACTTCTGTCACCTTTTTCTCCATGTCGGCCACCCTCCTTACGTCAATTCGTCGATCCGATTCTCTACTTCACTGAGCAGATCCTCCAAACTCTCGTGGGCATCCGCCCATTGCTCAAATTTTTCCCCGGCCATGTTCTCCGGCTCGTCATCGTCCATATCGCGCAGCCGGGCTTCTAACTCAGCACGATACTCCTCCAGTTCCTCCAGGGGCAGGCTGTCCAGTTCGTCACCCAGCGCCGCGAACCACTCCCCATCCCGTTTGGTAAAGCGGACAGTCAACTCCAGATCCAGTGCCTGCTCCATTAGCTTTTTGAAAAAGTCAATCATGATGCCGCCTCCAAACACAAGGAAGTATTTGATTTCCCGCCCTATTCGTGGTATCTTATTGGAATTATATCACAGATCCGCCGCCGTGGAAAGTCCCGGCAGCGGTATTTGGGGAGCTGATATCCGTGGTTCGTGAGATCATGCGTGATGAAGCGTTTTTAGCCCGGAAGGCTGAACCCGCCGCGCCGGAGGATCTATCCGTTGCCCAAGATCTGCTGGACACCCTCACCACTCACAAGGACAGCTGCGTGGGCATGGCGGCCAATATGATCGGCGTAAACAAACGCGTCATTGTCTTTGACAACGAGGGTACCTATATGGTCATATTCAACCCGGAGATCGTCAAAAAGTCCGAGCCCTATCAGGCGGAGGAGGGCTGTTTCTCCCTGCCTGGCGTCCGCAAAGCCAAGCGCTGGAAGTCCATCAAGGTGCAGTATCAGAACGAGAAGTTCCAAACCCGCTTCAAGACCTTTACCGGTTGGACGGCCCAGATCATCCAGCATGAGATCAACCACTGCGATGGCATCATCATTTAGCACACCTGTGGAGCTTGGCCTGACCATCCCTCTCCAGCGGCATCTTGGCATCAAACCCCTGCCTTACGGCGAGGAGCCGGATCGTCCCTTCTGCTGGGATCTCCACGTCATCCTCCTGCGGGGGTGGTCCTCCCTGCTGGCAGTCCACTGTCATAGCCGGTATGCCTTCGTACTTTACGGTCTAAGCTGTCTGGATTGGGAGCGTCTGCCGGACGTTTTCCGGGAAGGCTTGGAACGCAGCCTGTCCGCCGCCGGGTTCCCGGCTGAAGCGGCAGAGCTGCTGTGCGGCAACCATCAACCGCTATTCACCAGGACCCACGGCCGCCGAGAGGTAGCCTTCTTGAACCGGGCCTGGGACGACGTGATGGCCGCCGAGCTGGCCTTGGACGAGAACACCCAAAGCCAGCCCCTGTTGGATCGGATCGTCAACGCCAAGCCCAGCCGGTGCGCGGGCTTTGACGGCCTGGGTAGGCTGGCTGGACCAGGCCATCATGTGGACATGAGGATGATGGCCCTCGTCGTGGAAGGCGGCGTACCAACGGAAGTGGCCGGGCGGGATACCCATGGCGGCGGCAATCTCATTGCGCTCCTGACGGAGCAGATCCCGCCACGCCGACGCCCGGTCGTAACCCAATCGTGCTGCGTCCTCCCGCTTCAGCGAGATGATGTGCGTCCACACGTTGCCGGTGTAGCTGTCCAGCTCCGCCGCTACTTTTTGTAAATCCACGGTGTCGTCATCACTGAACAAATCGTGGCTGCCCAGCCGCTCCACCCTCGGACGTGTGGCGATGTATTTCAGGTACACATCAGAGCGGTTGGCCTGTTCCCAGTTACACTCCAGCGCCGTGGTAATGAACGCGGAGGCGTGGACTTTGGTGTGGGACGTCTGCCAATCATCGTATTCCAGCAGCTCTTTCGTATCCGGGAAATCCCGCACCAGCGAACGAATCAGCTGCTCCTGCCGTTTCGTAGCTGGGCGGTCATCAGGCACCAGCTCCACGCCGTCCCGTGTGCCGATGTAGCGCAGGTAACCACCGCCGCCCATACCTTTGCCGCTGCACTTGATGTACAGGCTCTTCAAAATCAGCCCAGGCATCAGTCGTCCTCCATGTGACGCGCAATCTGCTCAAAGCGCGTCTGCCCGTTGGTGCGCTTGGCACGCTCCGCGCTCTCGGCTCGTTTGCGCCGCAGATATTCCTCGTCCAACTCGGTGCAGTCCGCCAGGATACTCATGCACATATCCAGCTCCACCGTCAGCTTGAACATCAGCGATGCCATGCGTTTCTCCATGGTTCCCAGCCGTCCCTCAATACACGAGCGGATGGCGGCTGGAAGAAATAATCCCGCGTCCTGGGCACTGAGATAGTCCAGGTAGAAATCCAGCGCGCGTTCGATAAATGCGGTCATGCTCCGACTGCCGTCCTCATGATAACGGCGTTCCAGTTCCGCCTTCTTCTCCGGCGCAAGATAGACCGCCAGCTTGTCTTTTTTGCCCATTTTCTGCTCCTTTCCGGGGTTTGATCCCTGCGTAAAGCCTGTTCTTCCGTGCCTTTTGGGGATTGTTGACCCCATCGGCGCATTTTTCTCTGCACTTGACCCCAATCGTGACACTGGGAAACCGCCCGCACTGCGGGTGGTTGTGGCTCAGCGGGTGTCACTTGTGACGCCCGGTGTTTATCCTGCGTTTTCCTTCGTTCTGCCATCTGCTCCGGTTTCCGGGGGTTCTTCCTGGTAGGTCAGCTTGTCTTGGGGCCCCGGCAGGGGCGGCATAGGCAGGATGTAGTAGGTGTTGTTGCACTGCCGTCTCCGGCCCTTGCGGTCGATGGCGTAAGTGAACACCCTGCGGATGAAACCCCGCCGCTCCAGCTCGTCCACCGCCTTGCGGGCTGTGGTGTCGGAGCAGCCACATCCTGCGGCGATAGTCTGCATGCTGGGCCAGCAGGTTTCCTTGCTCCCAGCGCGGGAGCGCAGGTAGCCGTACACCGCCAACTCCCGGCAGCCCAGGCCGTAGCAGAAGATGGCGTTGCTGGTTTTAAAATAGCGTTCTCCTAAAATTGACATGGTGGTTCTCCTTTCTTCGTCCGTGGGTTGATGGCCTGATGCGGAATATTTCGCCCGTCTCCTTCCTCCGCGCAAAATAAAGTACTGCCCCGCACAAAATTGTGGGGGCAATATTCATATTGCGTTTTCACTTGTGTGTGGTAAAATATGACTGTCGGGAGGTGAGGATGTGGCCCAATCCAGATATCAGATTTTCCAACTGTCTGCCCGGGCGGTGATGAGTTATGCTGTGGAAACAGAGGATGGGTATTCTTTTGATCTCAGCGCATCGGCAACAGAAAAATGCAGAAGCAGAACGGCCACCCACGAGCAGGATTCCAATGCGCTGTTCTTCCAGACCATGTGCGTCCTGCGTGGCGACGATTACGCCGAACCCGGTGACGGGAAACTGATTCCCGACCTGTCTGACGCGATTTTTTATATGGACTTCGCAGGCGTCTTTGACCGCAACGCCGCCAATAAAAAACAGCGTGTCCGCCAGGAGAAGGCCCGGGCGATGTTCCGCCCCGAGGGCGTAGGCTTGGACTTTGGCTCCGGCTTGCATCGTTATGTGGCGTTTGAACGCTCCGGCAGTATGAGCCGCCAGGCGCGGCTGTCTTTCATCCGTGCCGACATTCACGACACAGTGCGCCAACGCATCATGCTGGGCATGGAGATCGGCCAGTGCCAGCTCTCCAAACTGTACGCTTACAACGGCCTGATGCTGTCCACCGGCACCCGTATCGATGGTGTGGACATCGACCGCCCCCACCGGGTCATCGTGGTGGACAACCGCACCCGCACAGAGCATCTCGTCCCCGTCATCACCGTGGAGGACG
>OFGF01001982.1_pt1 | contig 11468 bp, 9 predicted proteins | sample 1521711 | NCBI WGS metagenome assembly OFGF01 (sample SAMEA3504092, study PRJEB24116) | mouse gut metagenome | biome: mouse gut; feature: mouse-associated habitat; material: faeces | place: Denmark | collected 2011 | reverse complement strand
GTTCTTTTAAAATTGGTGCGGTAGTTCAGCTGGTTAGAATACAGGCCTGTCACGCCTGGGGTCGCGGGTTCGAGTCCCGTCCGCACCGCTTGATGAAGATGAAAAAACAAGAAAAGTCCTGAAGTTTAATACTTTGGGACTTTTTCTTTTTCCACTTACCCCGGCAAAAAGTATCCGAATCCGGCAGTTGCTACGGGCTTAAATCGTTGGACTTTTCAGGATGGGATGGAATTGTTTTCAATAAATGCGGTTACAATTTCGTTACAGAAAAGCCGGGAGAGGAAAATTGTAACGATTTTCTTCTTTGCCCGTTTGTTTATCAAAAGAGAATTATGTGCAACATTTACATCAGGAAAAATTATCTGAATGAGGGGAATTAGGACAAACTTCCGTCTACGCTGCTTAATGAAAACGAAAAAAGCAGATATATATTTTTTAGTTTTGCCAGTTGAAGAAATGAAAAATGAATGAATTTTTGGGATACAAAAAAATCCGATTTAAAATTCGGATTTGTTGTTCAACCTGGATTCGAACCAGGACTAACAGGACCAGAATCTGTTGTGCTGCCATTACACCATTGAACAGTGATGTCTTTTATTTTGACGTCGCAAAAGTAATATTTTCTTTAAATCCAGCAAAGTTGAATTGTGCTTTTTTTGACATTTTTGATTATCTGTTTGTGTTTGAAATAGAAATGAATTGTTCCTTTATGCATTCATAAATACTTTCTGTAAAATGCAGGGAAAAAGAAAAGCCTGGTTTTTGCCAGGCTTTTCTTTAGATATTTAATGTCCGTTTTCGGACTGTATTTTATTTTGTTGCATTTTCCAGACGTTTCATCATCATAAAGATGAACAGGGCTGAAATTACACACAGAACGATAAGGATGGACCACAATGCCCATAATTCCATATGTCCCCATAACATACCGATAATAGATACCAGATAGTTTCCGACTGCAGTAGCCCCAAACCAAAGACCCATCATCAGCCCTTTGTATTTAGGAGGTGCAACTTTTGATACAAATGATATACCCATCGGTGAAAGGAATAATTCTGCGAATGTCAATACAAGATAAGTGTTGATCAATACAGAAGGAGATACCAGTAAATTACTTGTAACGACCGTTGCTCCGTCCGGATTAGGAGTAGGGAGCCCCATTGAAGCGAATGCCATTACTGCAAATCCTAAAGCGGCAATAAGCATACCGATGCCGATTTTTCGGGGTGCAGAGGGTTCTTTTCCGCGTTTGGCTAAGGCTCCGAATACAGCCAGGGATACCGGGGTGAGGGCAACCACAAAGAAAGGGTTAAATTGCTGGAACATTTGGGGAAGGACTTCAATAAATGAACCGGGTTGCAATGCCATGTATTTGTAGACCAGAATACCTGCTGAAAGAATAGCTACAGCAGCTGATATCAGGCGTGATTTGATTTCTTTGGATTGGAACAGTGAAAATAAGCTGTATATCAAGGTAATGACGAATACCAGATTGAATACATTAAAGCTCATTCCTAAAGCACCGGCTGCAGTTCTGGCCGTATAATCACGGGCAAAGAATGTCAGCGTCAGACCATTTTGGTGGAATGCCATCCAGAAGAAAATAACTACTGCAAATACCAGAACTAGGGCTGTGATACGTGATTTTGTCTGCTCTGGTGTCAGCTCGACAATGTTTTCTTGGTTGCCGCTTGCTGCAGCCTGTTTTGTGTTAACATCTGCATGTTTGAATGTTCTCTTGAATACTTGATAGATGAGCATAGAGACGATAAGTGAAAAACAAGCCACTGCGAAACCATAGTGGTAAGAAAGGGATAATTCGTTGATATATTTATTTGCAAATGCTGTCAGGTCGCCATTAAATGCCGTGGCTTGCGATTGAGCAAATTCGGTCAGTGTGTGAAGCGACTCTGCTGCCATTTGCTGTCCTTTTTCCAGGAATTCGTGACAAAGGGCAGGTATATCACCTTGATATTTCAGACCAGCCTGGCCCATAAAGTGTTCGGTAATTTTTGAAGCGGCGGTCGGAGCGAAAAGAGCACCGATGTTAATTGCCATGTAAAATAAACTGAAAGCTGTATCGCGTTTATCTGAATATTTAGGGTCGTCGTAAAGATTACCAACCATTACCTGAAGATTACCTTTGAATAATCCTGTGCCTAATGCAATCAAAAAGAGTGCTCCGAACATGGCTCCAATGCCAAAACTGTCGCCGCCGGTTGGAATTGCAAGGCAGGTGTAACCCGCAAACATGACAATAATACCGGTTGTTACCATTTTTCCGTAGCCGAATTTATCAGCAAGAATACCTCCTAAAATGGGCAGGAAATATACAAGGGCTAAGAAACCAGCAAAGATGTTGGATGTTGCTACTGAACTGAAGCCAAATTTTGCTTGCAAAAAGAGAGTAAAAATGGCAAGCATTGTGTAGTACCCGAAGCGTTCTCCTGTGTTGGCCAGTGCCAGGGCATACAATCCTTTGGGTTGGTTTTTAAACATAGATTTGATTATTTTTAGTTAATATTAATTTTATGCACGGCAGCAAATGTAAGAAATTTTCTGTATTTTTCGTCTTTAAAAGGATAGTGTTGATGTTATGAAAAAGTTAAATAAAGTTTTTTTGACTGCTCAGATTCGGGAAATAGATAAATATACGATTGAACATGAGCCAATAACTTCCATAGAGTTGATGGAACGTGCCAGCCGTGTTTGGTGTGAATATTTTCTGAAAAAATTTGCTTCTGCTTCTTCTGTTGTAGTAATGACAGGTTGTGGTAACAATGGCGGAGATGGTTATGCCATAGCCCGGATGTTAAAACAACAGGGCAAAGAAGTTGTTGTCTGGCAGTTGAAAACAGGTAATTCCGTAACACCAGATTGTGAGGTAAATGCGCTACGGTGGAAGGAGGCTGGTGGAGAAATTTTTGCGGTTCATTTCTCGGAAGAGTTTGAAGTAAAAACAGATGCGGTGATTATTGATGCTATTTTCGGTTCCGGTTTGAACCGGAAGGTAACCGGAATAGTTGCAGAAGTGATCAGGAAACTTAATAGTTTGAATAATATTGTGGTTGCGGTGGATATTCCTTCGGGTTTAATGGGAGAGGACAATTCTGTCAATGACCGGTCGGCTATTGTATGTGCCGATTATACTTTTACTTTTCAATTTCCGAAGTTGTCTTTTTTCTTACCGGAAAATGCTTGTTATGTGGGGGAGTGGTACGTGTTGGATATCGGTTTGCATCCGGTTGTCATGGAGTCTGTTCCTACTGATTGGTATTATACAACAGCGGAGGTGGTTTCCGATTTAATGCCTCGGCCCGGAAAGTTTGACCACAAAGGTACCAATGGATGTGGACTTTTGATTGCCGGGAGCTACGGGATGATGGGAGGGGCTATTTTGGCAGCCCGGTCGGCAATATGTTCCGGTATCGGGTTGTTGTATTGTCATATACCACAACGTGGGAGTGATATTGTACAGATTGCGGTGCCCGAAGCGGTGTTGGATATGGATATATCGTCGTTTTGTTTTTCCGGGGAAAAAAGCAGCAGAGAATATGATGCTGTGGCTGTGGGACCAGCTTTGGGATGCGCCCCCGAAACAGTTTCGGCGTTGAAAGAATTGTTATTGCGACGCAAACAAAAGATAATTATTGATGCTGATGCTCTGAATATTCTGGCAGGGCATCCTGAATTGCTGGACTATTTACACCGGGGGTGTTTGCTGACTCCTCATATGAAAGAATTTGAAAGATTGGCAGGAAAAAGTGCAAATGATTTTGACAGGTTAAATAAATTAAGCATTTTTGCACGTCGGTATAATGTGTATATTATATTGAAAGGGGCTTATTCAGTGATAGCAACTCCGGAAGGACAGCTTTATTTTAATATGAGTGGTAATCCCGGAATGGCCAAAGGTGGTTGTGGTGATGTATTGACAGGAGTATTGCTGGCATTGGCTGCTAATGGTATGGAATTACTGGATGTGGCAAGAATCGGGGTATTTGCACATGGACTGTCCGGAGATTTGTTGGTCAGGGAATACGGGTATCGGGGAGTTACGTCCCATAAAATAGCTGAACAGATGGGAAAAGCCTGGAAGATATTGGAAAATCCGGAGAATAGGAATCAAAATTAGTTTACAAGAAGAGATGAAAAACGTATTAATTATCTTGTTCATGCTGGTGATGTTTTTTACGGCAGGGGCTCAGAAAAAGAAAGAACTCAGCACTTTGGTAAATGTCAATTATTGTTTGCCAAAGGTAGCTTACAATATAGAGGTGACGTTGGAATGTACCCGGTTTATTCCGGGACCTTATAGCAGTTATGCAGAAAAGGAGCTGAGATTGAAACCGGAGATTACTCAGGCCGGGGAGCGTTGGGAAATAAAAAAAATAGATATAAAACCTCAATATATACCGGATGAAAAGGCTGTTTATTCTGTTTCTGCTACTAATGAGTATACACCGGTAATGCTGTCTTTGAGTGCAGAAGGTTTTCTGGCTGGAGTCTCCGGTGGCGGAGCTCCTGAGGTTTGTACTGAATTGAATGAAATGAAATATTCGGAGGATGTCAGGAGTGAAAGTGAGGAGATAGCTATTGTGAAGCTGAATACCTATAATCACCTGAAAGAAGTATTGGATACCAATTATACTTATCAGGAAGTTGACGGGGAAATGAAAAAAATCTGGGATCCGATTATACGTTATATACCCAAGACTGAAACAGATAATGTGAAAGAAGCAGTGAGTGAAATTTTCCGGATTCGTTCCGAAAGAGTAAAATTGCTGGCTGCGGAGAATAGTGTGCCGGACGGTAAGTCTTTAGAGATTATTCTAAAAGAATTTGACAGAATGGAGTCCAATTACTTAAGTTTGTTTATGGGAAAAACGGAAAAACGGCAAGTGAAAAGGGTAGTAACTTGCATACCGGTGAGTGTGGACGAACCGGTAGTTGCATTCCGCTTTTCGGAAAAAGGAGGAATTCAGGATATAAAAAATGTTTCTGCCATAGCCTATTCTTTGAAAGTTTCTGAAGTTACAGTACCTGCTTCCAAGCCGGTTGCCGCGGGGGATAATGCATTGGCTGTATACTATCGTGTTCCGGCTGTCGGTGAGTTGCAATTGATGAAAGGGAAGGAAAAAATTATGAGTTTGCAGACAATTGTTCCGCAATTGGGGGAAATCAAAAGATTTCCGGTGGATGTTATTGTTAATGAAGGGTTGATTTTGGAGTTTTATCCCCGTTTTGGAGCTCTTAAAAGCATCAAAAAGAAATGATGGTTAATGTACCAATGTATAGCTGCTTGCCATATTTGTTAAGGTATGGGTATATCGGGAAGTGAGAGCATTGGTAAATGGTATTATATTATGTCGTGGTGGAATAATTGGTATGTACGCTTTTTAAGTTGGCGTGTACGCCACATTAAGGAAAGAAATTTTATCATTGTCCTGAGCCTGTTGGTAGGTATTATCACAGGACTGGCAGGGGTATTTTTGAAAAATTCTGTTCATTATACTCACCAGTTTATTACTGAACGGCTTCAGATAGATAGCGGGAGTTTGCTATTTTTTATTTTGCCTTTTATTGGTATCTGGTTGACTTCTTTGTTTGTTCGTTATTTTGTAAGAGAGGATATTAGTCACGGGGTAACTAAGGTTTTATATGCGATTTCGCGACAGAATAGCATTATTAAACCTCATAACAATTACTCTTCGATGGTGGCCAGTACCATAACGATTGGTTTTGGTGGTTCGGTGGGAACAGAGGCAACTATTGTATTGACAGGTGCGTCTATTGGTTCGAACCTGGCCCGTTTTTTCCGGATGAATTACAAGGTGATGACTTTAATGATTGGTTGTGGTACAGCAGGAGCAATTGCCGGCATTTTCAAAGCTCCGATTGCCGGCATTGTCTTTACTCTTGAGGTTCTGATGCTGGATTTGACAATGGCTTCACTAGTACCTTTGATGATTTCTGCCATCTCTTCCTATGTGATTGTCTATTTTATGATGGGCAAGGGAGTTGTGCTTGAATTTGCTGTGCGTGAACATTTTGCTTTGGCAAATGTACCTTATTATATTATTCTGGGAATTTTTTGTGGTTTGGTGTCTGTTTATTTTATCCGGTTGAATATCCAGATTGAGAAATGGATTACCGGAATTAAAAGTCAGTTTAAACGGATTTTAACGGGTGGAACTTTGTTGGGATTATTGATTTATATCTTTCCTCCGTTGTATGGTGAAGGTTATTTGTCGCTGGGTGATTTGCTGACTGGTAACGCCGATGCTTTATTGAATAATACTTATTTTTTTGATTTCCGGAATTATGCTTTTGTTTTGGTTTTGTATGTGGTCGGACTTGTTTTTCTGAAAGTATTTGCCACGGCGTTGACCAATGGCAGCGGGGGAGTAGGCGGAGTGTTTGCTCCCAGTTTGTTTACCGGAGGTGTAACCGGGTTTTTAATAGCTACTCTGATCAATATGACAGGCATTATTCAGGTTCCGGTGAGTTATTTTGTATTGGCAGGTATGGCAGGAGTAATGTCGGGAGTAATGAATTCTCCTTTGACTGCCATGTTTCTGATTGCTGAGATTACGAGTGGGTATAGTTTGCTTGTACCTTTGATGATTACTTCTGTGACAGCTCATTTGACCGGACGAGGAATGGAACCTTATTCAATTTATGCCCGTCGGTTGGCAATGAAAGGTGATCTGATTACTCATAATAAAGATAAGGCAGTGCTGACTTTAATGAAGCTGAATAAAGTAATAGAGACTGATTTGCAGACCATATCAGTGGATGCAACTTTGGGCGATCTGGTAAAAAAGGTTTCCCGTTCTTGCCGGAATATCTTTCCGGTTATTGATCAGAATGATGCTTTATTGGGGATTGTCCTGCTGGATGATATTCGTAAAATCATGTTTAATCAGGATTTATACGATAAAACCTTTGTGCGTGATTTTATGACCACGCCTCCTACTATTGTAAATATCAATGATACGATGGATGTGGTGATGAAAAAATTTGAGGATACGCATGCCTGGAACTTGCCGGTTATAGAGGATGAAAGATATATTGGTTTTGTTTCTAAGGCTAAAATTTTTAATACTTACCGCAGGGTTTTACAGCATTTCTCTGATGAGTGATAATACTAAATTGCATTTTGGGTACCGGGAGGGAGTGGTTTCTGTTGTATTGAATTTCCTTCTTTTTGTTTTGAAATATTATGCAGGGATTGTGTCTGCATCAGTAGCTTTAACTGCTGATGCGTGGCATACGTTGTCTGATTCTTTAACATCTGTCGTAGTGATTGTAAGTATCAGACTTTCGTCGCGTAAACCGGATAAAGCGCATCCTTTTGGGCATGGACGCTGGGAGCAGATTTCAGCTTTAATAATTGCTATGTTGCTGGTATTGGCAGGGATTGAATTTGTCAAAGATGCTGTTTCCAAATTGCAGGAGCAGGAAGCAGCTCATTTTGGGTGGTTGGCTTATGTGGTAACTGTTGTTTCTATTGTTTGTAAGGAGGGATTGGCACAATATGCTTTTTATATTGCCCGTTTGACGGGAAATGTTTCTGTAAAAGCGGATGGCTGGCATCATCGGAGCGATGCGTTGTCTTCGGCGGTTGTATTGGCCGGACTGTTTTTGAGCTGTTATTTTTGGTGGATTGATGCTGCTTTGGGAATTGTTGTTTCTCTGATGCTTTTTTATGCTGCTTATGGCATTATCCGCGAAGCAGTGAATAAAATATTGGGTGAGGAGCCTTCGGAGGAAATTGTGTTTGAGGTGAAAGAAATTGTAAGAGTTGTGATGGGAGAACAAGCTTATCCGCATCATTTTCATATTCATAATTATGGGGATCATACGGAATTTACTTTTCATGTGAAAGTTCCGGGAGAAGAGACTGTCCGGACAACTCATGCCAAGGTGACGTTGATAGAACAGGAAATAAAGGTAAAGATGAATATGGATGCTACAATACATATGGAGCCTTTAGAAGTGTAACTTTAGTTTGGTTTATGACGTTGTAAGGAGGAAGAGTTTGAAAAAACGGATGTTAATTTGTTGATTTATTATTGTTTATTTCACTAAAAGATATACTTTTGCGAAAATTTTAAGGAAACGCTAAAAACGCTATACTATGTATTGGACACTGGAACTTGCTTCAAAATTGGAAGATGCACCATGGCCTGCATCCAAAGATGAATTGATTGATTACGCTATTCGTTCGGGAGCACCCATGGAGGTCATTGAAAATCTTCAGGATATAGAAGACGATGAGGAAATCTTCGAGAGTATTGAGGATATTTGGCCGGATTATCCCAGTAAAGATGATTTTTTCTTTAATGAGGATGAGTATTAGTCGGTATTGAATAGATTAAACAATTAAATATCAGCGCGATGAACAAGAATTATTTGTTTGTCGCGCTGGTGTTTTATGGTCTTATATAGTGTGGTTTGTTTGTCTAAATTGTGGTTTTTGTGGCAAAAACCGGAGTTTGTTTGTCTAAAATTCCATATCTTTGCTTCTCCTCAGGAATATCACTAAAAGGAGGAAAAAAGTATGGGAAGACCGAAAAGATTATATCCGTTGGGCAAATACCGCCTTCGTGTTCCGAAGGATGCAGAAAAAGACAAGGCTTATCCTGTCGAGTTGGAATACACTTGGAACAGGCAGATAATCCGTAAGACAACGAATGTCTTTGTCAAGGTTGCGGACTGGAATCAGAACGGAAATCAGGGACGGGGTGAGATTCGTGCAAGTCATGGCAATGAGGCCAAACGGTTGAATCAACTTCTATTGGCTCGTGTTGAACGGATTGACAGTCTGCTTGCGGAGTACAACGAAAAGCATCCGAATCACATAACGGTGGATATTGTTTCCGGTTTTCTTGCTGACAAGCCTCTTGCCCGACGAGACCAGGGAAAAGATTTTGTGGAGTTCACATTGGAACGCCTCGCTTCCGATTATTCAAGGAATAGAATCGGGAGAAGCCGATACGAGAACGGCAAGAGTTGCATGAATATATTCCAGACTTTTCTAAGAGCGACCAGGCAAGGAACTTACCACCCGGATTCCATTTTTGTCGGTGATATGACTCCTGAACTTTTGGACAGTTATATAGAATGGCGCAGGGAAATAAAGCAAAACAGCGATGCTACAATCAATCATGCACTGACTCCGATATTGAAAGCGTGTGCATATGCCAGTGAGATGAACATGATGGATCCGGCCGTCAATGCACGGATTCAGGATATGCGCATCGTGACGAAAGTTTCGCTTTCGGAGGAAGAGGCTGAATTTGACGGCAAGAGTTTGACCAAAGAGCAGATGACTGCCCTGCTGGAATATTACAGAAACTGTGTTGAACCGCGCAGGAAAGAGTTTCTGGAGATGTTTTTCTTTGCGTTTCATGCTTGCGGACTTCGTGTGGTAGATGTTATGACCTTGCAATGGAAGCATATTGACTTTGCTAGACGTGAATTGCGGAAAATCATGATAAAGACGAATAAACGTCATGTGATTCCGCTTACCGAACCGGCTCTGCGCATCTTGCGGCAATGGCAGGAAAAACGTGAGGGTTGCCGGTATGTATTCAATTTGGTAAAGGAAAGTTTGGATCTTGATGATGCAGAAGCACTCTACAAAGCTCGTAACAACGCGACGAAATGTATCAACCAGTCGCTTGTCGTGGCAGGAGAACAAATCGGACTTCCGTTCAGCTTGTCAATGCACGCAGCCCGGCATTCGTTCGCGGTTTTCGCATTGAACCAAGGGTTATCCATGTCGGTTGTCAGCCGTCTGCTCGGTCATGGAAGTACGGACGTGACGGAGAAAGTCTATGCACGGTTCCTGCCGGAAACCCTGTCTGCGGAAGTCGCCCGGCTGAAAAACGACCTTGCTTCGCTTGAAATAATTTGATTTTTCAGGTTTTATAGTATTGAGATAAACAGTTTTGTTCGAAAATAATGTGAAATATTTATGTTACAAATAATATTTTTGGTTATAGGTCTTTGTATCATCGTACTTACATTATCCTTTGTCTTTAAGAGATATGCAAGGACAATTCTTTGGTCAAGTGCAATTGCCTTGTTTGCCGGCACTCTATTGCTTGTCGGAATCGGTGTAATAAATCCTGTCGATGAAGACTATACGGGTTCTACGACATTTTGGGGGACAATCATAACATTGATTTCAGGCGCAGCCTTCGCCTTTTGTGCAGAAATACTAAAAGAGAAAAATAAGGGAAAAACAAATCAAAATGGTAATATCATTGAAACTCCAGTTTCGGAAGAACAGGTAGCAGGTATTGACGCTGCTGTTGTTTTATCAGGAACATTGAATACGGAACTTGCGGAGAAAGTCTTTGCCAAAGCGATAGAGGCTGATTATATAAAGGAAGAGGGTTCCCATTATAAATGGAATGAATCCAAAGTTCTGTTGGCGTATATGTGTGGTCGGATTTATTGTGGTGATTATCCGGAGCGTCTTAAAATGGAAACAAAGACCTATTGGAAATTCGGAATGGAACTCTTTCTTGACGCCGAATTGTGTGCACTATTTGACACTTCTGACATAGGGCAGTCTCGTCAAAACAGAAAAGACCTGACAGTGCCGAAAAATTTTCAGAAAATCGACATCTTTTTTGAGTAGCCGGAAGGCTACTCTTTTTGTTTATAATCAAACGGTTAAGCGCGCATCCTAATATTAGCCTAACATTAGGAATAACCTGTTATATAATCTATGCTAACTTCTTAGGTTTTAAGGACTCTCTACCTTCGCCACCGCCGTGGAACGATGTGCACAGTCGTGTCACGGCAAGATAACCCGGCTTGAAGTCCGAGTGTGCATCAGGATTGGAAAGCCATAATAAGATTTACTATGGCAAAGAAATTAAAGGTAGAGACTATATGCGAAAGAGAATTGCTGGAAAAGATTCTCCGCATAGTGGAACGACAGGAAAAACTGCCATCCGCAAATAAGGAGGCAGCGCATTGTCTGTATGACAACAAGTCCTTGATGGCGAAATTGGGAATCAAGGAGAAGTATCTTAAGAAATTACGGGACAACGGATATCTCGGCTATTCCCGTGAAGGTGACAAGTATTGGTACACGCAGGATGATGTGGACCGTTTCTTACGTCACTTCCATTTTGATGCTTTTGCAATAGGCGTCGACTTACCGAGGCATGAAGGAGGTGGTTATGTTTGATAATCTGCATCTGACCAATATGCTTCGCTCGGAAGTGGAACATATTTCAGAAACTGGATTTCCTTTGGATGTGTTTCCAGACAAGATACAAGACATAATTCTGAATCTCGCCCGATATGAGAATTTCAACATCGAATACACAACATCCATTATTCTTTCTGCTGTGGCAACAGCTGTCGGCAATTCCTGCCAAATCCGCATCAAGGGCGAATGGAAAACAAGTCCTTCCATTTATATGATGCTAATCGGTCGT
>OFGF01001977.1_pt1 | contig 11482 bp, 13 predicted proteins | sample 1521711 | NCBI WGS metagenome assembly OFGF01 (sample SAMEA3504092, study PRJEB24116) | mouse gut metagenome | biome: mouse gut; feature: mouse-associated habitat; material: faeces | place: Denmark | collected 2011 | reverse complement strand
ATAAGATTTATCAGCTGGCGGACGACCGGATGTATGAAAATAAAAAGAATATGAAGCAAAAAAGCGATCTTCACTGAAAACCGGAGCCGGAGAAACAGGCTGGACAGAAAAACAGATCTGAAGTCGATGGATAGGTAGAAATCGAAACAGTAGAAAAATTCATAAAGGAATGGTTTATGACTCTGAATGAAAATACACAGGAATTTTGGGATTTATATACAAAGGACAGGGAAAAGACAGGCAAAGTACATCAGCGGGGGTTTCCGGTACCGGAAGGCAGTTACCATCTTGCCGTTCATGTCTGTATTTTTAACAGTAAAAACCAGCTGCTGATACAACAGCGTCAGCCGTTTAAAAAAGGATGGCCGAATATGTGGGACATTTCGGTTGGCGGTTCTGCGGTGGCAGGCGATAACAGTATCAGGGCGGCAGAGAGGGAAGTCTTTGAAGAGCTGGGACTAAAACTGGATCTGTCCGGGGAACGTCCGTTTCTGACGATGAATTTTTCCGAAGGATTTGACGATTTTTACATTGTGGAACAGGACATCGACCTTGGCAGTCTGCGTCTGCAGCCGGAAGAAGTCCGGCAGGTACGCTGGGCGGATAAGGACGAGGTAATTAAAATGCAGGCGCAGGGCATTATGATTCCCTACTGGTTTATCGACCGGCTGTTTGACATTCGGGAGATCTATGACAGACAGGGAGAGCGGGTGCACAGTATCCATACCGGATTCGCCGGACTGGCACATCTGGAATCGTGGATGAGTCTGGCGGAAGTGATCAGAGCCGATTTTCCAGGGATGGATACCGATGATGCGATGAGCAGCTATTGTCATACCGTTGTACGGCATATCCGAAACGGTACGGCTATCTATGCGGCAGACGGGCGTATGCTGACCGGTATGCTGCTGTTTTCGAAAGAAGAAAGTAAAATTCGCTGTCTGGCCGTTCATCCGGAGTATCGCAGACAGAACATTGCGACGCGGATGGTGCAGCTGATGCTTACAAAGACAGCGCCGGGACAGGCTGTTTATGTGGAAACATTTCGCGAAAATGATGAAAAAGGAAACGCGGCGCGGGAATTTTACCGTGCGCTGGGATTTGTCCCCGACAAACTGGATATTTGTGAGAACTATCCGGTTCAGCTGTTTGTACGAAAATGAAACGTACCGGAATCGACGGCTCTTTCAGATGTCAGAAGACGTTGTTTTTTGAACGGCCAGCGCAGTAAATGCGCAGGCCTGCCCGAGCTGTTACTCGTATTTTGGGCCAAAAAACCACACTGTCATATTTATTATACCCATTTTTCCTAAAAAATCAAACCATATTAAAAAAATATAAAAAATTTCTTGCAATCTGAAAAGCTATCTGCTAGAATGAATCTTGTTATGAGTTTACAGGTCATTATAGTAAACTTAGTAAAGACAAGGAGGTGCGATGATGGCAACGTGTTCAGTTTGTGGCAAAGGCGCTCATTTCGGCATTAAAGTGAGCCATTCTCATAGAAGATCGAATAAAATGTGGAAATCCAACATCAAACGTGTGAGATGCAAAGTTAATGGCGCTTCTAAGAGATTATATGTTTGTACTTCTTGTTTAAGGAGTGGGAAAGTAGAACGGGTATAAGAATATGGCCGGGGAATCCTGCATGATATATGACAGGATTCTTTTTTTATACAGGTTTTTATTTAACCTGGGATCAGCAGCCGCAGCAAAACAGGTAATATCCCAAAAACATACAGCCGCAAATAACTAAAAAACCCACGAAATCACTGGGAATAACCCACATAAGGAGCATCCCAAAACCGATGCAGAACAAGGAATATCCGATAACTTTTTTCATTCTTTTGAAACCCCGCAAAGACGATGGATATATGTGTAGTATATGCGGGGCAGCGGGGGATGTATACATATCAGATAATCCGGGGAACAGCCAAACAATAGCTATTCCCCGGATTGCCGTATGCTTTTTATTTTCTATTTATTTTTGACAGAGCCTTCTAAAATAGACTCCATCTCCTCTTTGGCCATCTCTTTGGCCCCCTCGTCTACTTCCTTTTCATTCTTGCTTGTAAATTTGTTCACGAAATCCGGTACCATATCTAAAATCTTGGTAATACCATCCTGGTTCTTGACATTTACCAGCTTCGTCGTCCCATTCGCAATGACAAGTACTGCGCTGGGCATTATTTTCCCGCCCATACCGCCGCCGCCGTTATTCTTGTCCTTTCCTGTAAATATGCCCGCCCCGACGCCAAATGAAACGTCTACTAGGGGGAGGATAATGGTATCACCGATATGGACTGCATCCCCTACGACGGTTTTTGTCGTGATAAAACTGTCCATCCCCTTAAATAAAGACTCTACTGTTGCATGAAATGTATTTTCTGCCATTAGAAAACCTCCTGTTATCTGAATTTTTGTATAAACTGCATTGTATTTTTATTTCTTATCAGCCGTATCAGGCAAAGGAGCCCATGGTACAATGACATTCTCCCCCCAAGGGACAGCGCCCCCTTCAGATAAGGGGTATCCGATGTAAAATCCGGATAAACGCACGCCCCATACTGGTATAAAACGGGCAGCATGCTAAGAGCCCCTGTCAAAAGCCCTGTTAGCGCCGGATCCCCGGTAGAAAAATCTACCCCCCCATCTATATACTTTGGCTTTAAACGCGTTACAATATACGTGATTTCCCGCCATATATGCCTGACTGCCATACGGTTTTTCTCATCCGAAACCTCGCCCTTAAAACGGTCATACGATTCTTTCAGGCTGCGTACCCTGCCGGACTTGCCGTTAAAGCCCTTCCTTTGTTTTGCCCTGGATTTGGGACGGGGCCTTTTGCTCTTTTTATCCCTTTTGGGGGCAGGCTCTTCTTCCGCCTCCTTTTTGGGCCTTGGGGCGGGCGCAGCGCCCATATCCGGTTTTTGCTCCAGGGCAGGCGCCTTAGGCAGTGTATCACATCCGCTTTCCTGCCCAGCCGTTTCTTTGCCCCAGAGCGACTTTTGAAACCACAAAATGCCAAACCGTATCTCCGGCTCAAAGCCTTTGACGGCAACTTCAAACCAAAGTATACCAAACAGCCACCAAAAACGCCCAGCCAAAGACATCTCCTCTTCGGCTTCCCCCCTGATCCGGTAGGAAACAGGGTAAAACAAGCACAACGCCGCCAATGTGAGGATAACAAGAAACAAAATCCCTATCACGGTTAAAATTATGAAAAATATCCTCATATGCCCTGTTTTCCCCTCTGCCTAAGATATCCCCTTACATCAAACCCTCCAGTTGCCCGGTATACGTCGTTTATAATATGCCCCGCCAGCTCCAGGGCCTCATTATAATTGCCCGCCAGCCCGATAATGTAAAGCCCCTGCTTGGGATAATGCTTCTGCATAAGCTCCCAGGATGGTATGATATCCAGAAGATTCTTTTCGTTGGAAGCAAATGTAATCACATAAACACGCAGCTGCCAGGCCCGGTGCATGATCTTCCATTTTACCTTTCGCTGCCTTTGCCGGACGCTTTTCCCCAAATATAACTCTTTATGCCATTCCATGCAAAATCCCCGTCACTCCCATCCAACTTTTTTAAAAATACTTGTGGCTCCCCCATAAATTACTTTTCCTTAAATCCAGATATTCATTATACGCTTTTTCCAGAATCTGCTTTTCATTGGCAAATTTCAGCAGATGGTAGGCCTCATGGAATTTATAATACCCGGAATCTGCAAAATATTCTTCCCGCTGTGGTTTGCTGTAATAACTGTCAGCCATCATCAAATACCAGTGTACTTCTTTTTCCACAGTATCTTCCGGAACGGTAAAGGTATACTGGCTTTTACCTACATATTTAATGATAGATGCTTTCGCACCGGTCTCCTCCAATACTTCACGGGTGGCCGTTTCTTTGTATTCTTCCCCTGGTTCCACTGTTCCTTTGGGTAAAACCCACCCTTCGTATTTGTTCTTATAATTCTTGTAAAGCACCAGAATCTTGCCACGAAAAATTACCACACCACCACAGCTCGTTGCTTCTATCATTGCAATACCTCCTGATGTGGTTTTTAAACTTAAAACTAAGTATAACTCTTTTTCTATATAGTTGCAAGAACTGTATGCAATATTATCAAATGTCACCCGCCATAATAAAAGTCCAAAATCCTCTTTGCCGCCGGCGCTGCGTACGTGCCGCCGCTTCCTGCCCCTTCCATCAGGACTACTACCGCTATATCCTCTTTTCCAGCCTTATGCGCATACCCTACAAACCAGGCATGGCTGTCCCCTTTATTTGCGCCGTACTCCGCAGAGCCTGTTTTGCCATAAGCCTCATAGCCAGCCCCTTTTAGAGCGCTTCCCGTACCATTTTCCACCACTTCTTTCATAAACCCCTGAAGCGCCTCTGCCTCTTTTTTTTCAAACAGCTGCCCGTATGCCACTGGTTCATATTCTTTTACCTTCTGTCCCTCATGCGTTTTTGTATAATCCACTACATAAGGCTTCATTAACGTACCGTCGTTGGCGATAGCGGCGGTAAGCATCAGCATGTGAAGCGGCGTCATAAGTGTCTTGCCCTGCCCAATTGCAGTTTCCATTACTTCGCTGTCCAAAGCGCCAGAACGCAGCGCAAAGCTGCTCTTTACAGTTTCCATTTTTTCTACTGGAAGCGCAGCGTCAAACAAAAGTCCCTTACAGGTATCCGCAAAATGATCCTCGTCAAACGAGAGCCCTATATTGGCAAACGACGTATTGCACGACTCTGCAAAGGAACGCGTAAGATCCACCGCCCCATGCGCCCTTCCACCAAAACAGCCCAGCGTGCCCTCCCCCTTTTGAATTGAGCCCTGGCATTCATATTCATAATTAGTATAGCTCACCGGATTTTCCCGCATAAATTCAAGCGCCGTTATGATTTTAAATGTAGAGCCAGGCGGGTAAAGCCCCTGGGAAACACGGTTTAGCAGCACGGAAGCCTTATTTTCATCCGCAACTACCGTCTCCCAGTCATTAGAAATGGTGTTGGGGTCAAAATCAGGCTTTGACACCATTGCCAGGATTTTTCCGGTGGCAGGCTCTAACACGGCCACTGCCCCCTGATAGCTTCCAAGCGCTTCATACGCTATCCGCTGCAGCTTTACATCAAGCGTCGTTACAACGTCGTCGCCAATGCTTTTTTTATCCGTCAGCCTGTCCATGGCTTTTTCCAGAAAAAAAACATGGGAGCGGAGCAAATTGAAATTGGCCCAGGATTCAATCCCGGAACGGCCGTACTTTTCCGTAGAATATCCCACAATATGGGAAAAGAGACTGCCATAGGGATAGGTGCGCGTTTCTTTCCCATCCGCAGCCGCCTGCGTCTGGGCCAGCGTTTCCCCGTCCGCAGAAATGATTTTGCCGCGCAGGATAGTTGTGGAAAAGGTTTCCTGGCGCATATTATAACTGTTGTTGATAAAATCCTCGCTCTTTACAAACTGGAAATAGGTAAAATACCCCATCATGCATAAAAACAGCCCAATAAAGCAATATGTGATAACGGCAAATTCCCGGTTATTTACGGAGGTATCCGTTTTTTTGTTTTTTGGCATCCGCAGCCCCCCTTTCTTCCGTTTCACGCAGGATATAAAACCCCTGGATAACCGCAAAAATAATGACCGTGCTAAACAGGGAGCTTCCGCCATAGCTGACAAGCGGCAGCGTAACCCCGGTGGAAGGGATAAATTTGATAACGCCCCCAATCGTAAGGAACACCTGAAAACCATACATCGTCCCAAGCCCCAGCGCAACAAGCTTATAAAAGCTGTCTTTTAACTGCATTGCAATATTCAAAAACATCAGAAAACAGCTCATACATACTAAAATCAGGCAAATGGCCACTATACCCCCCATTTCTTCAGAGATGGCGGAAAATACAAAATCCTGTTCCACAACCGGGATTTTTTCAGGCATTCCGCAGGTTAAACCTACGCCAAACCAGCCGCCTGTACCAATAGCAAACAGTGACTGGCAGACCTGATAGCCTTCTTTATCAATCACGCTTAACGGATCCTGCCATGCCACAACCCTGGTGCGTACATGGGAAAATAACTTGTATGCCACCCCGGCCGCAAGCGATCCGCCTGCCAGCCCACCGATAAAATAAAGCGGCTTTGCAGTGGCCACATAGAGCATGGCAAGGTAAACCACAAAGAAAATCAGCGCGCCGCCCAGATCCTTTGAACATACCAAAACCACCACATGTGCTGCCGCTACGGCTGTCGTCACCGCCACCTGCTTTAATTCCACAGACTGGTGGAGCCTGGCCGCCACAAAAAACACAAATATAATTTTTACAAATTCAGACGGCTGCAGCGCAATCCCCGCAACCGTAAAAGACAGCTTCGCGCCATAGCTTACCGCCCCAAGCGCTGCCACGGCAATTAACGACACAAGCCCCGCCACAGCATACAGCCAGGTCAGCCTGCGGATAAAACGGATTTTTTTGATTAGGTATGGAATCCCTAATGCAACAATTACAGAGCCAACTGCAATAGTGAACTGCCGGACGGCCTTTTCGTAAGAAAGCCTGCTTAAAACCAAAAAGCCAACCGCAAGCAGCATACACATATTATTGACCAGAAGCTGCGCCGAATGTGCGTACAAAAGCCGGTAGCTGCTGATGATTACCAGGAAAAATACCACCTGCGCCGCATAAAACAACAGTATCTTCTGGTTACGTGTCCGGTATAGCAAAACCAGGTACCCGTCCAAATGCAAAAGGAACATCCACACGTTTTGACGGCGCAGTAAAGCTGCCTGGCGTTCTTTCGGCTTTTTTGCAAGCACAAAATAACAGCTCCAGGTATATAGCGCAAACCATATAATCATCAGATATTTTGATATTTCACAAAACAGACTGCCCATACATCCCTCTATTCTACGCCCCTTTTGTAATGGCCGTATGTATATTCAGAAAAAACGGCATCCCCTGTTGCGCCCTTACCGCCTTTTAGGAATATCTGCCCAAAAAGCTTTAGCGCCTGGCGTACCTGCCCTTTTGTTTCTGTGGAAAATGACAAGCGGTACCTTACAATTCCATCTGACTGCAATTGGGGCAATACAGAAGCTAAGTTTAACGGGCGTGAATTATATATCATGTTGTAGCATTCCGCGCAGTTATTTTGCACCGCAAATGATATGCCATACCGGTCCTTTAATGTTATAGTGCACGGATCATGGCTGCACCCTTTTATGTTGCGAACCACACAATGCGCGCTTACCATAAGCGGCAGGGCGCCATAAACAATCATTTCACTTCCCTCATTGTTGCGCGCTCTGATTTCCCTGCGGTTTAATTCTGCCGGGACAGTATCCCCGCAAATTCCATAGCCCAAAAAAGCTGCCCGCGCCGTATTGGACCATGTATAAACATTATGGTCAATCCGTATCCGGCCAGGCGTTATCCCCTGGGAAAGCAAAAACCCCAGCGCATCATAGCTTTTTACCAAAAAACCATCTGTGGGTAGTTTCTGTAAAATTGATTCATAAAATACAGATGTATGGCGGCGGAATACAGCGGGCAGGACATAAAATACCTGTTTGCCAAGGCCCTTTGCTTTACTGTAGGTTTCCTGCATCCTAGGTAAGATTTCATTCCGCCCAAACATAGCGCTATCAATATAAATACCGGATAGAAACGGGGTTTCTAATAAAACAGAAAGCTGCCCCTGGCTCTGGGCTGACGCCGTAATGCAAAGCGGCGCACCGACAGGCTTATGAGGGCTGCCCTCCCTGCGCCTTACAGCTTCCTGGCAAATCCCTCTCCTGCGGTAAGGCTTTAAGCATTGCCCCTCAAGTTCGTCCAACGCCTGCCTTCTTATCTCATTGACAGACGACACTGGCAAAAACAGCCCGTCCTGTACTTCTATTACAAGCGATTCAAATTCAAACGGCGTATTCCCCGTTTTGCAAAGCTTCTTATGCAGCGTCTCTGCTGTCACTGCCTTATGTTCCGCAGGCAATGGCGTTTCCCCATCTACCGTTACATGGATACCGCTGTCCGCCCCCCGCGACACCGTAAGCTTTGCAGGCATCCCCGCTGTTACCACAAAGCGCCCGTTTATCTTGATTTTAGGCTCCTTTTGCATAGCTAAAGGCTCTTTTCCCCCATCCTTCTTCTTCTCATGGCAGGGCTTGCAAAATGTAATCATATCTGCCCCGCCCTGCCCCTTAAGGCAGGCTTGCGTAAATCCGCTGCGGTTGCCACAATCAAATAACCTCTTCCAGTCTTTGGGGCTGACCTTATATCCTTCCTTCCCATACGCCAGATAGCGATCCATATAACCACGGTAAACAGAAACCACGCCTGCCGCATATTCGGCCTGCTTCATCCTGCCTTCAATTTTAAAAGAATAAACGCCGCTTTCGGCAAGCTGCGGCAACAGCTCAACCGTGCAAAGATCCTTGGGGCTTAACGGATATGCCTGCCCGTCCAATAGCGGGGCCCTGCCCTCAAACACCTCATATGGCAGCCTGCATGGCTGGGCGCACCGCCCGCGGTTGCCGCTCCTGCCGCCCAGCATACTGCTAAACAAACACTGCCCGGAATAGCAGTAACAGATTGCGCCATGCACAAACGCTTCTAACTCCACTTTAGCATCCTTTTTTATCTCTGCAATCTCTTCCAGGGAAAGCTCCCGCGCCATTACAATGCGCGATGCCCCAGCCTGAGCCAAAAACCTCGCGCCATGCCCGCTCAAAACCGTCATCTGCGTACTGGCATGGATAGGCAAATCGGGAAAATTTTGGCGAATCAAATGCATAACGCCAAAATCCTGTACAATTACAGCGTCTACCCCCTGCCTATAGTACGGCAGCAGATACTCCAAAAGCTGCCCTGTCTCCTGCTCCTTTAACAGCGTATTCACTGTTAAATAAAGCTTCTTTCCATATAAATGCACATAATCAATCGCCCAAAGCAGCTCATCTTCATTAAAATTCGGCGCATACGCCCTTGCGCCAAACCTGCTTCCGCCGACATAAACCGCATCCGCGCCTGCCCCAATGACTGCTTTTAAAACCGGCGGGGCGCCTGCCGGGGCCAGTAATTCCAATTCCTTTGCCATAACACGTCCCTTTCTTATTCCCCACGCAAAATGACAGAAAAGGGGAGACGAAGCAATCGTCCCCCCTATTTTATTCTTTTATCTCCGTTGGTTGCCCTGCCTTCTTTGGCTCCCCATTAGAGCCGTCTTCTAACAGTAAATCTTCAATATCGGCTTCTAGCTTCGCATTTTGCTGCTGCAGCTCCTTATTCTTCGCTTCCAATTCCCGAACTGTTTTTTCGTTCGCCTCCACCTTGCTTTGTTCAGAAATCAGTTCATATTTTAAATCATAGATCTCCTTTTCCTTAAGCTCCAGCTCCTGTTCCAATTTTTCGATGCGTTCCTTCGCTTTAAAAAGATCGTCTGCAATATTAATCTCTATCAAAGTTGCTTTCATATCCATTGGGAAGCGGCGAACCGCTTCCATCCGGCCAAATTCGTTTATCTTATTATTGATATACGCCGCTACACGCTGCAAATATTCTTCTCCTTCGTATCCGCTCAGCGTATACACCTTTCCGTCTATAATAACTTCCGTATCGGATTTCGATGACATACGTTTTCCTCCCCTGATTTGGCTTTCACTCCATTATAACGGCATTTATGCTATCTGGCAAGCCCGAAATGCGCAAAAGCCAGATCCGTCGCCACCCTGCCCTTTGGCGTACGGTTGATAAACCCGTTCTTTACAAGGTACGGCTCGTATACATCCTCAATTGTCCCTGAATCCTCCCCAATCGCAGCTGCCAGCGTATCAAGCCCCACCGGGCCCCCCGCAAATTTCTGCATAATAGTAAGCAGGATATTCCTGTCATTTAAATCTAGCCCATAGGCATCCACTTCCAGCAAATCCAGCGCAAACGCCGCCACTTCCTTTGTGATATGCCCGTCATACTTAACCTGTGCAAAATCTCTGACACGTTTTAACAAGCGGTTAGCAAGGCGGGGCGTCCCACGGCTGCGCCTTGCCAGCTCATATGCCCCGTCCTCGTCCGTTAAAACATCTAATTTGCATGCGGAATGCAGCACAATAGATTTCAATTCCTCTACTGTATAAAACTCCAGGTGGTGCACAACCCCAAACCGGTCGCGCAGCGGCGCGGACAAAAGCCCCGCCCTTGTCGTCGCCCCCACTAAAGTAAACCGGGGCAAATCAAGCCTTATAGAACGCGCCGTCGCCCCTTTTCCAATCATAATATCTATAACATAATCCTCCATCGCAGGATATAATACCTCTTCCACCTGACGGTTTAAGCGGTGGATTTCATCCACAAACAGCAGATCCCCCTCCTGCAAATTACTTAGGATAGCCGCCATTTCCCCAGGCTTGCCAATCGCAGGGCCGCTGGTGATTTTGATATGGGTGCCCATTTCATTGGCAATAATCCCTGCAAGCGTCGTTTTTCCAAGCCCCGGGGGCCCGTAAAACAGCACATGATCAAGCGCTTCGCCCCTCAGCTTAGCTGCCTCAATATAGACCTTTAGATTTTCTTTTGCTTTTTGCTGCCCAATATAGTCATTTAATGTCTGCGGCCTCAAACTGGCCTCTGTTTTAATATCCTCCTGCTGCACCTGGGTAGATATTACTCGCTTTTCCATACTCTAGTCCTCTGTCCCTTATAAAAATGCCATTTGTTTTAACGCAGCTTTTAAAATTGCTTCTACATCCGTATCCGGAGTAATTTCGACCTTAGAAACGGCAGCAAAGGCCTCAGAAGAAGAATAGCCTAAGGCTGTAAGCGCCTGGACAGCTTCATCCCTGGCATCCTGCCCACCTGCCAAAGGCTGTGGGGCTACGGCATCCCCGCCATTTTCAAATGCACCAGATAAATTCAGCTTATCCTTCAATTCCAAGATCATACGCTGCGCCATTTTAACGCCAATCCCAGGGGCTTTTGCTATGGCCTTGGCATCGCCCGCCAAAATTGCAAAACGCAGTTCACTGGTCGTCATGACTGATAAAACAGCCAGCGCCCCTTTAGGGCCGACGCCATTTACGCTAAGAAGCAAAGCAAAAATATCCAAATCATCTTTAGAAAGGAATCCAAACAATGCAAAGGTATCTTCTTTCACATGAAGAAACGTGTAGATTTTAAGCTGCCCCCCAACCGGAGGAAGCGAGGAAATGACATTGGCCGGAACTAAAACATTGTAGCCAATGCCATTATTTTCAATGATAATTTTACCAGGGCTTATTTCCTGTAGAATCCCTTTTATATATGCGTACATAAGCGCTCCTTTAGATACAGGGGGTTTTATTGATTTTGTTATTTTAGCATAGGTATGGGGAGGATTGCAAGGGGTACAATCATATGCGGGGAAATATGCTTTAGTATTACAGCGAACTGTGGGGAGTGGATGGCAAAGGGGCCGTCAGTCAGAGGACAGGGGGTTTCTTGTTTA
>OFGF01001975.1_pt1 | contig 11502 bp, 9 predicted proteins | sample 1521711 | NCBI WGS metagenome assembly OFGF01 (sample SAMEA3504092, study PRJEB24116) | mouse gut metagenome | biome: mouse gut; feature: mouse-associated habitat; material: faeces | place: Denmark | collected 2011 | reverse complement strand
TACGGATAATAACTGGAAGCAGGCCATGGTGCCGGAGGGCTGCAGTGTGGTGGCAAATCCGAACGGTACTGCGCCGGGTATCATTATGGCTCAGGACGGTAAACATGTAATACTGATGCCGGGACCGCCCAATGAGATGATCCCCATGTTTGAGACGTCGATCATGCCTTATCTGAGCGGCCTGCAGTCCTGTGTGATCTATTCGCAGACGGTGAAGATCTGCGGAGTCGGAGAGAGTAAGGCAGAGACTATGGTAGCAGACCTGATCAATGAGCAGTCCAATCCGACACTGGCAACTTATGCCAAGACCGGGGAGGTTCATCTGCGGGTGACGGCCCGCGCAGAGGACGAGAAGGCGGCCAGAAAGCTGGTGAAGCCCATGGTCAAGGAGTTAAAAGGGCGGTTCGGCAATCATGTCTACACAACGGAGGATGATGTGACACTGGAGAAGGCGGTGGTGGATCTTCTGCTGGCCAACGGGCTGACCATCAGTACGGTGGAGTCCTGTACAGGCGGGCTTTTGGCGGCAAGACTGATCAACGTGCCGGGAGTATCGGAGGTCTTTAAATCCGGTTATATTACCTATTCCAATAAGGCGAAGCGCAGACTGTTGGGCATCAAAAAGAACACGCTTGCCAAGCATGGTGCGGTCAGCGAGGAAGTTGCCAGAGAGATGGCGAAAGGGGCGGCCATGGTGTCCAAGGCGGATGTGACCGTCAGTGTGACAGGCATTGCCGGACCGGACGGCGGCACACAGGAAAAGCCGGTGGGACTGGTATATATCGGATGTAAGGTCTGTGGGCGCTATACCGTCAGGAAATGCCTTTTTGGCGGTGACCGGGCGAAGATCAGGGAAAATACGGTTTCCTCCGCTCTGTCCTTGATGCGGGAGTGTATTTTGCAATATTACAGTGAAGTGACTTTTGGCGGCAAAGATAAATAGAATAACAGTAGTGATGGAAAAGCAGAGGGGAGAAAACAAATGGGGCGACCGGAAGAGTTAGACGATCATAACAATAACAGGGAAGAGAACGATGCGGTTTCCGATGTATATACGTCCGAGTCGAATACCGCGATCTACGGAACCCCGGAAGAAGATAATGTGACGGAGGCGGACGGTGTCTTCTCCGGACAGTGTGCGCCGGGCGGTGCTTCGTGTGATCATGATCCGTATGGACAACAGGCTCACAATAACAGTCCGTACACAACAGGGTCCTGTTATGGCCCATATGGAAATAGCGGGATGCAGAACGGCAGCCCGTATCAGAACAGTTCTAAAGGCAATCATAACAGTCCTTATGAAAACAAACCGGGACAGGGCGCCGATCCATATGGCAATAGTCCGTATCGTAATGGTTTTTATGGAAATCAGCAGAATAAAGGCGTTGGTCCGCAGCCGCAGAATTTATACAGCCCTTATGCGGTGCCGGCCGGAAAGAATAATACCAGGTTGATCATCGGTATTGTTGCCGGCATCATCATACTATTTTTGATCGCTGTTTTTGCGCTGACTTATAAAGCTGTTACCCTGTTTTCTGAGGAGAGGGACAGATCTTACCGCGACAGTTATGAAGAGCATGAGTTTCATGACGACAGGGAGAAAAACAGAGAAAAGCGCAGAGAAGAATATGAGATGGATCCGTATGATTACGACGGATATGATTATTTTGACGACGACTTTTATGACTATGATTATGATGATTATGGCTATGATGACTATGGTTACGGCTATGATGATTATGGATATGATTATGACGATCAATACTACGTACTGCAGGACGATATCAAAACAGATCTGACATACTCTGTGGATTTTGAATATTATGAGTATGATACAGAGTATGAAGATGTGGATATTATGGTGACCTATCCTGTGATCGCAGGCGAAAATGTGCCGAATCTTGCACATATGAACGATGTGATCCAGGAGGAAGTGGATCTCTTCAAAGACTATTTTGAAGAAGAATATGTGGATTATATGGAAGATGAGGGCAGCTATTTCTCGGCAGTTTCATCGGGGTTTGTCACCTATATGGATGAAGAAAAGCTGAGCATCGTATTTTCCGAATATATCTATACGGATTATTATAATTCTGCATATTTGTACTGTATCAATATAGATATGGAGAACGGCGTTATTCTGGACAATGAAAACATTCTCAGCATTGATGATGCGTTTTCAGTAGAATTCAGAAAGCAGAGTGATATCCAGAATGGTGAGATCGTATATTTGACCAGCATGACCGATCAGGAGATCACAGCGCTTTTCAATTCGCCGGATATCATTGTTTTCTACACACCGAAAGGGATGGAGATCGGGTTTAACTACGACGAAGGCTGGGTAACGGTTACTTATGAGGAATATGAGCAGTATTTGAAGGTATTTTGACAGAGTTTATTCTGCGTTACAGTTTGGGCCAGGGCTTTGCATTTACTGCAAAGTCCGTGAGAATATGTAAATTTGACCAAAGAAATCTGCTCTCGCCGCGGGCCGATCTGCTGTTATCCTGCGAAATTTTTGCTGGCTGTGTATTGCATGCTGGCTGCCTGTCTGGTAAGATAGAGGGAAGGAGCATAGCGGAAGTAATATGAAATTACAAAATATACGAAATATCGTTAATATTTCGTATATTTTTTTGTATAAAAATATGGAAAAACGGTTGAAAAAAATAAATGAATTGGTATAATGAGTCTACAGACATAAAACCCGGATATGGGGTTGGTGTGGCAGATATTTGGGGATGAATATTGAGTGTAGGATCTTGCTGGCAGCCAGGGGGTATATTGATGAATCAGGAGGTGACAGAATGCTGGAACAGAAGGATCTGGATATGTTAAAGAATATGGTGCAGTCCGTTGTTGACGATCGTATGGAAAAATCGGAAAGAAAAATGGAGTCGATGTTGGGCAGTCTGAAAGAGACGCAGGATGCGATGCAGAAAGACATCCGCATGTTAAAAGAGATACAGGGTGTTATGCAAGAAGACATCCGCATGTTGAAAGAAAAGCAGGATGCGATGCAGGAAACACAGAGCACCATGCAGGAAGATATTCGTAGTCTGAAAGAAACGCAGTCTACCATGCAGGAAGACATTCGCAGTCTGAAAGAAACACAGAGTGCGGTGTTGAAGACGCAGCGTACAATACAGAGAGACATCCGCATGTTGAAGAAAACGCAGAACACGATGTCAATGAGGCAGAGTACGATGCAGAATGATATCCGGTCGCTAAAGAAGACACAGGGCACGACAGTGGAGGAAGTGAAGGATCTGAAACAAAATCAGGAATTTATAGTGGGCGAGATCGGACGTACACAGACTTATCTGGAGAAGCGGATTGATAAGGTAGAGCGGAAGCTTGATGAAGTGGGACAGTTCTATCGGATCACAAGGCTTGATAACAGTACGACAACGGAACTGGTTAAGATTTGTGATGATTTAACAGACAGAGTTGAAAGGCTGGAAAGGAAGATGGCCTGAAATATGATATGCAGAAAGGCGCCGATTTAATGGACAAGTATAAAATACTGAAAAAATATTTTGGCTATGAGCAATTCCGGGAAGGGCAGGAGGCATTGATTGACAGCATCCTGCAGGGACAGGATGTGCTGGGGATCATGCCGACGGGTGCGGGTAAATCTATCTGTTATCAGGTGCCGGCCCTTCTTATGCCGGGTATTACACTGGTGATCTCGCCGCTGATCTCTCTGATGAAGGATCAGGTACAGGCATTGAATCAGGCCGGCATTCATGCCGCCTATATCAACAGTTCTCTCAGCGAATCTCAGATTTCCAAAGCGCTGTGTCTGGCGGGTGCCGGAAGGGATAAGATCATCTATGTTGCGCCCGAACGGCTGGAGACTTACGAGTTTATGCAGTTTGCGCAGCAGGCAGAAATTTCGATGCTCACAGTGGACGAAGCTCACTGCATTTCCCAGTGGGGGCAGGATTTCCGGCCCAGTTATTTAAAGATCGTACAGTTTATACAGAGACTTGGGAAGCGCCCGGTCATCAGTGCCTTTACGGCAACGGCGACGGAAAACGTCAAGGAGGACATTGCATGTGTGCTCGGCCTTCAGGCACCGAAGGTGCTGGTGACAGGATTTGACCGCAGGAATCTCTACTTTGCAGTGGAGACGGTCAGGCATAAGGACAGCTATGTCGTGGATTATGTGAGGGAACATGAGGCGGAGAGCGGTATCATCTACTGTGCGACCAGGAAAAATGTAGATGCCCTCTATGAGAAACTGTGCGGCGAAGGTGTGGCGGTGACGAAGTACCATGCCGGGCTTTCAGGTGTGGAGCGCAAATGCAGCCAGGATGATTTTATCTATGATCAACGTCCGGTGATGGTGGCGACCAACGCTTTTGGCATGGGGATCGATAAGTCGAATGTGCGTTATGTGATCCACTATAATATGCCGCAGAGTCTGGAGAATTATTATCAGGAGGCCGGAAGGGCCGGACGGGACGGTGAGCGGGCAGAGTGTATCCTGCTCTATTCGCCGCAGGATGTGATGATCAACCGGTTTTTGATGGAGAATAAGGAGCAGAACAGTGAGTATACGCAGGAAGATAACGCGGCAGTGAGAGAACGGGATGAAGCGCGGCTGCAGGTTATGACACATTACTGTACGACTACGGAATGTCTGCGGGAATATATTCTGCGTTACTTTGGGGAAAGCGGAGGCGGATGCTGCGGAAACTGTCTGAACTGTCTGCGGGAATATGAAGAGACGGATGTGACGGAAGCTGCGAAGAAGATCATTGCGGGGATCCGGGAAGCAAAACAGCGGTACGGGATCAATGTGATCGCCGGTATGCTTGCCGGAGAGGAACGGGCCAAGCTGCGGGAATATGGGGTTACGGCCCTTTCATGCCATGGAAGCCTGCGTGAGCTGCCGGAGAGTGAGATCAAGCAGATCATCAACCGGCTTTTGGAGGAGAACATCCTGACGGTGACGCAGGACAGATATGCACTGCTGCGATTGACCGACCTGACAGAGGCGGTGACAGGCGGTGTAAGGCAGGTGATCTTGAAAAAGGCGAAGAATACCTCAGAGAAGGAAGGGGCGTCCGGTACAGGCAGGAGAAATGCCTCCACCAGACTGCGCAGGTCCGATATTCTGAATTCCAGAGGGCTGGAACTCTTTGAACGGCTCCGGGAACTCAGGACCAGGATCGCCAGTGAAGAAAATCTGCCGCCATATATCATTTTTTCTGATAAAACCCTGGTGGACATGTGTGTAAAGGCCCCCTTCTCGAGAGAAGAAATGCTGCAGGTCAGCGGTGTGGGTGAGAATAAGTACGAGCGGTACGGAGAACGTTTTCTGGCTGCAATAGCAGAGTATACGGGCGGGATTCGGGAGAAGTTTTACTTTGGGGAGCCTGCGGAAGCGGATGCCATGTCCCGGATTGCCTCAAAAGCCGGCGGGAGGCGTTCTTCCGGAGGCAAAAAAGCCGAATTTACACTGACGGCGGAGCAGGCTGCACAGTTTCCCTATACCGGACAGTATCTTTGCACGGAGATCGCAGAGAGGCTTAATGCGCTGCGGGACACAGAGCTTGTCAAGAAAACTTCCGGGGCGGAGATCTTCCGCAGATTACAGGCCGAAGGATGTGTGACAGAAGTTTTCCGGGACGGTGTGTGGAAAAAAGAGATTTCCGGCAAGGGGCTGGATGCGGGCCTGTTTATGGGGATGCGGATGAGTAAGAAGGGAACGGAGTATGAGGATGTCTACTGTAATGAGAAAGCGCAGAGGTGGATCGTGAGCATGATGCTTGGCTGAGCCGCTGTGCAGATGTTCTTTTGTTGTTTGTCTTTCGGGTTATACCGGATACAGATGTTTTATGAAATCGGTGTATGTGTCGATACTCCATATATAGTAAACGACATAGCAGATGATTGTGGCTATACGACAGGAACAGAGAGGAAGGAATGTGGGGCTGAGGAGGCGAAGGCAGGAGGAAGCTACAGCTATCTCAAACAGTTTGCCACAAGCCGGCTGGCCGGCCTGTATGAGCTTTTCAGCCGGGCGAATACAAGACTTGCCAGGAACCAGAATTATCTGGAGGGCAGGGAGCTGATGGAGAATAACGGGATGAACCCCAGTGGAAGCTGTTACTATAACGCTGACTGGTATTATGCGTGCGAGGAGATGCAGGAGCTGTTTCGGGAGACGGCGAATGAGCTGGCTGACGAGTATGGAGCAGAGCATGTGGATTTCAAATATGTGGAGGAGAACACCAGATTTACACTGGACGGCGGCATCACCTACAATGGCGTTTGGGAAGCTTCGAAGTGGCAGATCAACGCGGACGGGATATTTACGGGCAGTTTTATAGATCGGAATATGGCACCGCCGAAAGGATTCGTATATTGCAGTACCGGGTATTACTGGAGTGGGAAGGGCGATCTGGAAGGAATCCGGGATCAGATTCTGAGTAAGAGGAAAAACTACTCGTCCAGAATGTATCTTATGATGTCTGCCGGGAATGTGCCGGCGGGAAGCAGCCTGTTTTTTGGCCCGAAGTATTATGACAACTCTGACAGCTGGCAGCAGGGGGATACCAGCAAAGCCGCAATCGCTTTTCTGAAAAATTTCGGCATGCGCTGGAACTTCGACGGGAGCCGGTTTGAATTTATGTTTGCCGGCGGAGCGGCATGAAATCTTTTCCTTGAAAATCGTAGACAAACAGTGTAGAATCATACAGGTAACGGTATCTGCCGGATAAGGCTGTGAAACTGTCGGAAGAAAAGAGAAGGCAGTTAAGGGCGGATACGAAGGAAGATGGAATGGTGGTCTGCATTATCAGAAAGAATACAGGGAAGCGGTTTATGCATTGTATATCTGTATGGCGTTGCTGTTTGTGGCGCGGCAGACAGGAGCGGTGACGGCGGCAAACGCTTCGGAATGGAAGGAAACTATGGCACTCAGTAAGAAACCGATAACCGGAATGAAGGATATACTGCCGGAGGAAATGGAGATCCGGGACTATGTGATCGGCGTGATCAAGGAAACCTATAGAAATTTTGGCTTTACTTCGATCGAGACGCCCTGCGTGGAGAATCTTGCGAACCTGAACTGCAAGGCGGGAGGCGAGAATGAGAAGCTGATCTTCAAGATATTGAAGAGGGGTGAGAAGCTGCGTCTTCAGGAAGCACACGGTGAGGACGATCTGGTGGACGGCGGTCTGCGCTACGATCTTACGGTTCCTCTTGTGAGGTATTATGCTAACCACGCCAATGAGCTGCCGGCGCCTTTTAAGGCATTGCAGATCGGTAATGTCTGGCGTGCGGACAGGCCTCAGCGCGGCCGCTATCGTCAGTTTATGCAGTGCGATATCGACATTCTGGGGGAAGCGGGTAATCTGGCGGAGATCGAGCTGATCCTTGCCACGACCACAACGCTGGGAAGACTGGGATTTCGGAATTTTAACATCCGCATCAATGACCGGCAGATCCTGAAAGCGATGGCGTCATACAGCGGGTTTGCAGAGGAAGACTATGATCAGATCTTTATCATTCTGGATAAGATGGACAAGATCGGTACGGAAGGGGTGCAGTCCGAGCTGATGGAGGCCGGTTTTCCGGAGGAAAGCGTGAAGCGTTATATGGAGCTTTATCGGGGACTGGAAGAGACCGACGATGCACTCTCTTATATTGCCGGGAAGCTGGAACAGGTGCTGCCTGCGGGTGTTATGGAGAGTTTCCGGGAGATCATCGACAGTGTGGAGGCGACGAAAGGGGATTTCTTTAAGTTGGTGTTTGATCCTGCTCTGGTGCGGGGGATGTCCTATTATACGGGTACGATCTTCGAGATCGACATGCCGGAATTCGGCGGCAGCTGCGGGGGCGGCGGCAGATATGACGGGATGGTCGGCAAGTTTACCGGACATGATGTGCCGGCCTGTGGATTTTCCATCGGTTTTGAAAGAATCATCCTGCTGCTTTTGGAGAGCGGATTTAAAGTGCCGGGTAAAGGCAGGAAGATTGCTTACCTGCTGGAGAAGGGGCTGTCTTCTGACAGATTGTGCAGGGTGATGGCACAGGCGCAGCAGGAGCGGGAGAGCGGCAATCAGATTCTGGTGGCGCGTATGAACAAAAATAAGAAGTTCCAGAAGGAACAGCTTACTGCCCAGGGGTATGAGGAGTTCAAGGAGTTTTATCGTGAGGAACTCAGGAGATAGGCAGAGGCTGATTATGTGAGAGGAGCGTTTTCTATGAATATACAGAATCCGGCGGCCCTTTTCCAGATAATGAATCTTTGGAGCCGTTTTCAGAAGAATCATCCAAAATTTCCGAAGTTTCTGTCGGCAGTGGTACAGAACGGGATCAGGGAAGGCAGCATCATAGAGATCAAGGTGACGACTGCCGAGGGAGAGAGTTTTGACTCAAATCTGAAGATCACGGCCGATGACATGGATATGATCGGGCAGCTTAAGAATATGTCTTTCAATAAATAACCGGGACAGAAGAAAAAGATGTGCCGGAGCGCAGGAGTTACCTTTCGAAAAGATAAGGTAACTTTTTTGCGGCTGTTACGAATTCCATGTATGACATCGGATATAGAAAGGTGTGTTTATCAAAATGACAGGATATACGTTAAGACAATCATGCATACTGTTTCTCACGGCGCTCATCTGGGGTGTGGCGTTCGTGGCGCAGAGTGCGGGGATGGAATATCTGGGGCCTTTTACCTATAATGGGGTAAGGTCCGTGCTGGGCGGCCTGGTGCTGCTGCCATGTATTGCGCTTCTTGGCAGGATACAGGGGCAGTCCGGGGCGGAAACAGGCAGTGTACAGGGGCAGTCCGGGACAGAAACAGGCAGTGTACAGGAGCGGAACCAAAATCAGCAGGGACAGGAAGACGGGGCGGCAGGCAGAAAACAGCTGTTGACAGGCGGTTTGTGCTGCGGGATCGTTCTGTTTGTGGCCAGTAATTTCCAGCAGTTTGGTATTCAGTATACGACGGTAGGAAAGGCCGGGTTTATCACGGCTATGTACATAGTGATCGTGCCGCTGCTGGGTCTTTTGGTGCACAGGAAAGTGGGCCTGCAGGTATGGATCGGTGTACTTTTCGGCATTGCCGGATTGTATCTGCTGTGTATGAAGGACAGCTTTCGGCTGGAGAAGGGAGACGCGCTGGTGCTGGTCTGCGCTTTTATTTTTTCACTGCATATTCTGGTGATCGATCATTTTTCACAGAAGGTGGACGGTGTCAAAATGTCCTGCATCCAGTTCTGGGTCTGCGGTATCCTGTCGCTGCTGTGCAGCTTTGTCTTTGAGACGCCTAACCTGCAGAATATACGGGCGGCGTGGATGCCTGTCTGCTATGGCGGTATCCTGTCCTGCGGGGTGGCTTATACACTGCAGATCATTGGACAGAAGGGGATGAATCCGACGGTGGCCTCCCTGATCCTGAGTCTGGAGTCGGTAGTGGCGGTGGTGGCCGGCTTTTTGATCCTCGGACAGTCCATGAGCCGCAGGGAACTGTTCGGATGCCTGATGATGGTGCTGGCCATCGTGTCGGCGCAGCTGCCCGAACGCAAAGAAACAGGGGAATCCTGATGCGTGAAACCGCAAAGTTATCGGCATGTACTACATACTCAATGCACATGCAGCGGGGGCAGGGCACCGTGAACCGTAACCTGCGGTAAGCATAGTGGGCATGACAGGCATGGATTTCGGATTGGCAGAACGGATATAATTTGCTATACTGGGTGAGGAACACGGTGCAGGACAGCAGGAATGAAAGAAACAACAGCACAGTAATAAGAATGGAGAGTCGAGATGGCGGAGAACAGACTGGATAATACGAAACTGGAAGCGGCGATAGAGGAATTTGTGAAGGACAGGCAGAAAGATAAGTATGCCAATATCATGGAACTTCTGGAGAAGTCGATGGTGCTGGTGCCGACACTGGCGCCGCAGGGACTGGACAGGGAAGCGCAGAAAATGATGCAGGAGGGCAGGCAGGTTCAGGTGCCAAAAGATGCGAAGATCATGCCCTGTCTGCTGCGCAGGGATGACGGCGGACAGGTATTTCCGATCTACACGTCACTGCCGCAGATTCCCAAGGATAAGAAGAGCCCGGCAGTGCTTGCCATGCCCTTTTTCTCCTGCGTGGCAATGGTGATGGGAAACCGGGATAAAATTGAAGCGATGGTGATCAATCCTTTTACGCACAATGTGGTGATGCCGAAGGAAATCCTGGAGATCGCAGAGAAGCGCAGGAACGCAGTGCAGCAGACGAAGACGGTGAAGATGACAGAAAAACAGTTCCAGGAGCTGGTGCACAACCGCGTGGCGATGTATCTTTTGCCGAAATATCTGTTTGCGCAGAAGGAAGAGGGGTTAAAGAGCCTGCAGAAGGAAGAGGGAGAGCTTATCATACAGTTCTACAAAGAAGTGTATCCGGGAGGGAAGAAGGATGCCGTGGCGGCAGGACCGGATGACTTCTCGGTGATGACGCTGAATCTGACGGACAATATGCAGATGAACAGGGTGGACATGCCGGCGGAGACGGTGAAGAAGAAGGGTATGTGTTATCGTGTGTATGCCGTGTGGCTGCGGGACAGGCAGGAAATGCTTTATTATACTTTTGAAAATACGGAAGAAGGGAAGTATATCGGCAGGATCCTGCCGGACGGGAAGCATGAGCTGATCGAGGCGGCGCCGGATAACGGGGCGGAGATCGAGGCGGTCATGAATCTGGCGGAAGCAGCGGCACAGGCGGAATAGACAGCCGTTACGGTGAGCAGCCGGAAGCTGTGAATGGTAAGTAACAGGAATAGAAACAGGCAAAGAAAAAGGAACAGGATAAGCGGGAGAGGGAAGTGCAATGACAAAGACGATCGTTTTTGATCTGGACGGGACTTTATTGAATACGCTGGAGGACCTGACGGACAGTGTCAACCATGCGATGCGGCAGTTTCATCTGCCGGAGCACAGCATCGAGGAAATCAGAACTTACGTGGGCAACGGTGCGGCGAAGCTGATCGAGCGCGCCATACCGGAGGGGACGAAGAATGCTGCATACGATAAGATCCTGGAGATGTTCCGGCAGCATTACCAGCTGCATTGTGAAGATAAGACCGGCCCTTACGACGGTGTGCCCAAGATGCTGGCGCAGTTAAAACAGAAAGGCTATCGTATGGCGATCGTTTCCAATAAGCCGGACGGGGCAGTCAAACAGCTTTTTCACAAATATTTCAGTGAGTATGTGGAGGCGGCCGTGGGTGAGCATCCCGGGGCAATGAAAAAGCCGGCGCCCGATATGGTTCATCAGGCGCTGGCCGAATTGATGTCAGATGTGTCTCACGCAGTTTATGTGGGAGATTCCGAGGTGGATCTGCAGACCGCAGCCAACGTACCCATGCCCTGCATCAGCGTGCTGTGGGGCTTTCGGACAGAAGAAGAACTTCTTGCGGCGGGCGCTGTCCGGGAGAATATGATCAGGACTCCGCAGGAGCTTCTTCCGTATCTGATTCGTCTTCCGCA
>OFGF01001969.1_pt1 | contig 11519 bp, 5 predicted proteins | sample 1521711 | NCBI WGS metagenome assembly OFGF01 (sample SAMEA3504092, study PRJEB24116) | mouse gut metagenome | biome: mouse gut; feature: mouse-associated habitat; material: faeces | place: Denmark | collected 2011 | reverse complement strand
TGGCAGTTAAAGCGAGTGCGCGTTTATGCTGGAACTGATTGACCTCTTTGAATTTGAGGTCATAGTAGCGCCGGAACTCAGAGTCGCATCTTCTCACGGAGTTGGCGGCTTCCAGTAGGTAGTAACGGAGATAGCGGTTACCGGACTTGATGAGCTTGCTGTGCTGTGCCTCGAAGTCGCCGGACTGATGCTGTGTCCAGACAAGACCGGCAAACTTGGCAACGGACGCCTGGGAGCTGAAACGGTGGATATCGCCAATCTCGGCGATGATACCGGCGGAGTAGACCTTGCCGATACCGGGGATGGAGGTCAGCGTGTTGGGGATGATCTCAAACTGCTGCTCAATGGCCTTGTCCAAGACCTTGATCTGCTTCCCCAAAGCCCGCATGGTGGCGATAGAAACGGCCATCGCCTGATTGACTGAGTTATTCACAGTGATGGGCAGACGGTAGGAGTTTCTGGCGGCGGTCTGGATTGCTTTGGCCTTGGCCGCCGGGTCCGCGAAGTTACGCCCGGTTTCATCAATGAATTTGGTGAGTTCGTCCAGGTCGGCGTAGGCCAGCTCGTCCACCGTTTCAAACCGCTCCATCAAGGCGATGGTGGTGGCGCTGGAGTTGGCGATATCCTTGTCCTGGGCCATGCCGCAGCATTTTAGGAACAGGTAATTGGCGAAGTGCTGCTTCTCCCGTGTCAGGTTTTGTACGACATCAAATCTGGCCCTGGTGAGGGTTTGCAGGGATTTATAGCGATAGTCGTCCATGTAGACCTCCTTGCCGATCCTGCCGAAACGGAGATGGTCGGCGATTACAAAGGCGTCTACCCAATCGTTCTTGGGCAGGTCCGGGTAGGATTCCTTGAACTTCCTGACCTGCTTGGGGTTGAGTACATGGAGCTTCCTCTGATACCGGCCCAGCCGCCTGTCCTCGCGGAGCGCGTAGACCAGGCTGTCCCCGTAGATGGATGTGGCCTCCAGGCCGATCACCACATCGTTGAGCCCCATGGTCTCCATTGCCAACACGATCTTCTCTGACATCAGTTTAGCACCGCCCAGGTTGTTTTGCACGGAAAAACTGCTGTGCTTGCTGCCGTCTGGCTTCATCAGGTAGGTCACATTGTTCTTGCTGCTCACGTCAATGCCTACAAAAAGTGGGTTCATGATTTTCACCTCCCCGCGTGGAGATTTCAGGCCAGCAGGCTTTGAGATACCCATGATATCCGGAGCATCCGCAACCTCGCTTATCAGAATCATTCCGGGGCGGGCCAATGCGATAGCCCTCACTGCTGGAAGGGCGGCCCTGCTCCCGGTAAACAGCTAATGAGTTTGCAGCTAACTTCCGGTTCAGGGGAACGAACTCCATCTGAAGCAGCCTTTCAGCTCGACAAGGTAATTGAGAACTTGACCCTGCTGTCCTACAGCTATTGTATCACGGGCATCTCATAGCCTGTTGGCCAATTGGAGTGAACCATGCAGATTCACTTAAAATTCATCTGCAAATCTTATTATACGAGGTAATTTTTCATGGCAAATCTGGAGCAAATTGTCACTCAAAAGGCAGAGAAGGACACCCGCTGGAGGGAGCAGCAGCAGGCGGAACGGGAGAACACCGTCGCCATGCAGGACGCGGGCATCGAGCAGATCACCAACAGCCCGGAGGCTTACGCCCGCTACCTGGATATGCAGGGGGACAACCCGACGTACAGCGTCGGCAATATCGCCCTGGTCATGTTGGCGCTGCCCCAGGCCACCGTGTTCGGCACCCGTGACCGCTGGCGGGCCCTGAACCGCTCCGTCATGGGCGAGGAAATGAACAACAGCGTGAAGATTTTTGCCAAGGGCCCCATGGGGCGGGGCTATGTTCTGGCCGACGCCTACGATGTGACGCAGACCCAGGGCCGGGATCTGAAACGCCCTGTTCTGAAAGAGGGCAGCAAGGGCATGGAGACCGCGCTGACTACGGTACTCAACTATGCCGTGGCCCCCGTAGTCATTGACAAGGAGCTGCCTGTCCCCGCCTACTATGACCCCGGCAATATGGAGCTGGCGATCAACCCCGATTTCCCCGACCATGAGGCGTTCGCCGCCATCATCGCGGAAGTGGCGCAGTCCCGGTTCCATGCCAAGGGTGCGACCCCCGGCTACAACCGGGCCGAGTGCGAGCTGGACGCCCAGAGCGTGTCTTACATCCTTTGCCGCAGGTTTGGTATTGAGCGGCCTATGCCGGAGCTGGAAAACCTGCCGGAGCTGTATGACGGCTGGGACACCGAGGACCGCAGGTACGCCCTGGACAAAATTCAGGATATGAGCAAGAAAATGGGCCGCTCCATCGACAAGAATCTGGAGGCAGATAAGCAGCGGAGCCGGACCCCGCCCCGCCGCCCCGTGAGGTAAAGCCCCCAGCGGGGGGTGTTTTTCCCCTTCGAGAGAGTAATCCGCCGCCCGTCCCCAGTCAAGGCCGGACGATTGCTGGCGCAATCGCCCGCGAGCCGGCCAGTCTGCGGACTGGCCGGGCCTTGACAGGGGCCGTTCGCCGGATTTTTTAGTCACCAAGGGGAAAACACCCCAAAAGCCGCTTGTCAGCGGCTTTTGCTATACTGGGAGGCTGGCGGGCCTGACGGGAGCACCAGCAGCCCTCCAAGCGCCCCGCCGTAAGCCGTCGGCGGGGCGGCAGGCCCGGAAATGCGGCTCAATTTGAGACGCATTTCGACAACATGGAAAGGAGGCGGCCTTGCTTACTTTAGGCAGTTTATTTGACGGCATCGGCGTGTTCCCCCTGGCCGCCCACCGGCAGGGTGTCAAGCCCCTATGGGCCAGCGAGATACGAAAGGCCCCCGTCTCCATCACCAAACGCCATTTCCCGGAGATGGAGCACCTGGGCGATATTACGGAGCTGGACGGCGGGAAGATACCGCCCGTCCACATCATCACCTTCGGCTCCCCCTGCCAAAATCTATCTCAAATTGGAGACAGGTCCGGCCTTGCCGGGGAAAAATCAAACCTGTTTTTTCACGCAATCAGAATTATTCGAGAAATGAGGTGCGCCACTGGAAATCTCTATCCAATTATCTCTGTTTGGGAAAACGTCATGGGATCGCTTTCTTCAAATGACCGGCTGGATTATAGAGCCGTCCTCGCAGCCTTCACAGACACCGAGGTTCCAATGCCTCCTTCTGGAAGATGGGCAAACGCCGGTATGGTGCGAGGGGATGTCCCTGACCTCTCCTGGCGGCTTATGGACGCCCAATATTGGTCAATCCCCCGGCTGGCACGACGGCAGCGTATTTTTATCGTGGCCGATTTTGGAGGGCGGCGTGCTCACGAAATACTGTTTAAGCCCCGCCCAATGTTCCAAGTTCCTCCGCCTTGCGGAAAAGGCGGGCTGTCCGCCACCCCCGGAGATCGAGGCCCTGTTATTGAAACAGGGGGGCGTGTACCCATCGTCCGGCCCTTCCAGCTTTTCCGTATGCGCGGCGCCGCCAAAGACCGATACCACGTCCAGTTCCGGGACAGCTTTGGATTTCCAAATGACCCTTTTCCCACCCTTTTAGCCAGCTCGGTCAATCCCTTCGCCTTCTACTACAAGGACGATCCGCTGGACGGCTGCATCCGCTATGTCACGGAGACAGAGGCGGAACGGCTCATGGGCCTGCCGGAAGGCTGGACGGCATACGGCGCGGAGGGCGAGGCCATCAGCGCCGCCCAGCGCCATCAGGCCCTGGGGAACGCCATCGCCCTGCCCTGCGCGGAGTACATCATGGCCGGGATCAGGGAAGTCCTGGCCCGGCCCCCCTGAAATGCGTCTCAAGTTGAGACGCATTTCGACATTTTATGAAAATTGGAGGTTATCTGCATGAAACGCATTACGCCCCTGCTGCTGGCGGTGGTCCTGGCCTGCGCCATGATCTGCCCGGCCCTGGCTGCGGAAGCGCCGGAGGGGACCGCCCCCGTCCGGCCCGCCGCTCTGTACCCCACGGAGGTGGTGGAGACCGAGACTGGCGGCGGCCGCCGTCTGGAGAAGGGCTATCTGCTCCCCGCCGCCGACAATCCGGCCAACATCCCCACCGCCGACTTTGAGCGGGAGGGCTACCGCTATACCCTGCTGGACGTGACCCGGCAGGACTACACCGAGAGCGAGACCAGGGAGCACACCGAGACCGTCACCCTGGACAGCGGCACCAAGGACATGGACAAGATCATGCCCCAGCTCGCCGCCACGCGGGAAGTCACTACCGAGGACGGCTTTACTGGCATCCTGACCCTGGACACCGCCAGCATCACGGTGGAGGCCGCGGGCTACGGCTCCTCCTCCCGTACCGTCACCGCCACCCGCACCTATCCCAATCTGTCCGACGCCGACTCCTCCCTGATCCCCAAGACCATCACGGACGGCGGGCGGACGCTGACCCTGGCGGACGTTCAGTGGCTGGAGGCCGGAGAGTTTTACAACGCCACCGCCAGCTACACCGGCACCGCCACCAGCAAATATGCCACCGGCTATGTTATCACCGCCGAATATGCCGGAGAGGTGGTCAAGACCATCAGCGGAGAAATGATCTATACGGCGGTATTCAGCGGAACCCCCATCAACGCCCCCGCCCAAAATGAGCCGGGGCCGGATGATGGCAACAATGACAGTATGGAGACCCCGCCGCCGGAACAGACGGAACCCGGCACTTCCGGCGGTATCGGCCTGAAATGGCTGCTGGTCCTGCCCATCGGGGCGGGGGCGGCAGGGCTGGCCTTCCTGGGGAAATTCCTGCTGAAAAAATACAAGGCTAAAAAAGAATGGAAGGAGTACACCACATGAAGAAATGGAAAACCACCCTGTTCTCCACCGTCCTGCTGCTGGCTCTGGCTGTGACCCCGGCCCACGCGCTGGAATACACCTTTGACAGCCCGCCCACCGGGGACTTCGGCACCCCCACCAGCGCGGAGGACATCATCCAGACCGGGGCCGAACCCGCCAACAAGGACAGGAGCAAGAGCAGCGCCCTCATTCCTCCCGGTTTTGGGACGCCCACCAGCTACCTGCCGGGGAGCGGCGAGTACCTGACCCCGAACCTCGCGGCGGACGGCCCCCTGAGCGGAAACTACACCCTCACCGTGACGGGCGGCATGGGCGGCGGCACACCGGCCCTCCCCGGCGCGGTTGACACCACCACGCCCGCCAGCCCGTCCTACCCCACCACCAGCGGCCCCGTCACCGCCTTTACCGATGTGACAGCCGACCTTTACTACCGCAACGGCAGCTTGGGTACGCTGGAAATCCCGTCCATCGGCCTGTCGGTCAATATCTATCAGGGGACGGACAGCGCCGCTCTGAAGAAGGGCGCGGGCCACTTCACCAACACCAGCATCTGGAACGGCAACGTGGCCCTGGCCGGACACAACCGGGGCGTGACAAACCATTTCGGAAAAATCCACACCCTTGACGCGGGCAACACCATCACCCTCACCACCGCCCTGGGCGCCCGCACCTATACCGTCACCAGCGTGGCAAAGGTCAATGTGATGGACAACACCATGCTGGAGGCCACCAGCGACAACTGTATCACCCTTTTTACCTGCGTCCAGAACCAGCCCAGCTACCGCTGGTGTGTCCGGGCAGTCGAGAGTTGACACGCCGTTTTTAGACAAATTCCTCTAATTATGTTATAATAATAGTGGAGAAATCCACAAAACTATAACATTTTAAGGAGGACTTGACATGAAGCGGGGATTTACCTTTATCGCGGGAATGTTGATGGGCGCGGCCCTGTTCGGGGGCGGCACAGCGTATGCGGCGGGCCTGATGGCCGAGCCGTCCAGCCAGACCTTTTATGTGGACGGCCAGCAGGTCCAGTTACAGGCTTACGCCATCGGCGGCAGTAACTATGTGAAGCTCCGGGACGTGGGGCAGACGGTCGGCTTTAATGTCTACTGGGATGGGGCGGTCTACATCGACACCACCGCCCCCTATACCGGCACAGCACCGGCGGGCCAGACCTCCGCCCCGGCAACCACACCAGCCCCGGCACAGTCCGGCTACACCATCAGCACCGGCCATTGGAGCAGGGAAGATTTTTCCCGGCAGGCCAATTCCAACCTGTTCACTGGCGTTTATGACCGGGACCTGTATAACGCCATCCGGCAGACGCTGGTGGACACGGGGACGGAGAACAGCACAGGAGACCGCTGCGCTTACACGATGGTGTCGAAGGACGATTACAGCGCCGTCAAGCGTATGCTGGGCCGTCTGGACGGGCTGTATCGGTATGAGCACCATGTACCGCAGAATTTGAGCAACTACTACGAATATCTGGATTATTTCGCCGTGTCCGCCACCATGCCGGACAACTACCAAAGCGCCTACGATTTTATCCAGCCCGCTATCACCGCCGTGAACCGGCTGGGTACGGACAGGGAGAAGGTAAAGTACCTCAATGACTACCTCTGCGGCCTGCTGGCCTATGACAGAAAGGGCATCGCCGGGGTTGCGCGGACCTTCTCACAGCACAGCGCCGAGCTGGAGGCCGCCTGCGGCGACTACGCCCACAACTTCAAGTTCCTGTGCGCGGCGGCGAATATCCCCTGCTTTACCATCAGCACCGACAACCATTCCTGGAATATGGTCTATGCGGACGGCCAGTGGCTCCATGTGGACGTGTCCGCCAACGACCTGTACCGCCGCGACTATATTCTGCTGGCGGGAACCGTTCCAGGCCGTACCGACCAAGTGCCGGAAGCCACAGCTTTTTTGAAAGAGCTGCTTGTACCCGGCTCCACCAAGTAAGACCCGGACATATCAGGGAAAGCGGATCGCGTAGGCGGTCCGCTTTTTTCTGCCCGGTCACCCGGAAATGCGTCTCAAATTGAGACGCATTTCGACACACTGAAATATCCCCGAAAAAGAGAGAACGGGAAAACATCTTTCAATCACGCATGAAAGGAGGATTTTCCCGACTTTTTAGGGGTATAGCCTCTTTTCATGCACCAACATGAACAGGAGGCTATATGAAAAAACGAATTATCGCGTTGATTATGGCGGCCATCACCGTTTTCGGTATGCTGGCTGTCCCCGCCAGCGCCGCGTCCCTGACCACCAGCGGCAGCGTCACCATCCAGCAGGCCGGATATGGCAGCTACCTGGGCAAGAGCACCGGGGGCACCATCGGCGGCGGCTATTGGAAGTACACCAGCAACACCGGCGCCACCGGCACCGCCTACTGTGTCAACTGGGGGCTGAAAGGGGTGTCCCCCTCCAAGTCCCTGACCATCCAGGAGTACAACCGCAGCCCCAAGACCATGGGGGCCTTCGCCAACGGCTACCCCAACCGCACGCTGGCACAGTTTAAGGAGCTGCACCAGGACAACGTGCGGGGGATCAACAGTCTGACGGAGGACGAGTACAAATACGCCACCCAGCTTGCGGTTTGGGCGACCTGCGGCCAGCTCGCCGTCCCCGGCACCTCGTTCTCCGCTGGCCGGGCTACCCTGACCGCGCCCACCTCTGACGCGCAGAAAATCCGTGTCTTTGACAGCGTGAAGGCCATTTTGCAGCTCGCCAACGGCTGGACGAAGAACCTCTATACCGGGATGTACCTCCGGGCCGATGAGAATCGGGATGTGCGCGGTGTGGAAGTCGTGCATGAGCGCGGTCTGGCGGGAGCTGCTGAAAACAATGCGGAGGGCATTAAAAAGGAGACCATCAACGGGAAAGAATACTTTACCCGTGTGATGTATGTGGCGTCCGCCACCTCCACCTGGATCGACGAGTACAAGACCAAGGTGTACTCCACCGACGCCCCCCAGGGCACCATCTTCACCGCCGAGAACGGCTCCCCGCTGGAAACGGTGCAGGAGAACGGGGCCACCTGCTACAAGGTGGACACCAGCACCCAGCGCAGTACCAACCTCAACTCCAACGGCAGCGAGTATTACGGCGCGTTCAAGGTCTGCATCCCCGTGGACAATGTGATGGACAACGGCTCCTTTACCATCAAAGCCATGGGCGGCGTAGCCCAGTTCAATCTGTATCTGGCCTATAACCCCGCCGCGTCGGAGCAGTCCTACATTATCTCCGACCCCGGCTATACCACCTGTGACGCGCAGGCCACATTCAAATGGACGACTACCGAGGATCTGCCGGAAACGGCCAGCCTGCAAGTGGTGAAGGCCGGGGCGGGCGGCGCTCCCCTGGAGGGGGCCGAGTTCACCTTGACCGGCGATAAGGGCACCAGCGTCAGCGGTGCCACAGACCGCAACGGGCAAATCGTCTGGACAGACCTCCCCGCCGACGAAAAATTTACTCTGACGGAGACCGCCGCCCCGGAGGGTTATCAAATCGTGGCTCCCATGAACGTCACCCTCACCCCTGGCCGCACCGAGTATCTGACTGTCACCGATGATGTGGAGCATGGCTTCACCATCAAGAAGGTGGACGCGCAGAACAAGGGCAGCTTGCAAGGGGCCGTGTTCCGTTTTGAACAGATCGACGGCTCCTATATGACCACCGGCATCACCGGCTTTGACGGCACCATCTCCTTTGAGGGTGACGAGCTGCCCTACGGCAGCTACCGCGTGACGGAGCAGACGCCCCCGGACGGTTATGTGAAATCCTCCCGTGTGGAAACAGTGGAATGGGATGGCACCAAGGATGTGCTTATCACCTGGGAGAATGTGCGGGACATCAGCCTGACCATCGTTAAGGTGGACGAGCAGACCGGCGTTTCCCTCCCCAACGCCACCTTTGATGTGTACGCGGATGGGAAGCTGTTCACCAGCGTTACCACCAACGACTCCGGCGAGGCCCGCGTAACCGGCATCAAAAAAGAAGCCTATATTCAGATCGTGGAAACCGCCGCCCCCGCCGGGTATGTGCTGGACAAGACCCCCTATGGCATCCACATCGACCCCTACGACCCCACTGCCGAGGACGATCCCGTGTTGACCGTCACCAACCGGGCACGGCCCGCCCTGCGTATTCTGAAGTACGACCTGACCAGCAATTCCCCCATGCCCGATGTGACCTTTGAGGTCTGGCATGACGGCGACCTGTTCGGGGAGTACACCACCAACGCCAGCGGCGAGATTTTTCTCTATGACCTGGAACCCGGAACGTATCTTGTAAAAGAGATCGCTACGGACGACGCCCACGTTGTCAACAGCACACCCCAGCAGATTGAGCTAAAGGCCGGCGAGACGCAGACGCGGGAGCTGGTCTTTTTCAATTCGCTGAAACCGGGCATCCATCTTATTAAGGTGGACAGCATCACCATGAAATCTTTGCCCAATGTCCGCTTTGAGTTCAAGCTGGTGGGTGGGAGCTACCGGCAGGAGTTCACCACCGACATCAACGGGGAAATCGACCTGTCCAAGCTGACCCCCGGCGCGTATGAGGTGCGGGAGCTGGAGGCCCCGGACGGGTATCTGATCGATGACGCTGTGCGCGTTGTCCAGATCAATCCCGATGAGGACGCCTCCTTCGTGTTCACCAACACCCCCAAACCCTCCTTCCGCCTGATCAAGACCAGCTCGGACGGCTCCCGGCTGGGCGGGGTGCATTTCCGTATCGCCAGGATCGAGGACGGGACCCACTACCTGGACCGCGTCACCGATGACAACGGCGAGATCAACATCACAGACCTGGAGCCGGGTGTGTACAGCGTGAAGGAGACCGCCACGGTGTCCGACCACATCATCGACCTGCGGGAGTACCATGTGGAGCTGTTCCCCGGCCAGACCTCCACGCTGACCATCGAGAACCAGAAGCGGCCCAACCTGATCGTCTATAAAAAGGACGCAGACACCGGGGACCCCATCCCCAACACTGTCTTCCTGGTAAAAGCGGCGGACGGGCATAGCGTGGACGAGATCAAGACGGACTCCACTGGCAAGGCCGTGCTGTCCAACCTGCTGCCGGGTGTGTACGAGATTTCGGAGAAATCCGTTCCCTCTCCCTGGCTCATGGACGCCCCGCCCCAGCTGGTGACGCTGTACGCCAACCGGGAGCATAGCGTCTACTTTGAAAATCACAAAAAGCCGGTCTTGACCATCAACAAGGTGGACAGCATCACCGGCAGCCCCATCCAGGGGGCCAAGTTCCAGGTGTGGTACGGCAGCAACAACACCAGCACCGGGGAGCTGAACAGCTTGGGCGTGTTCTTCTCCGACGCCAACGGGCAGATCGTCATCGATAACCTGCGGGACGGCTGGTACAAGGTGACGGAGCTGGAACCCGCCGCGGGCTTCACCATCAAGCAGCCCGCCACCCAGGAGTTCTACATCAAGGGCGGCGAGAGCAAAACGGTGGTGTTCGAGAATACCCCGCTCAACGGGATCGTGGTGGAGAAGTATGATTCCGTCACCGGCGAGGCCCTCCCCGGCTGTACCTTCCAGCTGAAGTACCTGGGCGGGACCAGCGGCACAGGCGGCACCGCCATCGGCACGAAGGTCACCGGCAAGAACGGGACCGCCATCTGGACGGGCCTCAAACCCGGCACCTATGTGCTGGAGGAGGTGGACCCCGCCGATGGCTACTCCATCATCCAGTCCTCTGAAACCATCTTCCTGGCGGACAGCGGGGAGCAGAGCGTGGTCACCGTGCGCTTCACCAACGCCCCGGACGGCACACTTCTGATCAGGAAAGTCTGCTCCGTCAACCCCTCCGTCACCCTCCAGGACGCGGAGTTTAAGGTGGCCTACGCGGACGGCTCCGTGGTGGGCGACAGCAACGGTATCTACAGAACAGACGAAAACGGAGAGATCCGCATTTCCGGCCTGAAGCCGGGAAAGAGCGTGGTAGTCACCGAGACCAAGGCCCCCGCTGGCTTTATCATCGACACGCAGAGCCAGACGATTCAGATCCAGGAGGGCAAAACCGTATCCCTTACCTTCAAAAATCAGCCCAGGGGCGGCATTATTATTCAGAAGCGGGACAGCATCACCGGTCAGCCCCTCCCCGGTGCGGAGTTCCGCATCACCACCGCCGCTGGCTGCGAGGTGGGCTTGGACGGCGTGATCGGCACATCTACTCTGACCCAGAACGGGCTGTTCACCACCGACAGCAACGGCGAGATCCGAATCACCAACCTCGCCCCCGGCGCTTATGTGCTGACCGAGACCAAGGCTCCGGCTGGCTATGTCATGGACGCGCCCAGCACCAATGTGGTCATTGGTCCCAACGGCGATACCCAGACCGTCATCGTTACCAACACCCAAAAAGGTGGATTGATCGTTGAGAAGTACGACAGCGTGACCAAGCGGCCCCTTCGCGGCGCGCAGTTCAAGATCACGACCGCAAGTGGGGAACTGGTACCGGACAATGAGGGTTTGACCAGCAGTAATGGTCTCTACACAACCGACATCAATGGGCAGATCGTCCTCTCCAAGCTCCTGCCCGGAACCTACGTCGTGACCGAAGAAGCCGCCCCCGACAACTACCGGAAGGACCCCACCCCGCAGACGGTGGTCGTCAACGCCGCAGATACGCAGACCTTGCGCTTCTATGACGATCCCCTCTGCACCCTCACGATTCTCAAGC
>OFGF01001968.1_pt1 | contig 11520 bp, 8 predicted proteins | sample 1521711 | NCBI WGS metagenome assembly OFGF01 (sample SAMEA3504092, study PRJEB24116) | mouse gut metagenome | biome: mouse gut; feature: mouse-associated habitat; material: faeces | place: Denmark | collected 2011 | reverse complement strand
GGCAGTAGTTGAAATGTAACTCTACATAATAGTCATCTATGCCATCCATTTCCTCGTCATAACCACGATACTCAAGCAGTGCTGCTAGGTGGCTTTCTATTGGAAAATCTGCCTCAATCACTGAAAAATCTTTTTCAGTCAAAAACTGTAATAAATCATCCGCATCGTCAATAGCTATCGCTTCTTTAATAAATTCTTTAACTGTCATGTCAATATCCCCCTTTCAATTACGCCACTTCGTCAGTTTCATCACCAAATTCTTCCCCAGGTTCCCATCCCAAAATAGATTTAGCTAATTGCTTAGATTCGATTGTGTTATCTGCTGGCTCATACTCCGCTATGACCTCGCCGCCTACGAATGTATATCTTGCAGTATTATATCCAAAATCTTCATCTGCAAATTCGTAATCCATGACCACCTGCGGAAACTTCTCCGATACCATAAGCATTAACCTCGGCACTCCATCCCAGGGCGTTTCAAAAATAAGGATATTCCCTTCTCTCCTTGCGTCACAAGCATTCCACTTAGTTCCCCAATGCTCACATGACCATGTATACCATTCATGACATCCATATTTTTTATCAAGGTTGTAAAGCCATTCTCCATATTTATAAATATCTTCGTACCCCTCAAACAAACGTTCCGAAGGACTATCATACTTGCAGACTTCAATATGTCTTTCCGATAGACTATCCAAAAGTTCATCTCTTGTTTTGATTCCCTCTCTTTTCACCCACGCATAATCGAGCATTTTATCTATCTCTGTATAATCTCCAAGCTCCCTTGCATGATAATATGCCCATGCATAATCGGCTCTACTTCCTGCTGTTGTATTTCTAAGTTCCTCTGGCATTTGAATGATGTTATTAAAATCAACCTCCGAGTCCTTGCTTCTTAAGAAATCAATCACCTCGTTAATTTCTTTCTGATCTGCTCCATGTAATGTAACTCTATTTGTAATCCAGTTTGGCATATATTTTTATCCTCCTTTTTTGATTTTTTAAGGAGTTCAGCGCTGTCGTCCTTTGATGAAACCATTATATCTAACAAATCATAATCTGTTTATCTGTAGTTTTAAAAAAATTTACGAGTGGATTTTTGGGGGTGTTTTCACAATATATAGTATTATATTCTTTTTAAAATAACATAATATATTGTTTTTACGTTAAATACTAATATGGAGTATTCGACGTAGATTTAAAAAAGAAGTTGAGATTTCTCCCAACTTTCTTTTACTTTCTCTTCACTTTTTCTATTTCTTGTAAATATCCCTCAAACTCTTTTACATCTATGTCACCTGCATAATGTTTTATACGCCATTCCATCTCAAAAGATAACTCAGACAATTTACACTTTTCTTTTGCCCATAATAACGTTTTACTTTCAAGAGGAATATTTACCCATGAGCTATGTTCTGCCATAAACTTCATTGTTTCAAATGCATCTAAGTACATTCCCAGCCTTTCATAAATATTCACTAAATAAGAGTCTATCGCTTGCTTCATAGCCAATTCATCTTTCCCCAATAATTTACCCACATTAAAAAATTCTGAAATCACTCCAACACAAAAATCAATATCATTACTGTCTAAACTACTGTTTCCTTTCGATATTGCACCAAGCACCTCAAAAATTCGATAGTATAGAGCATCACCATAATTTGAAATGCTTTTTTCTTTCTGTCTAAGAGCTTCCTCTTGTCTTGCTAACTCCTTGCATTTTTGCTCCAAATCATTTTGAAGTTTCCTAACAGCCTGTATTCCATCGGCAAGTTGATAAGAAGAATCCTGTGCCGATGTATTATCCTGCTCTGGTTTTGTCGGATTGCCTAATTCCTCAACAAAATCCAAATAATAATCCTGAGCCACATATCCCTCAAATAGTTTCGTACCTTTATATTTTGCAGATTTTCTCCAAAGATCTTCCCTCTTTAAATCCTCTGACAGTTCCTTATATACACTTTGAGAGACAAAAATCTCACCACCTGTAGCTAAATCAGAATATTTACTGGCATGATTCGTCGTATTGCCAACCCATACACAATCCATTTCATCCTCTTTATCTTCATTATCTTCTACACCATACATGCCAACTTTTGTAACTAATATCTTTCCATAATCAATTCCTATACCACATTCTATAATCTTTCCATTTACATTGTTTTTTAGGCACTTGTTAAGGCTATAGTCAATAACTGTCTGTAAGCTTCTTGCGCAATTTACCGCTTTATCCACAGCCTTTTCAATGATGGTATTATCTTCTCCAACCGAATCCATAAACACACCCATGATTCTATCCCCTAGAAACTGCCTTGTAACACCATCATTTTTTCTTACACAGTCAACTGCCATCCTCATAAAGGAGCGATATATTTTCACCATACTCTTAGCCTGACTATTTTCAGTAAGGTATGTAGATTTTCTTATATCAATGAACAAAATAGCCGCTTGTATCACATGGGTTTTATTATTATCCTCTAAATTTTCTATTATCGGCGGTAAATTAGAATCAACATCTATTTGTTCTACATTCTTTTGTGTTATCTTCTGTATTCGCTCATTAACACTGTCAAAGTCTAATTTACAAAACATTTGATTCCCCCTCTAACCTTAACCAAGTTTTATTTGCAATGCTCTTTATACCAATCGTTCATGATTGTATTTACAAAATTCCCTTGATAACAAAGCCTTCCCTCTACATAAATCTTTCTCAAAAACTCCTTATCTTCATCACATGTCATATTCTTAAAGATAGACTCCGAAACCAATATTGTATCATAATCATTTCTTCCAGCTTTATTACATAAATGACATGCCGAATTAACAACATCCCCCATCCATATCACATCGTTTATCCCACTTCCAGAATATCCAGCCTTAACCATTAAAGCCCTTCCATAATCGGCTCCAATTCCAACCATTATCTCTGAATAGTTTTTCTTTTTTAATTTGTAATTGATAATTCCAATTAGCGAATTGAGTTTCGATACAACACACATTACACTATCAATATCTGTTTTTAAAGGTGTATCAAAGACTCCCCATACACAATCACCATTTATATTGATTTCTTTACAGATTTCTTCCGCATTCATAATAGCTACGCACTCTGACAGAAATGCTCGATACATTTTTGCAAGTGTAGGTCTTTTATGTTCGTTAGCCATATCTGAAGAACCAACAATATCTATAAAGACGGCAGTTATATTTACATAAAACCCATTTTTATATGTAAGATTATTTCTGTCAGGAACATCATCTACATCACAAAAATTTTCATTACTTGCATTTAAAATTTCATCCATTCTTTCAGAACTTTTATCAATATCGTATGATATAGTATTTTTCTTCTCCATCTTATCCTCCCTAAATCAACTGAAAAATCATACACACAAACCAAAATCCAATAGTTGCAATTAGACTTTTTATTCCTTTATTATAATAGGATGCTTTCAGCGTACATATACGAGAATTTGTGTGTATCTGCTCTTCCAAATCTTCTATAAGTTCCTGCTCTGTCAGATTGTTGACTCTATTTCTATACTCATTAAGTTGCAATTTATTTATGCTCCCAAAGAAAAATAACGATTGAGCCTGTGTTTGAACTCTGGCTGTTATTGCTAATATAAAACATATAATTGCCAAAAGACTCGATACATAAAGCAAAATAACCAATATGACTGCAAGTATATCCGTTGCTTCTGCTTTGCAAATATTTGGTATGCTCCCAATCTTCCGAAATGCATTAGGCAAACCTATCTTGAATATACTTCCAATTAACACCCCAACAAAAGCCAATGCAAAAGAAACTTTAGTATCCATGTTCCCAATCCATGCATTGATAATTTCTAATGTCTGATATGCATCATCTTTTTTAAATATTTTTTCTGCTCCACTTTGTTGTTGATTATTATTTGACATACTATAATACCTCCTGCTCATTATTTGTTGTATAAATTTTTTTCATTGAAACACTTATCCTGTATGTACAAATATAAGATATATCTTCTTCTTTCAAAGCACCCACTTTTCTACCATAATCAATGATCCACTGCTCCATTGTTGGTTCTTCCGAAACAAGCTCACCACCCAGCTTTTCGACTATGTGTCTACTGACAGCGTTCGCCTTGTTTGCTTTCCAAATAAAGTAATCCACCTCAAAGTTTTCACTGGCGTAATCCATCAACAGCCTTACAGCTTCTTGGGCATATTCTCTGCCCATATAGTCATCTCGCATATCAATGCCGACTTCTGGTGTAGATGTATCAATATTTTTAAGATGACAGAATCCACAAGTCTTGCCTGTGCTTTTCTCAATGATAGCACAGGCAAGACCACTCGCCGCATTGACCTCTTTCCAGATCGTTTGCATAAACTTCTCTGTAAATACGTTTTTGTAGGAGAAATGAGTATAGGATACTTCTCTGTATGTAGAATAATCTTCCTCACTCAATTTCCTGATATACACCTGCTTGTCATCGCCAAAGTTCTCCATATGTAAATTTCCTTTCATTTTACCATTATATTTCATTGCAACAGCATGGACAAGCAGTTTTTCTAGGAATTTGTAATATTTTTCCATCTATTGACTTCAGGCATCCAAAAATTATACAATCTAATTAACACAAAAATTAAACAAACCAATGCAGAGCATTGAGATCAGCTTACGAGCTACTTCTCAATGCTCTTTTTTTGTGTCTAAAACCAAACAAAGAAAGGAATTTAATATATATGGTAAAGAACAAAAATTTGAATGATTCAAAAAAGAGGAAAAATGACGAATTTTATACATTACTCCCCGACATAGAGGCGGAGCTTCAACACTACAAGGAACACTTTAGAGGAAAAGTCATTTATTGTAACTGTGACAATCCAGAGTTTTCTAATTTCTGGAAATACTTCAAGATACACTTTGAGGAATTTGGCATCAAGAAGCTCATAGCCACCTACTACGATTCTGGAAAGCCTACATATAAGTATGTACTAAGCTCTGTAAATGATAAACCAACGAAAACTCCCCTTACTGGTGACGGAGATTTCAGGAGTCCTGAATGTATAGAGATTTTGAAAGAAGCGGATGTTATTGTCACAAATCCACCATTCTCCCTGTTTAGAGAATACGTTGCACAACTCATCAAATATGAAAAAAAGTTTGCAATAATTGGAAGTCTTAACGCTGTCGGCTACAAAGATGTATTTCCGCTTATAAAGAGCCGCCAGATCTGGATCAGTTCCAACAATCCACACCAACGCTTTAAAATCCCTGATGATTATGATATAGGCGTAACTCGTGTTGATTCGGATGGTCATAAATATGCTACTATTGGAAATATTGCATGGTTTACCAACATTCCTACAAAAAGAGAATTTGCTGATTTACCTCTAACAGCTCTCTACTCTCCTGAAAAATATCCCCATTACGATAATTACGATGCAATCAATGTAAATCGCCTTGCCGACATCCCCTCCGATTATGCTGGAGTAATGGGTGTGCCTGTTACCTTTATCGCCAAATATAACCCAGGACAATTTAAAATCTTAGGGATAACAACTGGATCGGATGCGTTTGAGGCATCTCCTACTAAAAAATATATCAATCCTGTCCGTATGACTGGTACTCATAAAGGTGGTAGCAGTACAAATACTTCTGCGGTGCTTTTGTTCTCCGAACCACCAGAGGACGGAGCCTACTATGCCGCCGATAATGTGGAGGGATTCTTAAAAGTCTTATATAAACGAATTTTGATTCAAAAAAATAAACCATAGGTTTTTACGCCTATGGCTTATTTTAGTTAGTTTGTAAAGAAGTTTGCAATTCTTGATAATAGATTTACTTCTTCGCTATTTTCATCAGAAGTCCAATCGAAAAGATTTGCCCTCTCTTTTTTATCTTCATATGGTCTATCTGGCTCTATTTTGTTGTTGAGCTTGATTTGTAGCATTTCTTCTTCTGAGGCATTTTCTGTTATAGTCAAAACATAATCGTTGCCGACCTTTTCAAAAGTAACACCTTCTACAGAATTAAGGGTTTCCATAGATACAAAGTCAAAATACATATCATCTTTTTCTGTAATTATATATGTACCAAGAGGCACTTCGTTTACAGTAACAGTATTTTTATTATCTATTGGAACAGAAATTATGTTTCCTGTATCTCTGTTCTTCATAGATATTTGAAACTTATAGAGAGCATCCTTTTTAAGCTGCAACTTTTCAAAGGCTTCTTCTGTTCCCTCTACCTCTTTTACAAAGCTGAGATTGATGGCATCTACTCCCTCATAAGTATTAACTATATTGAATAATCCTTCTGCTGGTACATCGGAAGAAAAACTTCCTGTGTAATGCCACAACATATTTATATTATTTCCATAGTTACCATGATTGGGGGATTCTGGATACTCATTTCCTGTGAGTTCTGTTGTTGTATAATTAGGTAATGTTGCCGTAGAAAGTGTTGGTGTTTCAACATCAGTGGGTTCTATAGAATCAATAGCAAATCCATAATAATTGCATTGACTACCATCTGTTCTCCAATACAAATAAAAATCATTTGTCGGAATATATACAGTTTGTCCTGCAAGTGTTGTTCCTCCCCATTTGCCTAATTTGTATGTTTGTCCATCTTGTTTACAATAGATTTCAACGTAGTCATAGTTTACGCTTTCTGTTTTGAACTGGCTATTAAATTTAATCGCCAATCCATTACTTGGAGTTATATATTGAACGCTATATTTTTCAACAGGTACTTCCTCTACAGAATAAATACATTCTGTTTCGTCTGCATTATAAATGGGTACTTTGATAAATGAATATTTCCAATCTTTTTCTGCGCTTGTTGTGGTAGTTCTATAAATCTCTCCGTTTTTCAATAGATTAATAGTAATATTCTCTGGACGATCAGATTCTTCATCGTTTACCCACGTTTTAGTTCCAGAAATGCCTGTGAAAATGTCATCTTTCAATGTATTAGTAACTTCATAGCAATCGTCTATTTCATTATACTCTATTGATGCTTCATAATTTAAAGAAAATTCTTCTTCAATAGTATACCTACCTGAATCTTCAACCAAAAGATCTGTAAATGTTACCGACAAATTATCTTTCGTGATCTGTTTACGTTCTACTTCTGTTCCATCTTTTTTAAGAATTATATCAACACTATCTGGACGTAATCCCCATTTATCATTCTCATCATTCCAAATCTTATTAACTGTCAAATCATAATAATCACTAAGACTTACTTTTACGATATTAGAATTGATTCCAGTAATAAAATCTACTGGTCTATCATAATCATCAAGGGCTTGCCACTGAGTTCTGCAACCATTATAAGATAAAATTTTTCTATTTTCTTCTGGTGGAGCCTTCATCTTGACTAACACATAAGTCTGTGAATTTGCAGGCAATACTGCTTTTTGTGTTTCATCATCTTTATCCAAGTATTCAAAGGCAAGTGATTTCACTTTGCTCTTATCTACAGAATCAAAATACTCTTTCCAGTCAGTGTTTAAACTTCCATCCTCATTGTAAAGATTTCCTGCTAAGTTATTTTCAGAATAATATGGTTTCACAACATAGCCTTTTGCTTCAGCATATGATGTATCAATCCCTAAAAAGCTACCATTCCAGTGTTTTTTAGTTCCATAAGCTGTTATAAAACTTTGTTCGGCAGAATAAGGATCTTGTACATATTCTTCTATAGAATCATAAATAATAAAATTGGTAACATCAGCCGTCCCTGTTCTTGCTCTTAATTTATAAGTATATTCAGAACTAGGAGAGGCTTTTACAGTTCCAGTCGAATAATTACTTTTATCTGTTTGTACGTATTTTGTCACATCTTGATGAGTTGAAACAACGGAAGTTATTGTTGCAGTATCTTTAGCTGTGCAAACTTTATCATCTGTTTGGTCATTTTCATTTATATCTATTGCATCTTTGTCATAAATACCATTATCATCTATGCCATAAATTTTTTTATTTGCACTCATTGGTTGTTCTGTAAATTCAGCATAAACTCTATTTTCCCATACATTACCATATTCTAAAAATGAATCATAAGATACTGACCATTTATATGTATAGCATAAATATTGCGACCAACTACTATTGTCATTTTTCGTCATTAAGTAAATGGGTGTATCTTCAAAATCCGCTATAATCTCAATCTTTGTTCTTCCTGTATTTCTCCAGTTCTCATATATATTCACTGTAGAATTACTTTTTATAATATTTCTAACTTCAGCATAACTTAAACTTTTTAATTCAAAATCATAATAAGAACTCCACATAAATCCATGCCATGCTTCTTGAGTGCTGACTGAATTTATAATTTCTTCTTTTGTAGATTCCAACTCCATTCCTTCTGGAAGGAGATCATAAAGGATAAAACCACATAGCGCATTATCTTTATTAGGAATATATTGATCTTCATATTTTGAATTATAAACTACGGAACTTAGAGAAGCACCAATATCAAATTTTCCAATAAATTTTTCATTTTCAGCATCTTGTGTAATATTAGTTTGAGCCTTTTTATAGGCACCTAATGAAGTCCTTAAACTCACATCTTTATATGACCAATTTCTATATGATGTTGCTCGTTGCATATAAGTTCCATAGGTTTCCTGATCAAATTTCGCGATTTCTTCTTTTGACAAAAAACTATTATAAGAACTTAATTCAGGTTCATTTTGTAAAACAAGGTTTCCATCTCCATCTTTAAAATAAACTTGTAAATAATTAAAGTTATAAATTGTTCCGTTTTGAGGGATATCCTGTTTTATAAATCTCATATAGTGATAAAAGCTAACACCATAATTTCCACCTATTCCTTCGGTCATATCTTTTATCAGAAAATAAAAGCCTACTATCTTATCAGCTTTAGAAAAAGAGTATGATGAGTCTTTGCTTGCACTATTTTTACTACCAGGATTTCCATTTGTAAACTCATCATATAAGGTATATTCTGTGTTACCTGCATATCTTACCCAAAGTTCACAATTATACTTGCCTTTGGGGATAACATCATTGTTTCCATTTTTAAAACCACTAACAGGAAAGCTTATATCATTAAAATAATAATCATTATCAGAAAGTTTAACATAATCACCCTCATTATTTGTTGCATAAAGAATATCATCACCTATTTTTACAGTCATAGGTTGTCCTGTATATCTAGCAATTACATTCGAGTACCATCTGATTTGATTATTACTCATATCTTTTTGGATATCCTGATAAATGAGAGCATCGTCACCGCCACCTACTGTTGACTTTTGAATTCCATAAAGATTTCCTGTATAAGTAAAATTAAAGTCCGCCAAATTCACATTTGCTGTTGCCGTTTTTGCATATTCTAATTCTGCGCCGTTCGCCCAATGAACATATATATCAGCAGAATTAGTTATGTTTAAATTTTTGTTTTCCTCATTATAAATAGACTTTGGATATCCGACATATAACTTTTTGTCCGCTGTAATATAACTGCTATTGGATGTACCTGTACCTATTATTTTTATATATTCATTTTTTGCGATCTTCCCATCAGTCTCCATAACAATACATTCTTCTGGAAAGGTATCTCTAAGCTGAATCTCTTTATAACCAACAGGTACTACATGGGGGTATCCTCTATAAGGAATCTTTACAGAAAAATTATATATAACCCATATATAATCATTATGATCAGATGGCAAACCATCAAACGACGTAATTTTACTTGCAGTTTTTGTAAAAATAGTAGTTCTAGTCCAAGGGTGAATATAAGTTCTTGTATATGAAAAATTCAATGTATTAGTTTCTACTATATCTTTTAATTTTGCCTGTAAATTCAGATTATATGAATGTGTACATTCTTCCTTATATTGGCTTCTACACTCTGAACTATCCCCCTCATATATTAAATCTCGTTTTGGGGTAATTGTATAAACTATTTGAATACTTCCCTCAAAATTTGTCTTTTCTTCTATCGCTACAGCATTTGTAAAATTATATGTTTGTTGTGTATTCGACGGTGTTGACGCTGTTGAAAAATTCCAATCATATCCATTATGAGTCGAATCATTTGCTCCAACAATAACAGAACTATTCCAAAATGGACTACTTTCTTCTTTTCTAGTTGTATTATAAATCAAATTAGGGATTGAAAGTTCTAATTCTCCAGGCTGATATGTTGTTACAGCATTAGTATTTTTATAGTTTATTTGTACTGTAATCACTCTCGGAGTACCTTCTCCATATCCACCATCCGATGCATCCCAATCAATAGATGTAAGCGGCGTTTTTCCATTATCTACTGTTGAATCATAAAATACAAGTCCAAGCTCCCAGTTATCGGTGGATGTTTCTTCATCATCTTCTGTATTATCACTTTGTAGTGATATTTCATTATTTAGTTTTTCTTTAGAAGAATCTACATCATTAGAGGATATGTCTGATATAGATGTATCTTCTGTTGCATTTGAATCTGTTGCCACCTCTGTAGAAGTGGCATTAGATTCTTCCTTACTTGCTATGTTTTCTGTGTTTAATTCATCCAGCGTTTGCTGCTCTGTGTACGTTTCTCCTGCTGATAAAGCATTGACAGGAACTGATGTAAACAGCACACATGCGGCTAAAAGTGCCGAACCTAATTTATTAAAATTTTTGATTAAGCATTTTCTCCTTTCTTTTATAAGATAGCCATTTGCTACAAAGTCTAAGTATTGGCTTTTATATAAAGAGGAGTGTATAACATTAAAGCTCCGCTTTATATAAGAGGATAATGGAGCCAATGCTTATTACTTTTTAAGACTGCAGAGGGATTGTACTTGTATATGTGATATACAGGTACAAGAGGATATCCTCTGCAATTTTGGCAACAAAAAAAGCATAGATCTGTCCTTTACAAAAAACTTAAAAAACAAAATCCATACCTTTTCTCTACCTAAAATAATTTTATTATAGAAACATATTTTCGTCAATACATTTTTATAATTTCGTATAAAAATATTTTATAGGATTCGCTTCACCTTTACGATATAAGTTTGCAATAGATTTTTCTATGTACTTACTCCTGATTGCTTCTTTTGCTACTTCTCCGACAAACTCATATCTATCTGCTGGCGTTTCGGCATCTGGTAAGGTTGATCTTGGAATTGTGCCTGCTGGGAGCCATTCTTTTATTTTATACACTTCTTTTATAATTCCTTTATAAACACTAAAAACATACTCTGCCTTTTCTGCTCTTTTAACATCTATTTTCCAATATCCCCTTGTTGCTTCATATAACTCAAGCTCCGTCATATTTTCTCTATATGCTTGATTAACTTTTATAGCAATAACATTTTCTATTATATCTTCACGAACTAAAATATTATCTTCCATGATGAATCCCTCCTGACTAAGCATCTGAAATATTTACTATAATAACATAGCTTTATTGTTCTTACAATTTGTTTCCGTTGTAAGCAGGAAACAAAGAGAAAAGAGAATATTTTTTGATTTTGCTTCCATTGGGAAGATATATATTTTTAGCTT
>OFGF01001962.1_pt1 | contig 11540 bp, 13 predicted proteins | sample 1521711 | NCBI WGS metagenome assembly OFGF01 (sample SAMEA3504092, study PRJEB24116) | mouse gut metagenome | biome: mouse gut; feature: mouse-associated habitat; material: faeces | place: Denmark | collected 2011 | reverse complement strand
TCCTCCCGCCACGCCGCCCACAATGACAATCTTCATTCAGCGTTCCACCTTTCCCTGATAGGCGGCTATGCCGCCGATATTTTTCGCGTGGGCATAGCCCATCTGTCCCAGCAGGCTGACTGCCTGCCGGCTCCGCGCCCCGCTGTGGCAGTAGACGAACAGGGGCGCGTCCTTCCCGGCGGGGACGGATGCCCCACCGCCCAGGCTCTGCAAGGGCAGGTTGACGCTGTTGGGGATGTGGCCCTCCCGGTATTCCTGGGGGGTGCGCACATCCAGCAGCACCGCGCCGGGGGTGGCGTTCCACTCGGCGACGCCCTGGTTGATGTCAGGGCCTTTCAGAAAATCAAAGAATCCCATAAAGCTTACCTCCTTTACAGCAGGGCCAGAATCTGGCTTTTGGGCCGCGCGCCCATGGCCTGATTCACGATCTCGCCGTTCTTCAGTACCATCAGGGTGGGGATGCTGGTGATGCCGAACTGGCCCGCCAGCTCCGGCTGTTCGTCCACATTGACCTTGCCCACCTTGACATCGGGGCGTTCCGCCGCGATCTCCTCCAGGATGGGGCCCACCATGCGGCAGGGGCCGCACCAGGGGGCCCAGAAGTCCAGCAGGACGGGGCGGTCGGAGCGGAGGACCTCTGCGGGGAAGTTGGTTTGATTGATATTGATTGCAGACATGGCTTTTGTCTCCTTATCTTGTGTGATGAGTGCAGTATAAACAAAAAGGCGGCCTGGGTCTGTGACAATGTCACCCTTTTGGATCTGATCCGGTATCTGGGCCGGAGACAGTGGGGCGGAAACGCGCGCCGGGTGTCTATTCAGGCTTGAAATTGGCGGGTATTTCCGGTATACTGATGGTGTCAGCAATCATCCACAGAAAATTTGAACGATGGAGATATGAATATGGAGACAAACAAGCTGCTGGAGGCTGGCGCGAACGCGCCTGGTTTTACGCTGCCGGACGGGTCGGGGAAGCCCGTTTCCCTGGCGGACTTTGCCGGGAAGAAGGTGGTGCTGTACTTCTACCCCCGGGACAACACCCCCGGCTGTACCCGTCAGGCCTGCGCCTTTGCCGGGGCGTTTGAGGAGTTTCAGCAGATCGGCGCGGTGGTGATCGGGATCAGCAAGGACTCCACAGCCTCGCACAAAAAATTTGCGGAGAAGTACGGGCTGCCCTTCCTTCTGCTCTCCGACCCGGAGCTGGCTGTCATCCAGGCCTACGGCGTATGGCAGGAGAAAAAGCTGTACGGCAAGGTGAGCATGGGCGTGGTGCGCTCCACCTTCATCATCGGCGAGAACGGTGTGATCGAAAAGGTCATGCCCAAGGTGAAGCCGGACACCAACGCGGCGGAGGTTCTGGCGTATCTCAAGGGGGACAAATGAATCGAAAACAACCGCCCACGGTCAGCCGTGGGCGGTTGTTTTCTGCGCGGTTTTCAGAAATACGCTGTGGTGCTCAGTGGACTGATCCGGCTGGTACTGATACCCCAGCTGGTCAAATGCCCGGATATCGGCCCAGCTTGTGACGCCGTTCTCCGCCAGCCAGCGCACCATCTGGCCCCGGGCCATCTTGCACATCGTGCCTTTTTCCACGATTTTGCCGTCCTTCCATTCGCCAAAGGCGCAGGTGAGGAAACGGACGGATTTGGGTAAGTGGGGCTCCACCGCGCGGCTGTACTCCTTAGAGGCCAGGTTGAGCACAAAATCCGTCTCGGCGGCGAGCCGTCGGGCCAGGGCGTCCCCCCAGAAGCCATACAGATCGCGGTGTCCGTCCACCGGAAGCCTGGCCTGCATCTCCAGCCGGTAGGGGGTTACGCCGTCCAGGGGGCGCAGCAGGCCGTAGAAGCCGGACAGGATGCGCAGATGCTCCTGGAGATAGTCCAACTGGGCCGTCTCCATCACCCGGGGGGCCATGTACTGGTACTGGATGCCCTCGTAGGAGAGGATAGCGGGGGTGAGGCGGCGGCGCAGATCCATGGCGGACAGCCGCTCCACGTTCCGCTTGGCGATGGCGTCGTTACACTTCCAAAGGGCCTGTAATTCTGCCGGGGACATTTCCTGGAGGACGGCCTTCAGCCGCTCCGTCCGCTCCAGAAGGGCGGGCAGTCCGTCCGCGGCGAGGCTGTCCGTGTCTGCCGCCATTTTCTTGGCGGGTGAGATGATGATTCGCATGGTTTCCCTCCGTTTCCGCCTGCGGCTGCGGCGCGGCTTGCTTTTTTTATGTGGCATTTCGGGATGAGCAGGGGCGAGGGCGTGCTCATCCATCCTGGGTCAGCTTCTTCATCCACTGGTATTTGCGGAAGCGCAGGTAGGTGGGCAGGCCCTTGAAAATCTGGTCGGACTGGATCACCAGCACGACCGCCTCCACCGGCCACCTCCACCAGAAGGCTGCCATAAAGGACAGGGGCATTACAATGAGCCAGGTGGAGATCAGGTTCATCTTCATGGTGAAGCCCGCGTCGCCGCCCCCCTGGATGATGCCGAAGCTCACCGGCATCTGGTAGGACATCCCGATCATCACCACGCTCATGACGGCGATGAGGCTGCGGGCCATTTCCGCCGCCTCCGGCGTCAGGTCGTACAGCGACACCAGCGGCCCCCGGAGCACAAACAGCGTGGCCGCCAGCACGCAGCCGATGGCCACGTCGATGGCGGCCATGGAGCGGGCATCCGATCGGACGCGCTTCCGCTCGCCCCGGCCGATGGCACTGCCGATCATCACCGCGGACACAGAGGACATGGCGATGACGATTACCTTCAAATACTGGTAGAAGGTGGTGGCGATGGAGTTGGCGGCGATGGCGTCGTCGGACAGGTGGCCCAGGATGGCGGTCTGCATGGGCACCGAGATCCCCCACAGCACCTGGGAGCACATGATGGGCAGGTAGACCTTGGCGTAGTCCCGGCGGAGGGCGGGGTCCCGCCGCAGCAGCGCGCCGCCGCTGAACAGGCGGAGCTTTTTGTCCACCTTCAGGATGTAGGCCAGCACGATCAAAAATTCCAGCGTCCGGGCGGTGAGCGTGCCCACCGCGGCACCCAGAATGCCCAGCTCCGGGAAGCCGAACCTGCCGAAGATCAGGGTGTAGTTCATGCCCACGTTGACGAGCAGGGAGACCACCGACACGTAAAAGGAGATGTTCACAATGCCCACGCTGCGCAGGGCCGCCATCAGCACGTTGGTGAGGATGAACAGGGCAAAGGTCCACTGGAGCAGGGACAGGTACTTGGTCCCCTCCGCCACAATCGCCGCCGAGTCGGTAAACAGGTAGAGCAGCGGCTCCGGGAACAGGGCGCAGACCGCCACCAGTGCTACGCTGAGGATCACCCCCAGCTTGAGGGCGATGCCCGTCAGCGTCCGCACGGGGCCGGGGCGGTTCTGGCCCCAATACTGGGCGGCCAGCGCGACCAGGGCGTTGCCGATGGACAGGGCGAACTGCTGCACCACGAAAAATACCTGGTTGACGGTGGCGGCGGCGGACAGGGAATCCTGGCTGTAAACGCCCAGCATGATGTTGTCCGCCATATTTACGCTGTAGGCCACCAGGTTTTGCATCGCCACCACCAGCAGCATCCGGAACAGGGTCTTGTAGAACCCGCTGTCCCGGGTGAAAAATGGTTCCTTCTCTATGGGCCGTTCTGTGGTCGTGTTCATGGTATCCACTTCCGATTGCTTGTATCACGCCTTGCGGCGGGGGAAGTATATCACACTGGAAAGGGAAAATCAATTCCCTTTCCCCAATCAGCGGGACGGAATGGGGCGCAAATACGGAGCATGGGTGCGGCCTGTGCTGGCCACACCCATGCTTGGAACGATAGTGCTCATTTGAAAGGTTTAGAGTTTCCGGTGTCAGTTCTGGGCCGTTACCGCCTCGGTGCGCCACACGAACTTGACCTGTCCATCCATGTCGGGGCTGATGCCGGAGAAGGAGGCGTACCGCTCCGACACGGCCTTCACCGCGTCCATCCGGTCCATGAGCTGGCCCAGGCCGCCATCGAAGGCGTCCACCAGCTTCTGTACGCCCTTTTCATTGAACTCCTTCAGCCCATCGGACAGCTCCATGGCCCCGTCCCGCAGCCGGGTCACGCCGTCGATGAGGGCGGGGGATCTGTTCCGCATGGTAAGGATGCCGTCGTAGAGCTGGCCAGCGCCAACGCCCAGGCTGTCCGCGCCGGATTTCAGCGTGCCGATGCCGGTATTCAATTCCCTGGCCCCGTCCTGGGCCTGGGACACCCCGGCGGTGTACTGCTGAAGTCCCTGATAGAAGCTGTTGTAGCTGTCCAGGGAGGCTTTCAGCGCGGACACCTGCTGTCCGGCGGGGGAGTTCCCGGCGGAGGCGATGACGCCCTCCAGCACCTGGGCGTAGTTCTGTGCTGTGAGTTTGGGGGCCTGCACGCCCGCTGCGGCCAGCTGGGCATCGGCGGTGTTGAGCAGGGTTTGGAACACCTGGGCCGCGCCGCCGTTCAGGGCGGCGTTCTGCTGGGCCAAGGCGTCCAGGCCCTGGCTCAAAGCGGCGGCCCCGGTCTGGAGACGGCCCGCCCCGGCAGACAGGCCGTCCGCACCCTGCTTGAGCTGGGCGGCCCCTGCCGCCAGCTTGTCAATGCCCGCCGCCAGTTCGTTGGAGCTGTCCAGCAGGGCGCAAAGCCCGTCGTACAGCCGGGAGGAGCCGTCCATCAGCTGATCCATGGCGTCGGTGAGCTGGTCCAGCTCGTCATCCAGCTCGTCAACGCCGTCAAGCTCATTAACTTCACAGGCTATGTCGTTGAACAGGCCGTTGGCCGCCAGGGTGACAGTGGTTTCCAGGGTGAAGCCCTCCACGTCTGCGGTGATTTCCACATACCCGGGCAGGTCCAGGGTGTCCCGGTCCAGCCCCAGGCTGTCCTGGAGGCCGGGGAGGGCCAGCCCCGCCACAATGGTGCGGTCGCCGTCGTTCACAAGCTTGCCGTTGGACACGGATACATTGGAGAACACGTCGTTATCCAGCACTACCCCGGTGAGCATGGCGAAGGGAACGTAAATTTTTTCCTGTCTGCCGCCGATGTCCACCAGCTCGTATTGGTGGTTGGTATAGTCGAAACGGATGGACACACGGCCGCTTTTCCCTGTCAGCTCCTCCGGGGAGATGGGCTGGCCGTCCAGGGTGTAAGACACCGCCACCGACACGGGCAGCTCCTGGTCGATGGAGCCCTGGTAATAGATATCGTTCCCCTTGGCGTCCCACACGCAGGCGTTGTCCCCGCCCAGGGTGTAGGTCTCGCTGCCCTTCACGTTCTCAATCTCGGTGAGCCGGGTTACATCGTGGATGGTATCGCCGCCCTGGGTATTCCGCACCCAGTCGCTGACGATGATCTTCTCCACCGAACCGTCCGCCCGGGCCAGCACGTAGACGGTTTCGTCCTTGATGTTCCGATCCCCGGTGGGGGCGGTCTCGCCGCTGGGTTCCGCCGGAACGGATTGGGCGGGGGCGGGATTCCCGGCGGCGTTCAGAGCGTATACCGTACCGCCCAGGCCTCCCAGGGCCAGGGCCGCACATAGAGTAAGGGACATTACCTTTACAACGGGCTTTTTCATGTTACATAACCTCCTGATCGGAAATTTTGGGGTGGTTGGGCTGTTTCATGCCTACAGTGGTGGCGCGGATGAGCTTGTCGCACAGCAGCAGCAGGGCGGGCAGGGTGAAGATAACGGACGCCATGCTGATGATGGCCCCGCGGGCCATGAGCATACACATGGAGCTGATGATGTCGATCTCGGAATACAGGGCCACGCCGAAGGTGGCGGCGAACAGCCCCATGCCGGACACGATGACGGAGGGGATGGAGGTAGTCAGGGCGGTGTGGACCGCCTGTCTCTTATCCGCGCCGCCCATGCGCTCCGTTTTGTAGCGGGTGGTCATCAAAATGGCATAGTCCACCGTGGCCCCCAGCTGGATGGTGCTGATGCAGATGGGGGCGATGAAGGGCAGGCTCTGGCCCAGGTAGTGGGGCAGGCCCAGGTTGACAAAGATAGCGGCCTCAATCACCGCGATGAGCAGGAAGGGCAGGGTGAAGCTCTTTTCCACCAGGGCGATAATGAGGAAAATGGCGATGATGGACACAGTGTTCACCATCTTGAAGTCGTGGTCGGTGGTCTGGATCATGTCCTTCATGCAGGGGGCCTCTCCGATGAGCATACCGCCCTGGTCGTACTGCTTCAAAATGCGGTTCAGCTCGCCGATCTGGGCGTTCACCTCGTCGCTGGCCACCTTGTATTCCGAGTTAATCAGTAGCAGCCGCCAGTTTCCGCTTTTCAGCTTGGAGGTGACGGACTCCGGCAGAACTTCCTCCGGGATGCGGGAGCCCACCACGGACTCCATACCCAGCACGTACTTCACACCGTCCACCCGCTCCATCTCGTCCGCCATGGCCCGCACTTGTTTGGCGGGCAGCTTCGCGTCTACCAGCAGCATATGGGTGGAGGCGATGTGGAACTCGTCCCGGAGCTTGCCCTCGGCGATGACATACTCCATATCCTGGGGCAGGCACTGGCCCATGTCGTAATAGACCTCGCCGTTGGTTCTGTTATAGCCGTACAGGGCGGGGGGCACGATGAGGGCGAACACCACCAGGAACACAGGGAACGCCTTCACTACACCGCCGGCCAGCCGGTCCATTCTGGGGATGAGGGAGCGGTGGCGGGTCTTTTGCAGGGGCTTGTCGAATACCAAAATCAGCGCGGGCAGAACGGTGACACAGCCCAGCACCCCCAGCAGTACGCCCTTTGCCATGACGATGCCCAGGTCGCGGCCCATGGTGAAGGACATGAAGCACAGGGAGATGAAGCCCGCCACGGTGGTGATGGAGGAGCCCAGCACAGAGGTGAGGGTTGCTTGAATCGCGTGGGCCATGGCCTCCCTGCCGTCGTCATAGAGCCGCCGCTGCTCGTTGTAGCTGTTCCACAGGAAGATGGAATAGTCCATGGTGACGGCGAGCTGAAGCACGGCGGACAGGGCTTTGGTGATGTAGGAAATCTCCCCCAGGAAGTAGTTGGAGCCTAAGTTCATCAAAATCATCATGCCGATGCTGGCCAGGAACACGAAGGGCACCAGCCAGCTGTCCAGCAGGAGCAGCATGGCCCCGCAGGCCAGGGCTACGGCAATGCCCACATAGATAGGCTCCTCCACCTCGCACAGATCCTTTAAATCCGTCACCAGGGCGGACATACCGGACACGAAGCACTGTTCCCCGGCGATGGAGCGGATCTCCCGGATGGCGTCCATGGTGAGATCGGAGGAGGTGGAGGTGTCGAAGAACACCGCCATCATAGTGGCGTTTTCCGTATTGAACGCCTGGTAGAGCTTGTCGGGCAGCAGCTCCATGGGGACGGATAGCTCCATGAGGCTGTCATACCACAGCACGGTGTCCACGTGCTCCACCTGTTCCACCTGCTTTTTCAGGGCGGCGGCGTCTTTGGCGGGCATATCCTCCAGGATGAGGAAGGAGAAGGCCCCCTTGTGGAAGCCGTCCAGCAGCTCATTCTGGCCGATGACGGTGTCCATGTCCTCGGGCAGGTAGTTGAGCATATCGTAGTTGACCCGGGTGGCTGCCATGCCCAGCGTGGAGGGGATCATCAGCAGCAGGGTCAGGATCAGGATGGGAACGCGGCATTTGACCACCGCTTTCGCGAATTTCATACAGCATACGTCCTTTCACAGTTCACAATGTTTCGTTTTCCACCTCGAAGGAGGTGACTTCAATCACATCCGGCTGCTGGTAGCTCACGATTTTCACCGTACTGACCGCCACGCACAGGTTCAAAATGCCCTCCGCCAGCAGGGCCGCGCCCAGCAGGATGGTGAGCAGCCGGGCACTGTCCCAGGGCCGGAACACCAGGGCCAGCCCGACGCCCCCGGCGGCCACGGCCAGAACCAGAGTCAGCCACCAGGCGGAGACGCCGAAGCGTTTGGCGTCCACGGCGATCTGCACCTTGTAAAGGCCGTCGGTGAGGACGGCGACCCCCAGGGCGGTGAACAGGAAGTCCAGCACCCCCGCGGGCCGGATCAGCACCAGCGTCCCCAGGGCGATCAGCAGCAGCCCGAAGCCCAGGTCGTACTGAAAGGCCAGCCGGTACAGGTCCCGGGAGCAGTAGCCCACCAGCTTGACGGCCCCGAACAGAATCATGGCCGCACCCAGCACCCGGCCGATAACCGCGGCGGACAGGCCGGGGTTGGCGATGCAGGCGGTCCCGGCGGCGCAGAACACCAGGGACATGACGATGTAGCCGGACTTGGCTACCCACATGGGAAGGGTTGAACGGGTTTTCAAGATTTACACCTCCTTGCGTTTCCTTGTGATGGTGAGTATAGCAGGGGGGCGGCGCGCTTACCATGGGCAAAAAAAGTCCCCGTGCCTATTTTTTAGGCACGGGGACTGCGCTGACTGAAATTCAGACACGGGGCGGCTCTGTGCCTAAAACTGGGTACAGAGCCGCCCCGTGTTGAAAAAGGGTATCATTTAATGCTCCAGGTGTTCCAACCCGCTTTTCTGCAGCGCGCACACGCGGCGGAAGTAATCGGCGATATCGTCCTTCATGCCGCCGTTAAGCCAGTCGATGACTGAGCCGAAGCAGGCGCACTTGTGCAGCCGGATGAGGGCGTTCAGGTCCGCCGGGTCGATGGGCTTACCGGCGAACTCCGTCTTTAAGTAGGTGGACACGATGCAGCCGCAGCCGTCCATGAGGTGCCGCTCGAACACGTCCCGGCTCAGGGAGTGATAGATGTGGTAGACGGCCCGCCTGTTTTCCATCACCAGCTCGATCACCGCGTCGGCGCATTCCTCCACGGAGGACACGGTGGGGTGCTTTTGGAGGAGGGCCTGTACCTGCTCCGCCACCATCTCCTCCACCAGGGCGGGCAGGTCCTCAAAGTGGTAGTAGAAGGAGTTGCGGTTGATGCCGCAGTCCTCCACAATGTCTTTGATGGTGATCTGATTTAAGGGCCGCTGGTTGAGCAGCTTGAGAAAGCTTTCCTTGATGGCCCTCCGGGTGAAATTAGCCATGGCGTACCGCTCCTGTTTCGACAGAGTGCTTTAATTATAGACGATCCGAGGCAAAAAGTAAAGGAGGGCCGGGGCGGATTCTCATCGCCTCTCATATTCGACCCGCAGCTTTTCCAGGGCTTTTTTTTCGATGCGGGACACATAGGAGCGGGAAATCCCGCACAGCGATGCGATCTCCCGCTGGGTAAGGGGGGCCTGGTCGTTCAAACCGTAGCGCAGGCGGATGATGTGGGCCTCCCGTCCGGTGAGGCAGGCGTCCACGCACCGCCGCACCTTGGCGCAGGCATCCCGGAGATCCAGCTCCTCCAGCATATTGTCGTCCACAGCAATGACATCCATCAAGGAGAGGTTGCCGCCTTCTCCCGCCGCTTCCAGCGTATCGGTTAACGAAACTTCACCCTGGAGTTTGCGCTGGGCTCGGAAGTGCATCAAAATTTCGTTTTCTATGCACCGGCTTGCGTAAGTGGCCAGACGGACATTTTTATCGGGCTTAAACGTGGAAATTCCCTTAATAAGTCCAATGGTTCCAATGGAAATCAGGTCATCCTGATCACCAGTTTGTGCGTAATACTTCTTAACGATATGCGCCACAAGACGAAGATTGTGTTCCACAAGGATATTTCGGGCCTCCAGGTCACCTTGGGCACAGCGGTCCAAGCATTCTTTTTCCTCTGCCGCTTTCAGCGGACGGGGAAAGGAACCGCCTCCACCGGATAGGCGCAGGGTAAAAAACAGCCCATTCATAATGAGATAAACCACCGGCGACAGCATAATTACAACACCTCCGCCACAATGTATTCTGCTCCGGCACGTCCCTATGCCAGCAAACAGGGCGTGGACAGGCGAAAAAATGCCGCAGAGCATAGTTGTTATTATATTACTATAGCAATCCAAGAAATTATCAAGGAATACCAGCGGCAGAAAACCAACCAGCGCAGTCGGAAGGGCGGATCAGCGAGAAAGCCTCAGCAATACCATGCGGAAGCTGAGGTAATAATCTGATTTTCAGCTTGCGAAGAATCGCCTTGATTTTTGACCACATATTTTCGATTGGATTCAAATCAGGGCTGTATGCTGGCAAGTACAGTAATTTCATGTCGGCCCCCTGCAAAAGCGTCTGGACCTCTTTGACATGATGCGTGCGCATATTATCCATGATGACAATATCCCCTTCGTGCAGCGTGGGAATGAGCGTGTTCTTGAGATAGTCCAGAAATTTTTCGCGGGTCGTTCCACCGCTGTAAATCGTATAGGCAGTCTCACCGTTGCGTCTTACAGAGGAAAGAATCGTGGTATTGGCAGGTGTATTCAAAGGAGTCTTGTCTACTGACCGCTCCCCACCAATGGCCCGCCCATAGCGGCGGCTCAAGTCCGTGTTTACGCCGCTTTCATCCAGAAATACCAGTTTGTCCGCTTCGCATTGCGTGATCATTTCCTTCCAGGCTTCTCTCGCGGCCACAACATCGAACACGCTCCCGCTCTGCCGCGTAAAAGGACTTCTTCTTGTAAACATAACCCAGCCCAATCACGGCCTTTCGCACCGTTTCGTTACTGATAGACAGTCCCTGTTTTTCGATGATTTCGTCGATCGTGATATCCGGCTGGGCTATGATTAGCTGATCAATGTCCTGCAAATCTTCTTCTGTCAGCGCTGGTTTTCTTCCTCGCTGACTGGTTTGAAGATCTACACTGCCAGTTTTCTTCATTTGTCCGCTCAAACGATACACTGTACTGGTACTCACCTGGAAACACTTTGCCACTGTTTGCGCATCGTGGGTCTGTTCGTATGCCTGTACCAGTAGCCTTCGCGCCTCATTGTGTAACATAGCTATCACCTTCTGATAACATTCTACACCTCAAGTCAATGCACTGTTATTTTATTGGATTGCTATAGATTAAAGCCGTTAGCCGCACAATACTTTTCTATCTCGTCCAGTTGCTCCCCCAGACTGTAACCCTCTTTTACCTGATTAACTGTGCTAACCCTTATGTAACCAACCACATTAACCATTGTATTTAACCTCCCCAAAATCTTAATGTAACTACAATTTCAATTCCCGTTGCGAAATAAGCGTAAATCATTCACGAATCAAAGATAAATACCCTTTCAATCTACCTATAAATATCAACTAGCCTATTTAAATGAAAAAAAGAAAAGCGATACTATCAAAGCATTTCACCTTAACAGTACCACCTAATATCAATTTTTATTTATCTTTCAAAAAAATCAAGATTAAAAACCGTAATTTCCGTAATTCGCCCCTGTGCTACCTCCAGAACCAGCTAGTACCAAGGGCCACCACCGGGCCAAAATCCGGGCCATCCGTCCCCAAAACCGCCAAAAGGCACCCACTACATACCACTAGATACCAAGTTTCTGTCCACCTTCATTTTTCAAAAAGCCAAAAAAGTTATGAAAAAGTCCTGAAACCTTTCGATTTCAGGACTTTTTCTGGTCCGAGTGACTGGATTCGAACCAGCGGCCTCTTGAACCCCATTCAAGCGCGA
>OFGF01001960.1_pt1 | contig 11549 bp, 8 predicted proteins | sample 1521711 | NCBI WGS metagenome assembly OFGF01 (sample SAMEA3504092, study PRJEB24116) | mouse gut metagenome | biome: mouse gut; feature: mouse-associated habitat; material: faeces | place: Denmark | collected 2011 | reverse complement strand
GTACATCGGCGTGCTGATAGACGACCTGGTGACCAAGGACAACAGGGAGCCCTACCGGATGATGACCTCCCGGGCGGAGTACAGGCTGCTCCTGCGCCAGGACAACGCGGATCTGCGGCTGCGGAAGAAGGGCTATGAGGCTGGCCTCATCTCTGAGGAGGAATATCAGGCCCTGCTGGAAAAGGAGAGGCTGATAGACAGGGAGGTGGAGAGACTTAAGGGCACCTCTGTAGGGGCAAACAGGGAGATTCAGAATTTCCTGGAGGCCCATGGCAGCTCTCCCTTAAAGACGGCGGCCAGCCTGGCGGAGCTGCTTTGCCGTCCTGAGCTTTCCTATGAAGTCCTGGGGGAGATCGACAGGGGGAGAGAGGCCCTGCCCGCCGCCGTGCTGGAGCAGGTGGAGATAGAAATCAAATATGAGGGCTATATCCTCAGGCAGAAGCGTCAGGTGGAGCAGTTTCGGAAGATGGAGAAGAAGCTGATACCTCAGGAGATGAATTATGACGATGTGTCCTCCCTGCGCCTGGAGGCCAGGCAGCACCTGAAGCTGTTCCGTCCTTCCTCCATTGGGCAGGCTTCCAGGATATCCGGCGTTTCCCCTGCGGATATCTCCGTTCTGCTGGTCTACCTGGAGAGATACGGGAAAGATTTGCCTTGAAATTATTAAAAATCCTTAAAAGTATGTTAATTATTGTTATGATTCGGTTATGGATCAGAAATATATGATATACTGATTTTAATTGGGACATGTAAGGAGGTTCTGATCCATGAATGAAAATGAAAATGAAAATATGGAAGTCAACGGCATTCCCCTTGGCTTCCCTGTATCTTTTATGCAGATAAAGGAAATGACCATGCTCTATTCCTGCGCTATGCGGGAAATCTGCACCAAGCTGGAGAACCTGAGCCAGGAGTTCGAGCTCAAGGAGGCCAGGAATCCCATACAGCACATCAACCACAGGCTCAAGAAGACGGAGAGCATCCGCAACAAGATGCTGCAGAAAGGTCTTCCCCTGGAATATGAAGTGATGCGGGATGAGATCACGGACATCGGAGGCATTCGTGTCATCTGTTCTTATATCAATGATATCTACGCGATTGCGAACATGCTGAAGCAACAGGACGATTTACTGATCGTCAGGGAAAAGGACTACATATCCAATCCGAAGAAGAACGGGTACAGGAGCTATCATCTGATTGTGGCGATTCCGATTTTCCTCTCCTCGGAAAAACAGATCATTCCGGTGGAAATCCAGATGAGGACCATAGCCATGGATTTCTGGGCCAGCCTGGAGCATCAGCTCCGCTATAAGACTACGGCGTCGGTCTCGGATTCCACCAGAAACAGGCTTACCAATATCGCCCAGGACATATTCAGGGCGGATGTGGAAATGCAGCAGATATATGAGGATATCATCGCATTGGAATAGAAGAGAAAAAGGTCTGGATCCCATTCAGGGATGCCAGACCTTTTCTATCGTCATTCTTTTTTAGTCCAAATCAATTATATTAGAGGAGGGGGTGCCGTAGCTGTTAAATTCTGACTGGGAAGCCATCCTTGCGTATTCCTCCCGCAGCTTGAACTTTGCCACAAGGCTCTTCAGCGTGGAGGCCTGCTCTGAGAGCTCCTGGCTGGCAGCGGCGCTTTCCTCCGCGGTAGCGGAGTTGGTCTGTACTACGCTGGAAATCTGATCCACGCCCAGGGTGACCTGTTCGATGGCACCTGCCTGTTCCTCGGCAGCGTTTGCAATCTCGTCCACCTTGGTGGAGGCGGAGCGGACATGGTTCACCACCTGTACCAGGGATTCCGCTGTGGAGTTGGCAAGCTTTGTGCCCCTTGTGACGGCATTGACGGAGCTCTCTATCAGCTCTGCGGTATTCTTGGATGCCACGGAGCTCTTGCTGGCAAGGCTTCTGACTTCCTCGGCCACCACGGCGAATCCTTTTCCGGCTTCCCCTGCCCTTGCGGCCTCAACGGCGGCGTTCAGAGCCAGGATATTGGTCTGGAAGGCGATATCTTCAATGGTTTTGATGATCTTGCTGATTTCATTGGAAGAACGTGCAATCTCTTCCATGGCATCCATCATGTCATGCATCTGATTGTTGCAGATTTCGGCTTCGCCACCGGCGGTGTTGGATTTGGATCTGGCTTCCATGGCATTGTCGGCAGTGCTGTGGTGCAGATACTGCAGCATGGTCTTGATATTTCCATTGCCGCCTTTCGTACCGCCGGTATAGAAATAAATGAATTTCAGCCCGTCCTCATACTTCAGCCCTTCCACCTCAGTACAGCGGTTCTCAAAGGTATACATCATGTAATCATACCCGAAAGGATCGAAGTTGAGAATCGTGATGACGAAAAGGTTCGGCATCCGGGAGAAATCGTCGTCGCCCCGCTTCATATAGCGGGAATCCATTTTTGCCTGGTAGAAACGGTTGTGCCTGGGCAGGTGGAGGTTCTTCTGCAGATGGGGCTCCAGGTCATAGACATTGGCGAGCCGTGTCCCGTCTCCGCTTTCCGGTTCCTCCACCTTTACATCCATCCGTATCCCGCGGTATCTGGGGTTCTGCGCGGGCAGGGTATACTGCGCCACGACCTTGACCTTTCCGATCTTGCGCTGGAGCAGCACGGAGAGCACTTTCCGGCAGAAAGCCTCCCCCACTTCCTGGTTCATGGCGATAGCATTCATAAGGAAATTGTCCAGGACATCCAGTTCCTCAAAGGGCTTGTTGCTGTAGCTCATAACATCCTCCTGTTCCGGCAGGCGGCATGGGTATGATCTCCACCCGTTTCGGTCAGGGACTGTAGCCTGCAAAAGAGCGGGAGTCGTTATGAACCGAAAATCCGCACAGGTGCTTTTCCCATGGCCTGCCAACGATTTGGTTTGATTGCTGTGAAAATGTCGGCGAGATGCCATTGGATAACCCGCGCTGCGGGGTATGCTGATTTTCACATGTGTTTCAGATGAGTCCATTATATCAGAATATCGGTGCTTGTCAACAATGAGTTTATACAAAATGCTTGATAAAGGGTTCCGTCTCGTCTATAATAATATTATATATTAAAATAGTCGGGAGAGCTGGGCATGTATATACAGAGACATATGGAAGAAACGGTTGAGAAGCTGTCAAAGATGTTCGGCGCGGTTCTGGTCTCCGGGCCGCGCCAGGTGGGGAAGACTACCATGCTGCAGGGAATGACAGAGGATGCGGAATACGTGACCCTGGACGATCCCTTGCTGTTGACCAGCGCCATAGAGACCGGAACCACATTTTTTAAGGACAATCCGCCCCCGATTTTCCTTGACGAGGTCCAGAAAGCGCCGAACCTGTTCCCGCAGATAAAGCTTCTGCTGGACAAGGACAGGAAGAAGGGACAGTTCTTCCTGTGCGGATCCCAATCCTTCCAGATGATGAAGAATGTCAGCGAATCTCTGGCCGGACGGCTGGGAATCGCCATGCTGCAGGGGCTTTCCATGCGCGAGAAGTATGGCTGTCGGTTTCGGGAGGCGTTCGTCCCCACGGAGGCGTATCTTGCGGCGCGCAGAGAGGAGCTTAAGGATATTGTGTATGCGGATATCTGGGAGAACATCCATCGGGGCAGCATGCCGGAGCTGTACGCGAATCCTGACTTTGACTGGCAGATGTTCTATGGGGCTTATGTCAGGACGTATATAGAACGGGATGTGCGGGAGCTGACCCAGGTAGGGGATGAGGTAAAGTTCACGAAGTTCATGGCGGTGATGGCTGCCAGGACAGGGCAGCTTTTGAACCTGAGCGCTGTGGCAAGCGACGTGGGAATCAGCCAGCCCACAGCCGACAGATGGCTTTCCATCCTGACGGCTTCAAATATCGTCTATCTGCTGCAGCCTTATTCCAACAATCTGGCAAAACGCGCTGTCAAGACACCGAAGCTTTACTTTTTGGATACGGGACTTGCCGCATATCTCACAAAGTGGAACGGGGTGGAAGTGCTGAAGAACGGTGCCATGGCCGGTGCCTTTTTTGAGAGCTTCGTGGTTTCGGAGGTGTTGAAGAGCTATTATAATCAGGGCGTGCTGGATCCTCCGCTTTATTTTTATCGGGATAAAGACCAGAGGGAAATCGACCTGCTGGTGGCGGAGGGAGACGTGCTGTATCCGCTGGAAATCAAGAAGCATGCCGACCCGAAAGTGAACGACATCACGGCTTTCGACGTACTGGAAAAGCTGCCGGGAGTCAGGAGGGGGTCTGGCGGCGTGATTTGCACGTATGACAGGATGGTGACGCTGAAAGGGCAGGATAGGGTCATCCCGGTGGGCTATCTCTAGGGGGCTTTGCAGAGCCGTTTTCTCTAACTTCAATATCTTGCTGTATGCAGCAACATAGATCAAAATAGAAAATGAGGATTCAGGGTGAAATGGCGTGGAAACCTTTTGGCAGATATGTTACACTATATACTATATCAGATTAGAATGGCATGAAAATATCAGATGTATAGGATAGGAAGAAAACATATGGCTAAGCTATTCTCTTCAAAAGAAGCTAAAAAGCTTGTGGAGCGGCATCAAAAGCTATTAGATAGACTGGAAGCCGGAGGCAGAATTACAGAAAACTATGTGAAAGTAATTCAGGATGCTACAAATCGTCTTGTTGCAGATGAGACCCTCAGAGTATTGAAGACAGTTCCCATAGAGGAAATCAATCGTGACAAACGTGGGATAAAGACCAAGCCACTGAGGGATTGCGGCTATGAAACGGTAGCAGACATTGCTGCCTCTTCGGTTTATGAGATTGCTTTAGTAAGGGGAATCAGTGAAGATACCGCATATACAATACATAGGATTGTCAGAGATATTGTCAGTTCTGCGCAGAAAACGATTAAGATTAGACTGAATTTGGATAAGAAAACACAGGAAAGCACCCGGATTGTAATAGCCGTGGTTCAGTATGACAGAAGTGTGCTTATTGAAAAAGCCTGTCGAAGTCTGATTACGGCAAATGATGGTATGATTTCGGACGCTATAGATAATCTCGACTGTGCCGCAAATGGATTGAAGTGGCTTTTGTCATTCATCAGGGGCGCGCGCTTCTGGGCGATGAGATGGGGCTTGGTAAAACTGTTCAGGCAATCGCAACGATGGTCTCTCTGAAAAATACGAATGCAACGCATTTTGTTGTTGTGTGTCCTGCCAGCGTAATTACAAACTGGTGCCGGGAAATCGGTCAGAAGAGCAAGCTGCGTGTTACGAAAGTACATGGAGCCAGACGTGAGGCGGCGCTTGTATCGTGGGTCAAATTGGGCGGCGTGGCAGTTACCACATATGAGACAACGGCTTATTTTGTATTGGGAAATGACTTCAAATTTTCTCTTATGGTGGTTGATGAAGCGCACTATATAAAGAATGCGAAAGCGCAAAGGTCAATTAATGTGCGAAAGCTTTGCGAACACACAGAAAGGCTTCTATTTATGACGGGCACTGCTCTCGAAAATAATGTTGATGAAATGGTTTCCCTGATTCAGATTCTGCGGCCTGACATTTTTTTAAGTATTCGCGGAATAAGCTTTATGGCAGCAGCCCAGCAGTTCAGAGAGCAAATCGCTCCGGTTTATTATCGCAGGAAACGTGAGGATGTTTTGACGGAGCTTCCGGAACTTGTCGAGAGCCGTGAATGGTGTATGCTTCTGAAAGAGGAAGAGGAAATCTATAAACGTACACTGCTTTCGAAAAATTATCAGGCGATTCGCCAGGTGTCTTGGAATGCAGGGAATTTGCGATATTCTTCAAAAGCCAGGCGCATGTTGGAACTTGTGGCGGAGGCGAAGGCAGAGAATCGGAAAGTAATTGTCTTTTCTTATTTCCTGAATACAATACGAGGCGTATGCGAGATTTTGGGTAATCAATGTATGAATCCAATCAATGGCTCATTGAGTCCGCAAAGACGGCAGGAGATTATAGATGAGTTCAACATGGCTCCTGCGGGCACTGTGCTGGCAGCGCAGATTCAATCTGGAGGAACGGGCCTGAATATCCAATCGGCCAGTATGGTTATCATATGTGAACCTCAGCTTAAGCCGTCTATTGAAAATCAGGCTATTTCCAGGGCATATCGGATGGGCCAGACGCGGAATGTATTAGTATATCGGCTGCTGTGCGACAACACGGTAGATGAAAAGGTTACAGAAATTTTGGATCAGAAACAGAAAATTTTCGATGCTTTTGCGGATAAGTCTGTTGCTGCCCAGGAAAGTATTGAAGTGGATGATAAGACATTTGGAGATATTATTAAAGCGGAAATCGAGCGTATCAATGCAGAAGAGCAGGTTGGATAAGAGTATATCATGTTTTGTGTGAATGAGAGGAGATGAATTTTTTATGAAACTGATTCATTGTGCAGACATCCATCTGGATTCTCGGATGGAGACACACTTGACAAGCGAACAGGCATCTATAAGGAATACCGAGATTATCAGGTCATTTATTCGTATGACAGAGTATGCGGAAAAAAATGGCGTCCGTGCCGTAATAATTGCCGGCGATATGTTTGACGGAAAGCGCATCAGGGTGCGGACTGTTAATGAAATTGTCAGTGCAATGAGACGGACCCCGGATATCGACTATCTATATCTTGCGGGCAATCATGATGAAGCAGCGCATGCTTTTTCCGATATGGAACTGCCGCAGAACTTTAAACAGTTCACGAAAAAGTGGGATACCTTTCTATATGAAGATGTTGCCGTTTCAGGGATAGAAATTTCATCCGGTAATGCGGTTTCGCTATACAGAAATGTCCCTCATAAGGACAATTATATTAATGTTGTAGCGCTCCATGGGCAAATCGGAACTGAGTGCGGCGTTGATCGGGTCAATCTGAAGCTGCTGAAAGACAGGGGCATTGATTATCTTGCGTTGGGACATATTCATTCTTATAGCCTGGAACCATTGGATGAGAAAGGGGTATATTGTTATCCCGGGTGCCTGGAAGGGCGCGGCTTTGATGAATGCGGGGAAAAGGGCTTTATGCTGTTGATCACGGAGCGCGGAAAGATTGTACCAGAGTTTGTACCATTCTCCTGCCGCCAACTGCATCAAATGCCCATTGATATTACCGGTCTGGCAAAAAATGCGGAAATTGCAGAGAAGATGCGTTCCGTTGCGGAAAGTTTTAGCAGTGATGACATGGTTGAGTACATTCTGACAGGATGCTATGATCCGATGACAGATATTGCAGTATCATATCTGCAAAATCTTGTGAAAGGAGATTTCTTTTTCACTAAAGTAAAAAATAAGAGCAGGATGGCCATTGACCCCGATAACTATAAAAATGATATCTCGCTCAAAGGAGAATTTATCAGACTTGTTCTTGCCAGTGATTCCAACGATGAGGACAAGGCCGCTATAATTAGGATTGGCATGGAGGCCTTATCAGGAGAGGAGATTGTGTTATGAAACTCTTGAAATGCCATATTGAGAATTTTGGTATACTGTCCGGATTTGACTATACGTTTCAGGAGGGACTGACAGTTATACGCGAGGCAAACGGCTTTGGCAAAAGTACCCTTGCCGCTTTTATCAAGGCCATGTTTTACGGAATGCCGCGCATAGGTGCCAGAAACATCAGAGAAAACGAGCGCAGGCGGTACGACCCCTGGCAGGGGGGGAAGTATGGCGGTTTTCTGGAATTTGAGCATCAGGGTGTCGCCTATCGCGTGACGCGATATTTTGGAAAAACGGCATCGAAAGACAGCTTTGATTTGATTGATTTGACAAATCGCCGAAAGAGTGAGAGATTTTCGGATAAGATGGGCGAAGAATTATTTCAGTTGGATGCAGACTCTTTCGCACGCAGCACCTATATGCCCCAGGCGGCGCAAATTGATGTCTCTGCTACGACATTGATTCGCACAAAACTGAGCAATCTTGTGGATAATACGAATGACTTGAATAACTATGATACGGCCAGGGATGCCTTGCATCAGCTTAGGAGCAAATACAAACCCTACCGTGGAAGTGGCGGCCAGATTCAAAGGCTCATGGATACCTATAATGGATTGGAAGCGCAGAAACATAAAGCGGAGACCCAAAAACCACAGCTTATTGATATTTTAGATGACATAGACAGATGGGATAGGGAAAAGGCAGAGAAGACAGAAACAGTAAAGGAGTTACGCGAAAAAATCCGCATATCTTCTAGCCAGAAAGCAGTACGTGCACATAAGGAACGATTGCGCGAACTACAGCGGGATGTGCAGAAAAATCAGCAGGAGTTGGAGAAGCTTGATACGAATTATCCTGCAGGATATCCTACAACAGAAGAAATCAAGAAACAACGAAGCAATATGGAGATTTCTGCACAGTCAGCAAAACGTCTACAGACACTAAAGCTTTCTGATGAGGATTGCGCTGTTGCTGAAAAGGAGAAAGGGCTCTTCTCGGATGTTGACAGGGTATCGGAGGAGATTAACAACTGTGAACGACAGTGCAATGAGCTTGCAGCGGTTTCAGCCAGGTTGACGGCACAGATGCTTCCGGAGGAGCGGCAACGCCTGGACGAGCTTGGACTCCTGTTTGAAAACGGGGTTCCCTCCGAAGAAAAGCAGCAGGAACTTCTCGGCATTGCGGATGATTTAAAAGCAAAGCGACTACATCGTGACAGTCTGATGGTGCCTGTAGAAGAACAGGAGGAGTATGACAGCCTGAAAAAGCTGTTTGGAAATGGCGCTCCAGATGAAAGCATGCTTGCTGACTGCGAGGAGAAACAGCATGACCTGGATGCCCTGAAGAAAAGCCGTGAGGGTTATTTGTTTACAGGGAAAGATCAGGCGGACTATCAGGCCTTGCAGCGTACCTTTGCATCCGGCATGCCAACGGAACAGGAAATTCAGGAAAAGCAGAAGGACTGCCGTCGAATCACAGAGCTTACTGGAAAAAAGAATGCGAAAACAGTGATTGCCCAAAAGCCAGAGACGAAAAAGTCATCGCTTTCCCCGGTTTCGGTTTCTTGTGGTCTGTTGGGTGCCGTTCTCATTGTTATTGGAATCATTTGCCTTACGGCAGACCAGCAGGTTGTCGGTATTCTGTTGCTTGTTGGGGGATTCTTGGCTTTACTGGCATCGTTTTGGGTCTATGTCAAACAGATGATGAGTGGGCAGCAGAAAGGCCCGTCAATGATTACGGCAAGTGCTATTACGGATGAGGAAAACCAGGAACTTTATGATTTGCAGCATTCTTTGAATGACTTTTTGTATCGATTTTACCCTGATGTGGCTGAACCCGAAAATAGACTTGTCCAGTTGCTGATTGATACAAAACGATTTGCGGAACTGAAAGACAAAAAGGAAGCCTGTGAGGATAAAGTACAGCGCATTGACCAGGAGATAGGAGAAAAGTATCGCGGGATTCGAGCTGTTCTGGATACATATTATCCTGGCAGACCTTATGCAGAAGATTGTGTGAAAGAACTTCGGGAGTCCTGCCGTAGGTATCGGACGCTGAAAGCCCGGGTTGAAGAAGTAAGCGCAGAACGAGAAAAGCTTTCAGAGCAGATTACGTCTTATCGGAGGCAGCTTACAAATGAACTCCAATGTTATTATCCATCCGTTCTGCAGGCAGATCTTCGCCAAGGCATACAAACTCTGATAACAGATGCGACTGCCTATGAAGAACTACGTGATAAGCAGCAGGCTATGCAGCGTGATAATGCGAATTTTAATATGCGCGCTAGGGAACTGAACGGAGAAATCCAAAATACACTCGTGAAGTATGAGGCCTATGATTCCCAGGTAGAGCCAAATCTTTGCTTGCAGAAATTGCGTAAAAGATTTGAAGCCTATAAAGAAGCAACAGACCATGCAGAGTATTATGCCCAGGCCTATGATGAAGCTTTGCAGCAAAAGCAAGAGGCAGATATAGCTGTCCAGGCATTTGTTCAAAAATACCGGCTTTCGGGTGCTTCTGCGCAGGAGATGATTGAGCAGGCGGCAGATGCTCTTCACAGGCGGGCCGGTTGTCAGAAGAATTTGGAGGAGGCGAGTGAGAAACTGAAACGGTTTCTTTCCGAGAATCCGGATATCGAACAACAGTTCTCAGAGGAAATCCCTGATTATCCCGAACTGGAGGTTCTGCAAAGATTGGAAAAAACGACGCAAGAGCAGATTGAAGGGATTGAATCGAAGTTACGTAGATTCCGACAGGACAGAGATAGTTTGCGCCGGAGTGTGGAGCGGATTCCTGAGTGGGATGATCAAATGGCGTATATATCTGAAGAGCGTCAGGAGGCAGAAAAGAAATGCAGCCTGCTCGATCAGACAATGGAGCTATTGAGTCAGGCGAAGGATAATCTTGCAAACAGCTATGTTGGCAAGGTGGAGCGTGGATTTGAAAGCTATGCGTCTTCTTTTTTGGAAGGTGAACTTGGGCATGCCATGATAGATAAGGATTTGAAACTCTATGTTGATGAGCAGGGAGCTGCTCGGGAAGTCGGTTGTTTTAGTGCGGGTATGGCTGACAGTATTATGATTTGTATGCGGCTGGCTTTAATTGATGCTTTATTTACAAAAGAGAAGCCGTTCCTGATTCTTGACGATCCATTTGTTAATTTGGATGATGAGCATACAGGACGTGCTCTGAAGCTGCTGGAAGAAATTACAAGACAGTATCAAGTTATTTATCTGGTATGTAATAGTGGCAGATCCCCAGAAGTAATGGGAAAAGCAGGAGCGGATAGAGCATATGGAGGTAAAGTCCTCTATGGTGGGGATACCCTGACTGGCAGGGTAGGGAGGAATTCTAAAAATAATAATTTGTAATGTTACAGGATGTCAGCTATACTGGATACAAAAGTAGGGTTGGCTGTGCTTTCGGGAAGCAGACAGAATGGGGGAAAAGATAGCTGTGGAAATCTGGCAGGAATCGGATGGGGATAAGCATATGGATTCGAGCGAAAGGGTTGTGCGGAAAAAGTTCCATGGGAAATTCCGGGCGGCGCTGTCCATCTTCAGCCTCATGGGGCAGGTGGCCTGGGTGGTGGAGAATATGTACTTCAATGTCTTCATCTACAAGATGTTCCACGCCACCGCGGCGGACATTTCGCTGATGGTGGAGAGGATTTCGGATTTCTACAGGGAGACCATTCTTCCGGCCATTCCCAAGGGGGTCTGCGGCTGCATCTATACCCAGCTTTCCAACGTGGAGGACGAGGTCAACGGCCTGTATACCTATCACCGGAAACCTAAGATGGATATCTCGATTTTCCGGGAAATCAACAGCCGGAAAGCGGCTATCGAAGATTAGCCGTCCCTGTCCGCCCTGTTCATCTCCGGGAATAGACACAGCCGCAGTAGTCCTGTCGGTACAGGCCATATTGAGCTGACAGCTCAATGGAGCGCTTATAGCCCTCTTTCTTCTTGAAGTCAGAGGGAAGCCATGAAATACCGTACTCTTCCGCCAGAGCCTGGCCGATTTCGTTCAGCTTTCCGGCATTTTTCAGCGGGCTGATGGTCAAGGTGGTGGTAAAATAGGTAAATCCGCCTTCCGCCCCGCGCTTCGCCGTCTCCCGCAGACGCAGGT
>OFGF01001954.1_pt1 | contig 11591 bp, 5 predicted proteins | sample 1521711 | NCBI WGS metagenome assembly OFGF01 (sample SAMEA3504092, study PRJEB24116) | mouse gut metagenome | biome: mouse gut; feature: mouse-associated habitat; material: faeces | place: Denmark | collected 2011 | reverse complement strand
ACATGGCTCAGGAATGGTCTACCCGTTACATGCTGGTGGACGGTCACGGCAATTTTGGTTCTGTGGACGGGGACGGAGCGGCTGCCATGCGTTATACGGAAGCACGCTTAAGTAAAATTTCCATGGAAATGCTGGCTGACATCAATAAAGATACCGTTGATTTTGGCCCCAACTTTGATGAGACAGAAAAAGAGCCTCTGGTACTTCCTTCCCGTTATCCAAACCTTTTAGTGAATGGAACCACAGGAATTGCAGTGGGTATGGCAACAAATATTCCGCCCCACAATCTGCGGGAAGTAATCGGGGCAGTGGTTAAAATCATAGATAACCGGATTGAGGAAGACCGGGAAACAGAAATAGAAGAAATTCTGAAAATTGTGAAAGGGCCGGATTTTCCTACCGGCGGTATGATACTTGGAACATCAGGAATTGACCAGGCTTACCGGACCGGCCGGGGCAAAATTAAAGTCCGTGCCATTTCTGATATTGAATCCATGGCCAACGGCAAGAACCGCATTGTGGTGACGGAGCTGCCCTATATGGTAAATAAGGCCAGACTGATTGAGAAAATTGTAGATCTGGTCCGTGATAAAAAAGTGGACGGCATTACAGATTTGCGGGATGAATCCAACCGGGAAGGTATGCGGATTTGTATCGAACTGCGCAGAGATGTGAACCCCAATGTGGTTTTAAATCAGCTTTACAAGCATACCCAGCTTCAGGATACTTTTGGGGTGATTATGCTTGCACTGGTAGATAATCAGCCGAAGGTTCTGAATTTAAGCGATATGCTTGGCTACTACCTGAAGCATCAGGAAGAGGTAGTGACCAGAAGGACAAAATATGAGCTGAACAAAGCAGAAGAACGGGCTCATATTTTACAGGGTCTTCTGACTGCTCTGGATCATATTGACGAAGTAATCAGTATTATCCGCAGCAGTGAAAACGTTCAGCTTGCAAAAGCTCGTCTGATCGAAAGATTTGCATTTTCAGACGCCCAGGCTCAGGCAATCGTGGATATGCGTCTGCGGGCTCTGACCGGTCTGGAACGGGGAAAACTGGAAGGGGAATATAATCAGTTAATGGATTTGATTCAGGAGTTAAAAGCAATTCTGGCAGATGAGAAAAAACTTCTGGGGGTAATCCGGAAAGAAATAATGGCTGTTTCTGACAAATTTGGAGACGACAGAAGGACTTCCATCGGGTTTGACGAATATGATATTTCCATGGAAGATCTGATTCCGGTGTCAAATACGGTGATTACCATGACGAAACTGGGATATATCAAGCGTATGAGCGTAGATAATTTCCGCAGTCAGAACCGCGGCGGCAAAGGCATTAAGGGGATGGAGACCATTGAGGATGATTACATAGAAGAACTGCTGATGACTACCACCCATCATTATCTGATGTTTTTTACCAATACCGGGAAAGTATATCGTATGAAAGCATATGAGATACCGGAGGCAGGGAGAACAGCCAGAGGAACGGCAATTATCAATCTGCTTTTGCTTCAGCCGGGGGAAAAGATTACGGCGGTGATTCCCATTCGGGAATATAAAAATGACCATTTTCTGTTTATGGCCACAAAGAATGGAATTGTGAAGAAAACGCCTGTTACGGATTATGCAAACGTCCGCAAAAAAGGTCTTGCTGCCATCAATCTGCGGGAAGAGGATGAACTGATTGAAGTAAAAATGACGGATAATACAAAGGATATGATACTTGTCACAAGGTTTGGCCAGTGTATCCGATTCCATGAGACAGATGTAAGAAGTACCGGAAGGACTTCCATGGGTGTTATCGGCATGAATCTGTCCGACCGGGATGAAGTGGTGGGAATGCAGATGAATACCCAGGGAGAATATCTGCTGATCGCCTCTGAAAAAGGTCTTGGAAAACTCACCAGAATGGAAGAATTTACTCCTCAGAACCGCGGCGGCAAAGGGGTAAAATGCTATAAAATTACGGAAAAAACCGGTAACATCGTAGGCGTAAAGGCAGTCAACCAGGAAAATGAGATTATGATGATTACCACAGAGGGAATTATTATCCGTATGAAGGTAGAAGGAATTTCTGTTCTGGGGCGTGTAACTTCCGGTGTGAAGCTGATGAATCTGTCAGAGGACATTACAGTTGCAAGTATTGCAAAAGTCCGGGAGGATCAGTCTCTGATGGAAAATACGGAAGAGGAAGAACTTCTGACGGAGGAAGAAGAACAGCTCAGTGCTGCCAGGGCAGAGGAAGCTGCCCGGAAAATGATTTCTCCGGCAGAAAGTGCAAAGAGGGACGAAGCATTGCTGCAGGAACTGCTGGAGCGGGCAGAAGCTGACCAGGATGAAGATATGGAAGAATAGAAAACATATTGTGTCGGGCTGAATGATTATATACATTCAATTGCCTGTGATTATATAACAGGAAAGGAAAGATAGCATGGGTCTGGCAGAATCCGAACGCAGGAAAGATGAAAAAATAAACGGCATTATTTATGATATGTCTCCGTTGCCCGGATACAGGCATTGTATTGTGAATGGCAATATATACAGAATCATAGGAAATGGTCTGAAAAACAGCATGTGTTTTGCATCCATGGAAAATCTGGATTTTAAATATCATCCGGAAGAAAATGATGATTATCTGTGTCCGGATGTCATGGTTGTCTGTGACAGAAAGCATCTTAAGGGCGGGGCATATACCGGGGTTCCTAAATTTATCGTTGAGACAATGAGCCCTTCCACGGCAAAGAGAGACAGAACCGATAAAAAAGATATCTATGAGAGAGCGGGGGTTGAGGAATATTGGATTGTTTCTCCCCAGGGAAAGTCGGTGGAGATTTATTATCTGAACGATGGAAAATATATTCTGGAACAGAGTTATATCTTGCAGGACGAGAGAGAATTTGAGGATTATAATGGGGAAGAGGAGATTTCTTTAAAAGGATTTCCACATATCAAAATGACGTTGGGAGAAATATTTGAGGGGGTTGACTGAGGGCGGATTTTTCTCCCTGCCATGTCACGAGGAGAACAAGAACATGAAACGTATGAAACTGCTTTACGGCACGGGGAATTCCTCCAAGCTGCGTGCCATGCGGGAGGTGCTCTCGCAGTTTGACATTGAGATCCTGGGGTTAAAGGACATGCCTGAGGAGCCTCCCCATGTGGAGGAGGATGGGACTACGCCTTTGGAAAATGCCAGGAAAAAGGCCCTTCACTACTACAAGGCTTATGGAATCCCCGTTTTTTCCTGCGATTCCGGCCTGTATTTTGACAATGTATCTCCGGAGGACCAGCCTGGGGTTCATGTGCGCAATGTAAAGGGTAAGTGCCTCACAGACCGGCAGATGCAGGAACACTATAGAAAGCTGGCGGAGAAATACGGGGGAATTACCGCAAGATACCAAAACGCCGTCTGTCTGGTTCTGGACCAGGACCATGTCCACGAGGCCATGGAGGAAAATATGGCCAGCGTCCCCTTCCGCCTGGTATCCACACCCCATCCCCGGGGAATGGAGGAGGGATTTCCTCTGGACAGCATCTCAGTGGACATGGAGACGGGAAAATATTATTATGACATGGGGGAAGAAGAGCAAAACAGGCTGGTGGGGGAAGAGGGATTTGCCGAGTTTTTCAGAAAGTTTATTGATGCTCTTGACAAAGGAAATCCCCCCAGGCTATAATGTCTTATCAAGATAGGCAAATGCCATGACGAAGACAGTAGCTGTCCCAGGAAGCAGCAGCGAGCCGGTGAGGGTGGAAGACCGGCGGTGGTACGGGGGCAGGGAAGATCACTTCTGAGCAGCCGGGATGAAAGGAGCGCAGACAGGCGTCTCCCGGGTAGATCCGGACGGCATTCCCCCGTTATGGGAAAGCGCATAAACTCCGGCAGGACAGGATGCCGTTGACAGCCAGTGGCAGGGAAATTCCGCAGTCCGGAACATCCAGCCATACCGGTTCCGGACAGGAATCCTCAGGAGGAGTGCGAGGTAACAGGTGGTGAAACGAAGAGTATAGCTTCGTCCTTTTACGGGACGGAGCTTTTTGTGTTTGCAGCAATCAGGGAAAGAAAGGAGTAAAAAATGTACAAACAGGTTTCTGCCGGCATGGGCTTAGTGGAACGGGAGAAAGAGATCGAAAAGTTCTGGAGAGACAACGACATTTTTAAAAAGAGCATGGACAGCCGCAGGGAGGGGCCGGTCTACACCTTCTACGACGGACCCCCCACCGCCAACGGCATGCCCCACATCGGACATGTGGAAACCCGCACCATCAAGGACATGATTCCCAGGTACCGGACCATGAAGGGGTATATGGTGCCCAGGAAGGCGGGATGGGACACCCACGGTCTGCCGGTGGAGCTGGAGGTGGAGAAGAAGCTGGGGCTGGACGGCAAGGAGCAGATCGAAGAGTACGGTCTTGCCCCTTTCATTGACCAGTGCAAGGAGAGCGTCTGGAAATACAAGGGAATGTGGGAGGAATTCTCCGACACAGTGGGCTTCTGGGCCGACATGGAGGCTCCTTATGTGACCTATGACGATGACTTTATCGAGTCCGAGTGGTGGGCGCTGAAAACCATCTGGGACAAAGGTCTGCTGTACAAAGGGTTTAAGATTGTGCCCTACTGCCCCCGGTGTGGGACGCCTCTTTCCAGTCATGAGGTGGCCCAGGGCTACAAGGCCGTGAAAGAGCGCTCGGCGGTGGTGCGGTTTAAATGTGTGGGGGAGGATGCCTTTTTCCTTGCCTGGACCACCACGCCCTGGACCCTGCCCTCCAACGTGGCTCTGTGCGTGAACCCGGAGGAGACTTATGTGAAGGTGAAGGCGGCGGAGGGTCTTACCTATTATATGGCCCAGGCTCTGCTGGATCAGGTTCTGGGAGGCGAGGCATCTGAAAAGCAGGAGCCGGGATGCCGGGAAGGCGCCCCGGCCTATGAGGTGCTGGAGACTTACAAAGGGAAGGACCTGGAGTACCGGGAGTATGAACCCCTCTTTGCCTGCACCGGACAGGAGGCGGCAAGACAGGGGAAAAAGGCCCACTATGTGACCTGCGACGGCTATGTCACCATGTCCGACGGTACCGGTATCGTACACATCGCCCCTGCCTTCGGTGAGGACGATGCCAATGTGGGAAGAAAGTACGGCCTGCCCCTGGTGCAGTTTGTGGACGGGCGGGGAAATATGACCCAGGAGACTCCTTACGCCGGAAAATTTGTCAAGGACGCGGACCCGGATATCATCCGCGACCTGGACAGGGAGGGAAAACTGTTCTCCGCGCCTAAGTTTGAGCACGATTATCCCTTCTGCTGGCGCTGCGACACGCCTCTGATCTACTATGCCAGGGAGTCCTGGTTTATCCGCATGACGGCGGTGAAAGAGGATCTGATCCGCAACAACGGCACCATCAACTGGATCCCGGCCTCCATCGGGGAGGGACGGTTCGGCAACTGGCTGGAGAACATTCAGGACTGGGGCATCTCCAGGAACCGCTACTGGGGCACCCCCTTAAACATCTGGGAGTGCGGCTGCGGCCACATGCAGGCGGTGGGAAGCCGCCAGGAACTCTGCGACCTGGGAGGCGGCCAGGAGGCCGGAACCGTGGAGTTCCACAGACCCTATATTGATGAGATCACCCTGCCCTGCCCCAAGTGCGGCGGCACCATGAGGCGTGTGCCGGAGGTGGTGGACTGCTGGTTTGACTCCGGGGCCATGCCCTTTGCCCAGCACCACTATCCCTTTGAGAACAAGGAGCTCTTTGAGCAGCAGTTCCCGGCCCAGTTTATCTCCGAGGCCGTGGACCAGACCAGAGGATGGTTCTACTCCCTGCTTGCGGAATCCACCCTGCTGTTCAACAAGGCTCCCTATGAGAACGTGATTGTTCTGGGTCTGGTTCAGGACGAGGACGGGCAGAAGATGAGCAAGTCCAAGGGCAACGCGGTGGACCCCTTTGAGGCTCTGAAGACCTACGGAGCGGACGCCATCCGGTGGTATTTCTACACGGCCGCCGCCCCCTGGCTGCCCAAACGCTTTGCGGACAGGACGGTTCTGGAAGGGCAGCACAAGTTCCTGGATAAACTCTGGAACACCTACACGTTTTTTGTGCTCTATGCGAATATAGACGAGTTTGACGCCACAAAATATACCCTGAACTATGAGGGACTTCCCGTGATGGACAAATGGCTCCTTTCCAGGCTGAACACGGCGGTGGGGGAGGTGGACCGGAACCTGGACAGATACCGGATCCCCGAGGCGGCCAAGGCCCTTCAGGATTTTGTGGAGGAGATGAGCAACTGGTACGTGCGCCGAAGCCGGGAGCGTTTCTGGGCAAAGGGCATGGAGCAGGATAAGATCAACGCCTATATGACTCTGTACACGGCCCTGCTGACCATCTGCAAGGCGGCCGCTCCCATGGTTCCCTTTATCACCGAGGAAATCTACCAGAGCCTGGTCTGCAGCGTGGACCCTGCCGCTCCCCAGAGCATCCACCTGTGCGATTTCCCCCAGGTGCAGGAGGCCTTTCTGGACAAAAAACTGGAGGAGGACATGGAGGAAGTGCTGGAGGCGGTGGTTCTGGGCCGGGCCTGCCGGAATACCGTCAGCATCAAGAACCGCCAGCCGGTGAGCAGAATGTATATCAAGGCCGCCGAAGGGAAACAGTCCCGGACCCTGGGGAGCTATTACACCTCCATCATTGAAGATGAGCTGAATGTGAAAGAGGTGGTGTACACGGAGGATATGAGGGATTACACCTCCTATACCTTCAAGCCCCAGCTGCGGACCCTGGGTCCCAGATACGGAAAACTTCTGGGAGGAATCCAGAAAAAACTGGCTGCCCTGGACGGAAATCAGGCCATGGACACCCTGAACCAGTCCGGCAGTTTAAGTTTTGAGGTGGAGGGTGCGACGGTGGAGCTTGGCCGGGAGGATCTGCTCATTGACACCGCTCAGAAGCCCGGCTATGTGTCCCAGGAGAACGGCTCCATGACGGTGGTTCTGGACACCAACCTGACGGAGGCGCTGATCGAGGAAGGCTATGTGTACGAGATCATCAGCAAGATCCAGACCATGCGCAAGGAGGCCGGCTTTGAGGTTATGGACCGTATCCGGGTGTCAGTGAACGGCAACGGAAAACTGGCGGACGTGGCCTTCCGCAACAGGGAGGCGGTCTGCGGCAAGGTTCTGGCCCTGGAACTGGCCAGAGAGAAGAAGTTTTCTGTCTCCAGAGAGTGGAATATCAACGGCGAGAGGGCCGTGATCTCCATGGAGAAGGTCTGAGAAAAGGGCTGTTTTGGGGAAGAGGACGGAATTTCTTAAAAATTAGTTGGAATAGCAGGAAAACTTTGGTATAATACTCACTAGCATGGAAAAAGCCCCTGCCGGTTCTGCCGGCAAGAAAGGAGAAATGATTTGGAAAAGATCACAGAAACTACGAAAGCAACGGAAGTGGAAGAGGCAGTAAGCAGCCAGGAAACCATTCCGCAGCAGGAGGAGCCCCAGGAGGAAAAGGCCCAGTTTGACAAGGAACTTTTCAAGAGGAGCGTTCTGTACAATATCCTCACCATGTACCGCAAGACACTGGAGGAGGCTACGCCCCAGCAGATTTTCCAGGCGGCTTCCTATTCTATCAAAGATCGCGTGATCGGTAACTGGATGACCACCCAGAAGGCCTATGAGAAGGAGGATCCCAAGACAGTCTACTATATGTCCATGGAGTTTTTGATGGGCCGGGCCCTGGGCAACAACATGATCAACCTGGGCGCTTACCAGGGTGTGAAGGAAGTCCTGGAAGAGCTGGGCGTTGACATCAATGTGATTGAGGACCAGGAGCCCGACGCGGCTCTGGGCAACGGCGGACTGGGACGTCTGGCGGCATGCTTCCTGGATTCCCTGGCTACCTTAGGCTACCCTGCCTACGGCTGCGGCATCCGTTATCACTACGGCATGTTCAAGCAGGAGATCCGCGACGGCTTCCAGGTGGAAGTGCCTGACAACTGGCTTGCGGACGGGAATCCTTTTGAGCTGCGCAGGCCCGAGTATGCCAAGGTGGTGAAATTCGGCGGGTATGTGTCCGTCCGCTGTGACGAGAACGGCAGGAACAATTATGTCCAGGAGGGATACCAGGCTGTGAGGGCCATCCCCTACGACCTGCCTATCGTGGGCTATGAGAACGGCATTGTGAATACCCTCCGGATCTGGGATGCGGAGTCCATGGCAGGCTTCAAACTTGACTCCTTCGACAAGGGAGATTACAGCAAGGCTGTGGAGGAGGAGAACCTGGCCAGGAACCTGGTGGACGTGCTCTATCCCAACGACAACCACTATGCGGGCAAGGAACTGCGCCTGAAGCAGCAGTATTTCTTCATCTCCGCATCCGTGCAGGAGGCTGTGGAAAAGTATATGCGCAAGCATGACGACATCCACAAGTTCTATGAGAAGGTCACATTCCAGCTCAACGACACCCATCCCACGGTGGCCATTCCTGAGCTGATGCGCATCCTTCTGGACGAGTACTATCTGACCTGGGACGAGGCCTGGGAGATCACCACCAAGACCTGCGCCTACACCAACCACACCATCATGGCGGAGGCTCTGGAAAAATGGCCCATCGACCTGTTCTCCAGGCTGCTTCCCAGGATCTACCAGATTGTGGAGGAGATCAACCGCAGGTTTGTGCTGCAGATTGAGCAGAAATACGCCCATGTGCTGGGGGTGAACGTGCAGGAGAAGATCCGCAAGATGGCCATCCTCTACGATGGACAGGTGAAGATGGCTCATATGGCCATTGTGGCAGGGTATTCCGTGAACGGCGTGGCAAGGCTGCACACAGAGATCTTAAAGGAGCAGGAGCTGCGGGACTTCTACGAGATGTTCCCTGACCGCTTTAACAACAAGACCAACGGCATCACCCAGAGGCGTTTCCTGCTCCACGGCAATCCCCTTCTGGCTGAGTGGGTGACTTCCAAAGTGGGCCCTGAGTGGGTGACGGATCTGCCTAAGATCGGCGCGCTGAAGACTCTGGCGGAGGACAAGACGGCTCAGAAAGAGTTCATGGAGATCAAGTACCAGAACAAGCTGCGCCTGGCAAAATATATCAAGGAGCACAACGGCATTGAGGTGGATCCTACCTCCATCTTTGACGTGCAGGTGAAGCGGCTTCACGAGTACAAGAGGCAGCTGATGAACATCCTCCATGTGATGTACCTGTACAACGAGCTGAAGTCCAAGCCTGATATGGAGTTCTATCCCAGGACATTCATCTTCGGCGCAAAGGCGGCAGCAGGCTACCGCAATGCAAAGCTGACCATCAAGCTGATCAACTCCGTGGCGGATGTGGTGAACAACGACGCTTCCATCAAGGGCAGGATCAAGGTGGTGTTTATTGAGAACTACAATGTATCCAATGCGGAGATTATCTTTGCGGCGTCGGATGTGTCCGAGCAGATTTCCACGGCCAGCAAGGAGGCTTCCGGAACGGGCAATATGAAGTTCATGCTCAACGGCGCCCTGACCCTGGGTACCATGGACGGCGCCAATGTGGAGATCGTGGAAGAGGTGGGTGTGGAGAATGCCTTTATCTTCGGCCTTTCCTCCAATCAGGTAATCTGGTATGAGAACCATGGCGGCTATGATCCGGTGCAGATTTTCAACAGTGATCCGGACATCCACAAAGTGCTCACCCAGATGATTGACGGCACCTACTCCTCCGACAAGGAGCTGTTCCTGCCGCTGTACAATTCCCTGCTGAACACCCTTTCCACCAACAAGGCGGACACATACTTCATCCTGAAGGATTTCAAGGCCTACGCGGAGGCTCAGAAGAAGGTGGAGGCAGCCTACAGGAACAAGGCAGGCTGGGCAAAGAGCGCCATTCTCAACGTGGCATGTTCCGGCAAGTTTACCTCCGACAGAACCATCCAGCAGTATGTGGATGAGATCTGGCAGCTGGACAAAGTGACGCTGTAAAGGAGAAGCGGCTCAAAGACTCAAAGAAAACTGCGCACCATGAAAATGATGCGCAGTTTTAAGGATGAAGGGCGTGAACTTGTTCCGGCCCTTCTTCCCCAGGGATAAAAGAAAAGACTCCGATATCGTCGCAGTGCTTGGTCAGAAAGTAAGAGCCGTCAAAAGAGCTGATGTAATAAGGGGTGCCGGCTCCGCCAAAGCAGGAGGAGATATCCCGGGCCCGGTCCAGCCGGGAGAGGTCTTCTGCCTGAAGGATGGTGGCGTGGGAGGGATCTCCCCACAGGTCTGTAGATACGGTGATATAGTATTTATCCTGGATTCTGGACACCTGAACCATGCCCGCGTACTGTTCCGGCACGGCAAACCGTTCCAGAACCGTGAGGTCTTCTTTTCCGGTCCGGAGAATGGTGCCGTTGCAGGCGGGAAAGTAGATGTCGTCACCGTCCAGGGTGAAGGAGCGCACATAGACCCCCTCCAGTTCCGGGATGGAGAGGATTTTTTCCAGGGCCACGGCGCAGGAGTCAGGGGACCGGCGGAACACATACAGCTCCCCTGTCATGGAGCTTAAGGCCAGAAAACGCTCCTCCTCCTGGTCATAGCAGACGTAGTGGGGACGCAGTCCTATGTTCTCCAGGACCTGGCTGAGAAAGTAGCGTCCTTTGATTTTCTGAAAGACCAGGATTCTGTTGTTCTCCGTGTCGTCTGCCAGGCAGACGGTGCCGTCCCCGGCGATGGTGTGGCCTCTGTTGATCAGATCCGTCATCACCTGCCACTCTGACAGAGGAGTTTCGGGGGAGGTGCTTGTGAGGATCTGGTTGTGGTAGCAGTCTACCAGAAAGTAGTCATCCCCGATCCTGGTGATCTGAGTGGGGACGGAGAGACTGGAATATGGGTTGAAGGTCCCGCAGAGTCCTCCCGGGGGCGACACCTGGGAGAGAGGGACGGCCTGGGTGGGAAGAGGGGATTTTCCTGAGAGAAAAGCCGCCAGGGCGACCCAGAGAATGCCGGTGCCCAGCAGGAAATATTTCTTTTTCTTATCTATATTCAGCTTCATAAGATTGTCTGACTCCATGGTTGACGGCACAGGGGTGTCTGTGGGCCGGGCAGTAAAGGAGAGATCCCTGTCCCTGGTTTGCGGCGGCACTTTAAAGAAGAGATTCCAGCCCCTGGTTTGCGGTGGCACTTAATTGAAAAGTATAGCATGATTTGTAGAAAAACGCAATATAATGAACGGGAGGATAGTATGGTCAAGCTCTTAGACGGCGGCGTGTATCTGGTGAACGGCAGAGAGGTGGTTGCCGACGGGCCGGATGCGGCGCAGGCTGTATTGAATCAGACGGGAAAGCAGGTAACAAAGGAGGAGGCGGTCCGGCAGACCATCAGCTGGCGTGTGCTGGAGAGCCACAACACATCCGGGGACATGGACAGGCTTAAGATCCGGTTTGACAAGCTCACAAGCCATGACATTACCTTTGTGGGCATCATCCAGACGGCAAGGGCCTCAGGCCTGGAGAAATTTCCCATGCCCTATGTGCTCACCAACTGCCACAATTCCCTCTGTGCGGTGGGAGGCACCATCAACGAGGACGATCACATGTTTGGTCTCACCTGCGCAAAGAGATACGGCGGGGGC
>OFGF01001952.1_pt1 | contig 11593 bp, 9 predicted proteins | sample 1521711 | NCBI WGS metagenome assembly OFGF01 (sample SAMEA3504092, study PRJEB24116) | mouse gut metagenome | biome: mouse gut; feature: mouse-associated habitat; material: faeces | place: Denmark | collected 2011 | reverse complement strand
TATCATTGGTCACAAAGAAAGCCTCTTCAGATACAAAAAATTTGAAATGACCCCTTGCATCCTATCAGAACACAGTAGGTTAAAGGTGGACTTCAATAACAACAGAAAAACCAGAAAGCCTACACACTCATGGGAACTGAACAACTCTCTACTCAATGATCTCTGGGTCAAGGAAGAAATAAAGAAATTAAAGACGTTCTAGAATTCAATGAAAATGAAAGCACAACATACCTGAAATTTCAGGGGCACAATAAAAGTGCTGCTAAGAGGAAAGTTCATACCTCTAATGGCCTCCCTAGAGAAATTAGAAAGCCCTCATTCTAAAAATTTAAAACTACATCTGAAAGCTCTAGTAAAAGAGGCAAACGCACACAAAAGGAGTAGACAGCAGGAAACAATCCAAATCAGGACTGAACTCAATCAATTAGACACAAAGAAAACAACAAAAAGGATCAACAAAATCAAGAGCTGGTTCTTTGAGAAAATCAACAAGATAGACAAACCCTTAGCCAAACTAAAAGGCATAGAGACAGTATCCAAATAAACAAAAATCAGAAGTGTTAAAGGATACATAACAATAGACAATCAGAAAATTCAACGAATTAATAGGTTTTATTGAAAGACCTGTATTCACAAAGTTGGAAAGTCTCAATGAAATGGACTTTCTTTTTCTAAACAGATACCACTTACCAAAGTTAAATCAAGACCAGGTAAACTATTTAAACAGTCCTATAATCCCTAAAGAAGTAGAAGCATTAAAAGCCTCACAACCAGCTCTTACCCTCTTGCTCTCTTGCCTCTCTCTTCCCCCTTGTGCCCCCCCTCTCTCACTCCCTTCCCCTCTCTCTCAATGTGACCATGGCCAGCCTCTATGTCTCTACTTTCTCCTTCTGTCTGCCTTTCTCTGACTCTGCTACCCTCTTAACTCCCCTCCCCATGAGCTCCATTCTATACTAAAAAAAAAAAAAAGTCTCACAACTGAAAAGCCCAGGGCCAGATGCCAGATGGTTTTAGTGCAGAATTCTACCAGAACTTCAAAGAAGAGCTAATACTCCTCAAACTAGTCCACAAAATAGAAACAGAAGGAACACTGCCAAACTCATGGTATAAGCAACAGTCACCCTGATACCTAAACCAAGAAGCACTGAACAATGAAAGAGAACTTCAGACCAATTCCTTTTATAAACATTGATGAAAAAATACTCAAGAAAAGACTTGCAAAACAAATACAGCAGCACATTAAAAACATCACCCATCATGATCAAGTACACTTCATCCAGGGATGCAGAAATGATTCGATACATTGCTAGGGTTTCTTCTTAAAGATAAAAATGTTTTTAAAACAGAGTGATGGGTGCATAATTTTAATGACATACTAAGAAAGCACTACTAGATTGTATTCTTTCTTAGAATGAACTTAAACATAAGTATATTACATACCTGTAAACCCATTATTACTGAAAGATAAATTATGTTTATTTCATGTGTATGTATGTCTTGCCTACATGTATGTGTGTGCACTGTGGGCATGTCTGGGCCTGTGACAATGCAAGAGGATTTGGATAGCCTATAATTGGCTTTGAAGATGGTTGTGAGCTGCCTTGTAGGTGTTATTGTAGGTTTCAGGGTTTGTAGCTGACAGATATTGAGGATTTCCTTTGTTCTCCAGTAGTAACAGGTTTCCTTCCAATCTTATGAACTCTGGTTAGTAGGGTGAAGAGTCTAGTTAGACCCAGCTCAACCTATTGCACTGTGATGACAGAAAGGTGACCTTCAGAAATCAGTCCTAACCATCAGATTGTGTAGACCACCCAATACTCTTGGCACTAGCCTGTGCTGATAGTTGAGGCTTAATGTAGGACCCTTTGGTTAATGACTCAACAGGTTGCAACCCATTCCTGTTACTGGAGGTGTAACTTGGTGGCACAGGATGTGTAGTTGGAGCCTTGTCTCCTCTGTCAGTTTTTGGCTCCATAAGGATCCCTTGCATAAATGTATAGGAAGCTGCTAGAGTAGCTGATTTCCATATAGCTTTTCAAAAGGCCTTTAGTGTTTGTGGTCCCTCCCCTTATTTCCTACTTTAGCTAGGCCTGCATGCCAGGGCTGTGGGTGCTTGTATAACCAAAGGAAACTGACCCTCTACATTTTCAGGTAGGAATCCCTGGGCAGCCAAGAAGGGTGACCTGGATACAATGGAGAGACTCATCAACTCCAGTCAATATCATGTTGATGAATATAATAGGAGGGGCAGGTAACGGAGCCTGAAAGAGGTGAGGGCTGTGGAAGGGTGTACCCCATGCCTCTACCTGTCTCTCCCAATTGCCTCTTATTAAACCCTCCTGCTCTAGATTTTCTGTCTCTCTTTATAACACTCTACACTACTTGCTCTTCCTTGGGAGATAGCATTCTCCCACTGGTTCCTTACAAGATACTAATCCTGTGCGGTTATTTAGATCATAGTTCTCATCTCAGATCCTTAACCACTAACATCCTTAAAAGAGGCCACATAACATATTTGTGGTGTTGGGTCTGGATTTGGCAACACAGGATGATCATTTTTGCCCCATCAGGCCAGTTAGGTCCACATATTGGCAGGGCTGCAGGGTTGCAAAGTATCTAAACCATCACCTATCTGCCCTCAGTATTCCCTTTGAAGGCCATGCACGTAGATCTAGTGCAGAGTCAAAACTGACAGTGCTTTGCCCAGGCACCCAGGAGGGTGGGCTCCTGCCACTGCACTCTGAGGAAGAAATGCATAGAACACACGCATCATAGATAGCACCATTGTGTGCTCAGAGCATGTCACTGTGGTGGTGCTAGCAGGGCTGTGCTGCTGCTACTTGCTGAAGTACAGTTCACTTCACACTGAACTGGTTGTGCTCTCCTGCTTTTTAGATACAAGAGTTGCCTTTTTTTTCTTTAATTATAGAATTTGAGAGTCAGATATCAGTTAAAGGGAAGGGAAGAGAGGGAAGAAGGTTCGTGGGCTACCCTAGGCTCCAATAATGGAGGAAGAAATCAACTATGATTCCCAGACAATGAACATCCCCAGAAGGAGACGCTGGTACACTCACCTGTGGCGTTCATGTCTGGGTCTTAGATGCATGCATCCTCAGAAAAAGAAGAAATATCCCCTCTACTTGATTGGCTATGATCCTATAGGCCCATTACAACGAGCGGCCAGCGTGGGTGACCTTGATACAACAGAGAAGTTAATCCACTCCAGTCAACATCATGTGGATGAATCTGATAGGAGGAAAAGGTAATGGGGCTTGAAATTGGTGAAGGTGGGGGGGTACACAGAGGTGGGTGGGATCTGTCAGGTGTACTCAGAGATAAACAGAAAAATCAACTTTCAGGGCCACATCCTAATGGAGGAGAGATGTCATGCTTAGGGTCATTTCCACTGGGGTCCCCTACATTGTGTTTAATGCTCTTAGTAATATGAGACCTGCATACCCTGAAACAACAGGTCCTAGGCCTTGATCAAACTACATCATTTTATTTTTATGTTACACTAAAACTTTGAAGACACTCATGCACAGCAACACACACACATGCACGCACAAAGGTTTTTTCTATGTGCATTTTCGTTGAACCATGTGTGACACAATCAGTACTTGGTCCCCTGGAAGTGGAGCTATACACAGTTGTGAGCTGCCATGTTGGTGCTAGCAATCAAAGCTGAGCCCTCTAGAAAACATACCTAGAGCTGTTAACTGCCAAGCTGCCTGTCTAGATTTGTCTCAATATATAGAACATTAGCACTAATATACAACACTGAAAAATTTATCATAAGATAAATCATCAACTGAAATGGAAAAAATCACTATGAAATCTTAGATCAATATGACCCATTTTTATAATGGATCAAAGACATTTTGAACTGGAACAATGATACATTCCCCCACCACCACCAATCCCGGTTCTCATCATATGTACATGTTATTTGTGCATTGATACACATGTTAAGGGACTGACATTGTCTTCCTCTCACTTTTCTGTGTCCCACACATGTGGAACTAAGTGTGGGGTGATCAGAGAAATAGCCACTTGACAGTTCTCTTCTGTCACATTGTGGGTTCTGGGGACTGAACTCTGGCCATCAGGGCCCCTGGTGGGTTCCACCCAATGGTCCCTCAGTTTTAGAGACATGTTCACTCACCCAAATCCCATGGTATGTTTGATTTACTCTCTTGGAGCACACTAATTCTCAGACTTGTAAGCAAGTAAGGTTTGGGGATTCCCATATCGCCACATCTGCATTCAGGTTTCCAGGGCAAGTGTTTTACCAATTGAGTTTTACCAACCATCCCAGCCCCTCATTCTTATTTCCTATTTTTAGGTCATACTAGGTTATGAAGGGGAATCAATGACACAACTGTAGATTTTCTTTCTGTAGTCCACAAGCTTTTTGAGTATTTTGTAGTTCAAAGATGCTTGAAGTTGGAACTTCATATAAATAATAGATGAATAAATTATAAATTATAGTTGAGGATATTCGTTTGCTTAATGAATGTTTTCTTTAAAAACACTGAGTTGTCCAACTGTAGTTTTTCATTCTGTCAGCCCATTCGTTCCCCACACATAACTTAGATATCTACTGTGTAGAATACACATTCTGCTATCTCTCCAGATCTTTCCAGTCTTATACCATTATGTTTCTCTGCCCAGTCAAGCTTCCTTACATTCTATAAATTTAAATGTTAAATGAACTGAAGCATGCTCATTGGAACCCTTGCTTCATTGTGCTTATAGCCTTTTGAATATCAAGCATAGGAGCTAGGATGGCATAGGTTATCACCTTGTAGGGATATTGACCCAATTTTGGTGTGAGTCCAGGAGCACATTGACCATTTTATGGCAAAGCATGAGGTCCTCCTTTGCTACCATTTAGTGCCTGGATTACCATGGATACTGTATCTATTACCTAAGGACTAGGTTGTGCTCCCCCTGCTACCAGGAATGGAAACACTACTCATGGGCATAAAAAAATGAACTGTAGAAATGAAAAACAAACAAACAAAGAATTGATGGCTGATGTCTTAGAGTTTTGTTTGTTTTTAAGAATTTACATAGATACAAGTGATCTGTATCATTGCCATTTACCTGTGGATTGTGCCATATTTTGTTCAATGTAAGGCACAATGGGTTTCATGATAACCCTTTATTTTGTAGAGAAACAAAGTTAAAAATATTGGCAATTATAGTTGCTAAATAATAGAAATGATGAATGACATTCCAATGTTAGAGAGGCTAAAATGTGAATGAAAAGGGACAGTGAGCCCAGTGTCACTGGCCACTATTTAGGATGAGTTAGGAGGATTATCATGTTCAAGACTTGGTTGGTGAAAAAGAGTTATTTTTAAAGACATGTAAACTTCCTTGACTAGAAAAGTTTTATATGTGTACTGTTGATAGAATCCTGTTTTACCTTCACTGAAATGTTGTGTTTGTTATAACAAGGAAGAGAAATCATTATCATGATGAGCAAATGCTGAACTCTCAGGAGCTGTAAATGCTTGTAATGTTCTAGCAGAGTACTTGCTCATCCAACCTGAAGCCTCCCAGCAGCCCCGGGTAAGATAACAGCTATGCTTAATCTCCATTCTTTGGATCTGGAAATGGAGTCATGGAGCTCATAGAAATCCCAAGTAGTCACTAGTGAGTACCAGATATTAGAGTAGGATTTGAATTCATGCTGAGATGAACTTACTGGGAACTTTTCTATGATGCTTTGTACAAAGATGAAGGTAGTGAGAGAACACCTGCCTTATGTGGACACAGCCATGCACATTATCCCTAGCACAGTAAATGAACATTTGAGTAGTTATAAATAAATAAGGCAATTCCAGTTATTTTCTTACATCAGAAGAAAATTTGCTTCATAGTATGTGGTGCTTAAAGGAGATGGGGCTCTTATTTAGCATTTGGGAATGTCCCTAAATGTCCTTTCCATTTGCAGGACTTCGCTGCATTATGCATGTGCCCACAACCATCCAGACGTGGTGACACTATTATTAGAAAATAATTCCAGCATTAACATCCGGGATGATGAAGGCTGCACACCCTTGATTAAGGTAGCTATTGGCCATCTGTTTTGACATGAAATGGATAGAGGTTGTCCTTGTTTGGTTTCTCTTGCTGTGATAAAACACTGACCAAAAACAACTCAGGAAAGGAAGTGGTTATTTGGCTTACATTTACACATCACAGATCATTCTCAAGGGGAACCAGGGCAGGAGCTCAAATCAGGAACTGGAGGGAAGAACTGAACTGGAGTTCACAGGAGAATGCAGCTTTTCCATGGCTTCTACCAAGCCTTGCTCAGGTGTTTACTTTTTGTTGTTGTTGTTGTTTTTGTTTTTTAACAAAATTGAGGACTTTGTCCCAGGCATGCCCCAACTCCTAAAACCTAGACTTTCCTACTTCTATCTCAATTTAAAATTAAAAAAAAAAAAAAGTCCACATAGTTACCCAGAGGCCAGTCTGATAGAGGCATTTCCTCAAGTGAGAATCTTTCTAGGTGTGTTAAGCCTGTGTTACACTGGCAAAAAGAAAAACAAACAAACAAATAAACAAAACCAACCTACAAACAAAAAACCTAACCAAACAACTAATCTCTGCACTGCAACAACGAACCAGCACAGAGCCTGAATTCTTAGAATATCTAGGTGTGTTGGCAGAATCCTTAAACTCTACCACTGGGAAAGAGATGTGGTGGGGAGATTATAAAGTTAGGCAAGCAAGCCTGGGGGTTCTTGAAAGACCTTGTGTCTAAAGAGAGTGATAATATGCAGAAGTGGAACTCTATGTTTTATTTTAGGGAAACTATTCAGTGCAATGGTAGAAAACATCTCTCTTGACTTCCTTGAATTTAAGATGTATTTCTTTGTACAATTTTACAGGCCACCCAACGAGACAATGTGGATTGTGCTTCCGTATTGCTCACCCACAATGCGGATCCAAATCTGATAGATTCCAGTGGGAACACAGCCTTCCACCATGCTATATCCAGGGGTAACATAAGGATTGTAAAAATGCTCCTTGAGCACAACGTAGACATTGAAGCCAAAACAGAGGTAAAGATCACTCAACTTCATTCCCAGGGCACCTCTAGCAGTGACACGCACATCTATTTTCTACACACAGAAGCTCATGCATTTTCACTGTATCTGTTCAGTGGAACACTTTTATTTTCACCAAATATGTTTTTTCATATTTTTGGTAGTTCATTCAAAAAAATAGTGTATTTTGTCTCAGAATTGGCCTTGATTTTAAAATTCAAAAATAAAGGATTTAGGACCACACAAACATCACATACGCACAGACAATAAAAATAAATTCATTTCAAGTTAAGTGATTGTAGAATAAATAGAAATGTGTTGATGCAAAGAAGGTACTGATATGTGTTTGGCTTAGGATAAGGGTAGACTGGAAAACGAGAGAGGTAACAGGCAAATGAAGAAATTTGGTCACTGGAGAAAATATGCCAAAAAAGTTATTTAAGGTTTAAAAAGTTTTGATGTACATGGGAGAGGCTGTCAAGCTTCTGAGATAAATTCTTAGTTTAGAAAAGAAATATATTTGAAATACAGGTTGAGAAACTCTGCCCCAGACCCCTCCTGAGCACACTCCTTCAACAGGGGCATAGCACAGTGTACTCTGTATTCTGGGCTGTGGCAATGGAGGCCCCACTCCACGGAGCTAAGAAGATTGCAATCCTTGAGTGTTTGGGGAGAGTTCTGGAAGGGAGCCCTGTTATAGGCAGTGTTGGACAGGGAAAAGGTGTGTCAAAGGGAAAAGACAGCTGTGTGTGGGAAAGTGCAGCAGGTGTTGTAGGATGAATGATCCCTTGTGACTCTTTTCTTGTCTACTTATCTTCACAAAATCGGTGATGAGCAGATTGTTGAGAAACAAGTAGTTTTGTAAAATGCATTATTTTTTTCCTTTATAGTATGGCTTGACACCATTGCAACTTGCAACATTTGAACAGAAACCTGAAATGGTAGAATTTTTAGCAGCAAAGTGTGCAAAAAGGTACAGTTTCTTCCTTTCTTCAATCTTAGTGCTGCTCTTGAGGGTGACAATTGCTTAAGTCAGGAGTATTAAAATGATAGAGAGATTGTAAGCAACTCAGAGGCATAGTTAGGAAGCTTAGCACACATGAAGTGGGAGCTGGAAAAGAGACAGTTTCACCACAACAAAGAACAGCATGCAGTAGGGATCACTGCCTAGTTCAGGAGTTCACCTCATGAGCCATCCACCAAGCCAAAGGATAACAAAGATCGGTTGCTGCTCCACAGCCATTGTATTTTTACTTTTGAAAGTGTTTGTCACTGAATTAAGAGCCATAGGTGTCTATGGCAAGTGTTCTACCATGATAAACACCCACAGTCCCTAAGTCTGAAAACTTATAACCTGTGACCTCAAAGATGACAGCATAAGCCATTTCTTTAGAATTATACCATACGTAATCACAGGTACCAAGCAGTGTTTCCAAATGATGTTTGAGTCTTGAAATGTCCAAGTCAGCAGAAAACTACCTTTCACTGGGAGATGTTCTTAAACTGTCCTAGCACAGGTACCCAGCAACTTTGGTGATTCGGCAGTTCAAGACATTTTTCTTCCCCATTTCAGATGGAGCTTTCATAGTGGATATATAAGTAGTTCATTTCTTTCCGCAGAGTCTACTACTTTAATTAGCGTTATAAATCTTGTACTGAATTCTGTGAATATATAGCTCTGAAAGAGTTTGCTCTTACAATGCCACATGCTTTTTCCATATGGAATACATCTGTTTATGCTGAAATTTTCTGTTTAGTAGACATGTATATCTGTTGTTTATGTTGAGCCATTATTTCCAAATAACAGTTCTTTCTGTGATTGAAGATACATTTCAAAACTTTAATGATTTCTGTAAAAATTTAATTTAATTTTTTTCTTATGTTTACATCTAGCTCAGTGACCCCCTCCTGGTCACCCAGTCCCACAGTCTCTCCCTGCCCCTCCTCCACTTCACCTCTGAGCAGTTTGGGACTCCCTGTATGTCCAAACCCTGGCACTTCGTCTCTCTCTGAGGACAGAAAAAGTAGCTCAGCTAGAAGAATAAAACTGAGGTAGGATGAACAGCTTTTTTTGATACCCCCATTCCAGTTGATTGGGACCCATGTGAAGACCTAGCTGCCCCTCTGCTACATAGGTGCTCGGAGATATCCGTCCAACCCATGTTTGTTCTTTGTTTCATTGTTCCATCTCTGAGTGCCCTGAGGGTTCATGTTATTTGATTCTGGTGGTTGGTCATTCTCTGGAGTTCCTATCTCCTTCAGGCCTGGAATCCTTCCTTTTAGACTTCCATAAGTGTCTACAGCCAAACCACCCTGAGCATGCCCGATCTTGTCTTTAATTCTTTTTAGTGTGTGTGTGTGTGTGTTTGTGTGTTTGCGTGCGCGTGCACCTTTCTTTGTGTTTTAATTAAGAGCTAAGTATTCCTCATATTTTCTCTTGAGAAAAGGTGGGAGGAGAGCAGTCAGCAATCATAGTCAATTGCTGAAAAGTGAATTCAACGTTTTGTCTAGTCTTGTTGGCCCATGGATTGCATCCCAGAACTTGGGAAGGAGGACATGAACAGATTTCTGTGAGTTAAGGCCAACATGCTCCATAGAGCAGTTTTCAGACCAGCATGGATACATAGTGAGATCCTGATTCAAAAAAATGTTGTTTGTAAACATCTAAAGTAAGATACAGAAGGGACACAAATATAAAGTACTTAAAACACTTGCTAAATATTTTTCTTATGAATAGCACAATAATGCTAACTTTAAAATCTATGTCACAGTACTGGATCGTCAGCTCAGAGAACTGAAGTGAAGCATGTCAGGTTCAATGAAGGTAAGGTTTTTATAGTGAATATAAATATGGTATATAGTAGCCAGTCCTATTACCCTAAAGAAGAGTAGAGATTAAGCTTCTTTCCCACTGAGTCCAGAAAAGGCAGCTCAACTAGCAGAAAGGAATCCAAATGCAGACAACAGTGTGAAGCGGTCCTCCCTTCAGTTTATAGAGAACCCACATGAAGACCAAGCTGCACATCTGCTACATATGGGGAGGGGGTCTATGTGCAGCCCATGCATGCTCTTTGATTGGTGGTTCAATCTCTGTGAGCCCTCATGGGCCCAGGCTACTTGATTGTGTAGGTTTTCTTGTGGTGTCCCTGACCCCTCAGTCACAATGTTCTCCTTTGAGTTCAATGTCCTTCCCCAACTCTTCCACAAGACTCTCCAAACTCCCCTTGATGTTTGTCTGTGGTTCTGTACATTTGTTTCCATCCTCTGCTGGATGAAGCCTCTTAGAAGTGTTATCCTAGGCTCCTGTCTACAAGCATAGCAGAACATCATTAATGGTGTCAAAGCCTGGCTCTCTCCCACAGTGTGGGTCTCAAATTGGGCCAGTTATTGGGTGGCGATTCCCTTAATCTCTGTTCCATTGTAATCCCTGAATATCTTGTAGGTAGGATAAATTTTGGGTTGATGTTTTTGTGAGGGCATTGGTATTCCCCTCCTTCCACTGGAAGTCCCTTCTGGCTACAGGAGAAGATTGCTTAGGGCTCCATATCACCTGCTGCTAGTTGACTCACCCCTATAGATTCCTAAGAGCCCCCACAGTCCCTGGTCTTTGTTTCATCACAGAGGTGCCTCTCCTCAGGTATCTCTTCTCCCTGATACCACCCTACTCTTGCTCCCCACCTTAGTTCCCTCTCCATCTCCCACAAATTTCCCTCCCTAAATCAAATCCTAATGTCTATTTTATTTTCCCTTCTGAGTGAGAATCAAGCATTTTCCTTTTGTGCCCTCGTGTTTTAGCTTCTTTAAGTCTGTGGATCTTAGCATGATTATCCTGTACTATGTCTGAAAAAGTACTCATTCTAAGTGAGTACATACCATGCCTGTGTTTCTGGGTTTGGATTACATCACTCCAGATGATATTTTCAAAGCCTACCCATTTGCCTGCAAATTTCATGGATTCCTTGTTTTAAGCAGTGGAATGATATTTCACTGTGTAGGTATACCACATTTTCTTCATCTATTTTTCAGTTAAAGTCCATCTTGGTTGTTTCCTGTTTCTGGCTATGACAAATAAAGGTTTTATTAACAGAGTTGAGCAACAGTTATTGAGATGGTATGGTGGAACATCATTTGGGTATATGCCCATGAGTGATATAGCTGTGTCTTGAGGTAGAACTATTCCTAATTTTCAGAAAACAACAACAACAACAACAGCAACAAAACCTGCCAAATTACTTTTCTTTTTTTTTCTTTTTTTTTATACTTAAGAATCTAATTTTATATTATCATTTTATTTATTTATTATTACGTATTTTCCTCAATTACATTTAGAATGCTATCCCAAAATTCCCCCATACCCTCCCCACCACTTCCCTACCCACCCATTCCCATTTTTTGGCCCTGGCATTCCCCTGTACAGGGGCATATAACGTTTGTGTGTCCAATGGGCCTCTCTTTCCAGTGATGGCCGACCAGGCCATCTTTTGATACATATGCAGCTAGAGTCAAGAGCTCCGGGGTACTGGTTA
>OFGF01001951.1_pt1 | contig 11594 bp, 8 predicted proteins | sample 1521711 | NCBI WGS metagenome assembly OFGF01 (sample SAMEA3504092, study PRJEB24116) | mouse gut metagenome | biome: mouse gut; feature: mouse-associated habitat; material: faeces | place: Denmark | collected 2011 | reverse complement strand
GGTATGCAGGTGTGTGATCAGGATGAGGTAGAAGTAAACAGGAGAAAAATAAGACCTGTTTCATCAAAAGTGGTGCTTGCATATTATAAACCTGTCGGAATCACTTGTACAGAGAAAGATAAATATGCGGAAAAAACGATAGTAGATGCAATAAAATTTCCAGTAAGAGTCACTTATGCAGGACGTTTGGACAAAGATTCTGACGGGCTGATGATTCTGACAAATGATGGGGAACTGATACAACGTATGATGAAGGGATCAAATGGACATGAGAAAGAATATGTTGTAAAGGTTGATAAAGAAATTACAGAAGATTTTTTAGCGGATATGGCGAAAGGAGTATATTTAAAAGAACTTGACCAGACAACATATCCGTGTAAAATAACGCGCGTGGGCAAATATACTTTTAGGCTGATATTAACACAAGGACTTAACAGGCAAATAAAACGAATGTGCGAGACGTTGGGTTATAAGGTAAAAACACTTACGCGCATTAGAGTGATGAATATAGAACTTGGTGATTTAAAAAGCGGTGAGTACCGCGAATTGGACAGCAGAGAGTATTTGGAACTGTACAGGCTTTGTGGTTTATCACACACAGAATCATTTTAGATACCAAAAAGATCAATGTACTTTCGAAGTCTCTTTGGGCCTGTTCTTGCGAGAGTACATATCAATGTCAGGAGGGAAATATGGAGGATAAGACAATCGGCCTTTCCAACAGTGAATGGCGCATTATGGAAAATTTGTGGGAGCAGTTTCCGAAGACGGCGACACAGCTGATCAGGGCGATGGAGACAGAGACCGGGTGGGCCAAGAGCACCACGAAGACGCTGCTGAAACGGATGGAGCAGAAGGGGTGCATTGCATACCGGGAAGGGACGAAGGCAAGAGAATATTATCCGTTATTGAAGCGGGAAGAGGTGGTGGAGTCCGAGACAAGCAGCTTTTTGAACCGGATCTACAACGGCAGTCTGGGATTGATGGTCAATACGCTGGTAAAGAAGCAGGATATCCCGGACGAAGAGATGGAAGAGTTGTACCGGATCATTCAGGAGGCCAGAGCAGAGAAAAAGGAGAAGGGGGAAGCGTGATGGGGGTAATGACGGGAGCTATGATTCAGGCAGCAGTTTTGGTGAGCGGCATACTGATCGTGCGGAAAATGTTTGGAGAGAAACTGCATGCTTATGTAAGGTACAGTCTGTGGCTGCTTGTGGCGCTGCGGCTGCTCATGCCGGTCAATTTTATAGACAGCCCGTTCAGTTTACTGCGGGCTGTGCATGTGGTGACGGAAGGTTATAGGGAGGCATCCTCTGCGGCCGAAGACCTGGACGGTCAGTCGCAGAACCGCAGCATTACAGGCAGGGAGTCCCGGGAGCTGACTTCGGAAAATGAGCGGGATGTTGTGACGGAGCAACCAGGGGCAGAGGGGACTTTGTCCGCACCGGAGGGCGACGATTTCCGAATGGTTGACGGTACTGCGATGGCTGATATGGAGGATGAGGATAGGACTGATCGTAACCGGATCATGTCTGCGGATGATACAGTGGCGGCAGTTTTTCGGGGGATATGGATCGTGGGCAGTATGGTGGTTGGCGGAATATTCTTTACGGTACATCTTCGTTTTCGCAGGAGGCTGTACAGGGCGCGCAAACTCTGTCAACAGAGTGGGGATAAGATTGCGGGGAACGGCAGGAAGACCGCCGGACTGCACAGGAATCTGCCGATTTATCAGGTGAAGAAACTGGAGGCGCCCTGCCTTGTCGGTGTTTTACGGCCGGCGATTTATGTTGGTACGGATATCCGGACCGGTACAGAGCGGTTTCGCCATGTGGTGACCCATGAGAAGGTACATTATCTTCACGGTGATCATATCTGGGCGCTGCTGCGCGCCGTGCTGGTCACTGTGTACTGGTTTCATCCTTTTGTGTGGATCGCGGCGGCGGCTTCGGTCAGGGATGGGGAGATCGCCTGTGATCACGGCACCATAAAGCAGCTGGGAGAGGGAGAGCGGCTGACTTACGGAGAGATGCTGCTGGAGCTTTCCAGGAAAAACCGGGGCAAAAGGGTCTATTCCTTCGGCACCATGCTTCGCCCGGGCAGATCAGAGATGAAAGAACGGATCATGCGTCTTGCGGGTGGCAACGGCACCAGAATGTCGGCGGGAATTCTCGCGGCCGTACTTATGCTTGGTATGGCAGGCTGCGCCTTTACCGGAGGAGCGGCGGAAAATGCGGAAGTGGCGGCAGAAGCTCCGGCAGATAGCAACAAACAGCGGCTGGAAGAAGGGGCGGATGGTAAAGCAGATCTGGACGAAAATCCGGAAAATGACGACGCGCGGCAGGACGATGTACTTTCCGATAACGAAAGGATTTCCGAGCGCGAACAGGAAGCAGCTTTTGATCCGGAAGAAGAGATCAGCGAAGCGCGTCAGCTGACTGCGACTCCGGCACAGATATCCGAGGAGACGGAGCTTGGGGTAGACGGTCCGTGGCTTGATTATGCAGGAAAGCCGGGGATGGGTAGTGCGAATAACAGCGTTATTATATTCCACGATTATTTCGGACTGGTTGTCTATGATCTGACGGACAGAGAAGTTGTGCGCAGTCTGGATCTGGCGGCTATTGGCTGTAACTTTACGCAGGGAGATAATGCCTGTCAGGTTGCCGTATCGGCTGACGGCAGAGAGGTGTGGCTGTATCCGATGAAGAGACAGTATATGTTCCATTATGATGTGGAGAAGAACCTGCTCCGGCAGCTGCCGATCGTGAAGAGTTTTGAGGTTGATCTGGAGACACAGGATCTTTTTGACCGGTATCTGGTGACAGAGGAGCGGTATGTGGGATGGCGTTCCAATTACCTGTATGAAGAATATAAGGATGAGAGAGGTCTGCAGACTGCTTATATCTATTTGTATGCGTCCACCAGTGAAGAAGCTGCAAAACTCCGCAATCTGCAGTGCGTCTGGGATGACATGGTCTATACTTTGTGGGATGGGAACCAGGCCGGGGCCGTGCAGACAGCTGCGGAATTTCCCTATCAGCATGACGGTAACATACATGATGTAGAGATCATATATGACGAACCCTGCGTGTATTCCCGGATTTCAGATACTTTCGGTGAGAGGACGCATCCCATCGGTGGGGAAGTGCGTATGCACGAAGGAATTGACTTTGCGGCTGAAGAGGGCGCGGATATCAAAGCGGCAGCCGACGGCATTGTCCATGAAACCGGTTACACGGCGGAATACGGTAACTATGTTGTCCTGCTGCATCAAAACGGAGATATGACTTATTACTGTCACTGCAAAGACATTAACGTGTCGCCGGATGAGCAGGTAGAGAGAGGCGATACGATCGCCACAGTGGGGCGCAGCGGAAGAGCAACCGGATTCTTTCTGCATTTTGCGCTCAGCCGTAACGGAGAGTTTGTAGATCCGGCAGAGAATATGAGCCTTGAGATTCTGCCACAGTAAACTTACATCATGCTCAACCTGCCGTCGGGTGGGCCGCATGGCCATCCATGCTGTGAAAGTTGAAGACTTTCATAGTAAAAAGGGGCTTCCGAATCAGGCGGAACCCCTTTTTTAAATAAATTTACAGGTTTACAACATTCCTGTTCTCACCGGCCAGAAAGGCTTCGATATTTTTTGCAACTTCTTCCACCAGATGGGTTCTGGATTCCAGACTTGCCCATGCCATATGTGGTGTGATGATCAGCTTCGTGCTGTCTTTGATCTGTGCCAGCGGATTATCTTTCGCCATCGGTTCCTGCTCCAGCACATCCAGACCGACGCCGGAGATCTGGTCCGCGACGAGTGCATCGTAGAGGGCCTGGGTGTCCACCACCGGTCCGCGGGCCACGTTCACCAGAACGGCGGTTTTCTTCATCTTCGAGAGGGCGTCCTTATTGATCAGTCCTCTTGTCCGGTCGCTGAGCGGGCAGTGCAGGGACAGGATGTCCGACTCCTGTAAAAGGGTGTCGAACTCCACCCGTTCATAATCGGTGCAGGTGCTCTTACCGGAAGCGGAGTAGAAGATGACCCGGCAGCCGAAAGCCTGCGCAAGTCCTGCGACCCGGCGGCCGATCGTTCCCATGCCTATGATGCCCCATGTCTTCCCTTCCAGATCGTAAAAAGTTCTGTCGAAATTGGAAAAACGGTCTTGGGCGCTGTAGGCGCCGGATTTCACGTAGTCATCGTAGAATGCGATCTTTTCAGAAAGAGCAAGAGCCAGCAGGAGCGTGTGCTGTGCCACCGTGGAAGTGCAGTAATTGATGACGTTGGTGACTTTGATGCCGCGGCTTCTGCAGTAGGCCAGATCTACGTTGTCGAAGCCTGTGGCCAGCAGGCAGATCAGTTTTACGTTGGGGGCGTCTTTCAGGGTAGATTCATTGAGAGGCGCCTTATTTGCGAGGATGATATCCGCGTCTTTGACACGTTCCGCAGTGTTCGCTGCAACCGTATTTGGATAACAGGTTACCTCCCCGAACTTTTCAAAACAGGATACGTCAACGTCCGTTCCCGCGCTGTTTCGTTCTAATATGACCAGTTTCATAAGTATCCTCCGTTCTCTGTGAAGCTGTAAAAATGATTTCTGTCTCATTTTATCACAGTGGAGTGGCTTTTGACAGTGTTTCTTTTCAAAGGAGGCATTGATTTCAGTAAATTAAATGAATATACTATATGTAAAGCAGAGGGAAAAAGGACGTCCCTGTGTACTGAAAATAGCTGTAAAAATACCATGGCAATCGCAAATAAAGTTTGATATAATATAAGAAATTTGCAGGGAAACGGTAAAGGACCGTAATAATTTCGAAGGGGGACTACAGAGTATGCTTGCTACATTGATTCCTTTTTTTGATAAAGACATGAAGGTATGTGCCTATTCACTTTTTTCACAGAAAGAGAATCTGCTTCTGAATCCGGCACGCCAGGCGTCGGGGATAAATGACGGGGCGGCGAGAGTGGAGGGCCTTGATATTCTGCAGAGGATCGGCATCGATACGCTGTCGCCGGGGACGGACGTGTTTGTTCCGGTGGGATCTATTGCGGTATTTTCGGACATTGAGTCACAGAGCGAAGCGATGATAGGACGTCTGGTTTTGCTGTTTGATAATTCCGTGACGAATACACCGGACTATCAGGAGCGGTTCAGACAGCTGAAACAGAAAGGGTATAAGCTGGCGATTCGCAAGCTGCCGGTAGAGGAGATCGAGAACTATAAGGAAATTCTTTCTCTGATGGATTATATCATTCTGGATTATAAGAAAGTGGATGTCTACAAGGCCAGGGTTTATTTCGGAAACCAGTATCCGAATATCAGGATCTGTGTCGGAAATATCGAGAAGCAGGAAGTTTTTGATGATGTCAGAGTGGATCGGGCGTTTCATCTGTTCGAGGGTGCGTTCTACCGGATTCCGGTCACGAAGGGACAGACGGAGGTGGAGCCGCTAAAGGTGAACTATCTGGAGCTGATGAACATTGTTAACGATGTGGATTTCGAACTGACGAAGGCTGCCGATGTGATTGGCAGGGATACGGCGCTTGTGGTATCTCTTCTGGAGATGGTGAACCGTATTGCCACCAAGTCTGAGGTGACGTCGATCCGTCATGCGGCGGCGCTGCTGGGCCAGCGGGAACTCAAGAAGTGGATCAATACAGTGATCACAAAGGAGCTTTGTGCGGACAGACCGAATGAGATCACGAGAGTTTCCCTCCTGCGGGCCAAGTTCCTGGAATGTCTGGCGCCTTCTTTTGGCATGGGCATGAAGGCGTCCGAGCTGTTTTTGATGGGGCTTTTCTCGGTGCTGAATATCATTCTGAGCATGCCCATGGAGGAAGCGCTTAATAAAGTCAATGTTTCCAGGGATATCAGAGATGCGCTGTTAAGTTGTAAAGGTGAATTTGCGGAAATATACGGCTTTATGACAGCGTATGAGAATGCGGACTGGCAGGAAGTCAGCCGGATGCAGATCCTTAAAAATATTGACAACGATGCGGTGTTTAAGGCATATATTGAGGCTGTATGCTGGTATAAGGAGATGTTTTTTTAATTGTTAACGGCATTTGAATCGAAAGTAACAATTTGTTATGTCTTTTGCTTATAAGCCAAAGCATTTTACAGGAGGATTCTTAAGGATTTCCTGTGAAAAGATACAGGTGCCGGCAGAATATTGTCTGTACCACAAAAGTGATGACAGGACAGACGACCATCACTATAATAAAAATTCGGCTGATTAATTTTAAGGAGGAAACTATTAAAATGAGTAGCGAAATCAGAGACATTAATCTTGCCGAATCCGGTGAGAAGAAGATTGAGTGGGTGAAGAGGAATTGTGACCTGTTGCGCACGCTGGAGAAGGAGTTTTCCGAGAGTAAGCCTTTTGCAGGGAAGAAGATAGCCCTGTCCGTGCATCTGGAGGCTAAGACGGCTTATCTGTGTCTGGTGTTGGCGGCAGGCGGAGCCGAGATGTATGTGACCGGTTCCAACCCGTTGTCTACGCAGGATGACGTGGCGGCAGCGCTTGTGAAAGCCGGATTGGAAGTGCACGCCTGGTATGGCGCTACACCGGAGGAGTATGAGACCCATATCCGTCATGTGCTGGAGGCAGAGCCGAATATCATCATCGACGACGGCGGCGACCTGGTGACGATGGTACATAAGGAGATGCCGCAGCTGATCCCTAATATCATTGGCGGATGCGAAGAGACCACCACAGGTATTATCCGTCTGGAAGCTATGAATAAAGCGGGCGAATTGAAGTTCCCCATGGTGCGCGTTAACAATGCGGCATGTAAGCATTTCTTCGATAACAGATACGGTACGGGACAGTCTGTATTCGACGGTATCAACAGGACAACGAATCTGATCGTAGCGGGCAAGATCGTGGTAGTGGCAGGTTACGGCTGGTGCGGTAAGGGTACTGCCATGAGAGCCAAGGGTCTGGGTGCGAGAGTGATCGTAACCGAGATCGACCCGATCAAAGCCATTGAGGCGGTGATGGACGGATTCGACGTGATGCCTATGAAGGAAGCGGCTAAAGTCGGAGACTTCTTTATTACTGTGACCGGCTGTGACGGTGTCATTGATCAAGAAGACTTTGCAGTGATGAAAGAAGGAGCGATCCTCTGCAATGCAGGACATTTTGACTGCGAAATTGATATGGCGTGGCTGAAAGCCAATGCGGTGGAGAAGAAAGAGCAGCGGAAAAACATCATGGGTTACAAGCTGCCGACCGGACAGTGGATCTTCGTGCTGGCAGAAGGACGCCTTGTGAATCTGGCGGCAGGTGACGGTCATCCGGCAGAGATTATGGATATGAGTTTCGCGATTCAGGCGCTTTCCGCGAAATATCTTGTAGAGCACAGCAGTGAGCTTACACAGAAACTGATCGATGTGCCGGAAGAAGTGGACAGAGATGTGGCGAAGCGTAAGCTGGCGTTCCTCGGCAAAGAGATTGACGTGTTAACGCCGGAGCAGGAAAAATACTTGAATAGTTATGCGGTTTAATGTTGCATTTTTGTTTGCTATAGTGTATAATAAGTTTTCCAGAAAGAGTTTGTGATAAGAATGATAAGAACCGAAGCGGGAGGGCGCTGTGATGAACAGTGCCGTGTAGAGTAAAGGGAAACGGACAATGGATAAGGAGGAGACACTATGGCATTGACGAATGAAGATCTGCAGGCGATTTCGAACTTACTGCAGCCGATCAAGGATGAAGTAGGGAGCGTGAAGTCTGAAGTCCAGGGCATGAAAATTGAGATGAAGGACATGAAAACCGACATCCAGGGTATGAAGACCGAGGTAAAGGACATGAAAACCGACATCCAGGGCATGAAGACTGAGATGAAAGTTATGAAGATCGATATCCAGGGCATGAAGACTGAGATGAAAGGCATGAAAACTGACATCCAGGGCATGAAGACTGAGATGAAAGGCATGAAAACCGACATCCAGGGCATGAAGACTGAGATGAAGGACATGAAAACCGACATCCAGGGCATGAAGACTGAGATGAAAGGCATGAAAACCGATATCCAGGGCATGAAGACTGAGATGGAAGTCATGAAGACCGACATCCAGGGTATGAAGACTGAAATGAAAGGCATGAAAGCTGACATATGGGATTTAAGATTTGATGTGAAAAATCTTCAGCTTGATTCGAAGGAAGTGAAGAATAAAGTCACAAAGATGGAATTGACAGTTGAAAATGAGATTCGTGTCAATATCCAGAGAGTTGCGGAAGGGCACCTGGATTTGTACAGAAAACTCAATGAGTGCGTTAAACTTTCTTCGGACGTCAGGGCCAAACAGGAACTGCAGGATGTATATATCACCATGCATGACATGAAATTAAGAGCTTTGGCATAAAAACAAACACTATGATCGGCGGTTTTCGTGACCGCCGATTTTGGTATTTTGTAATAGTTATAGTTAACGACATGAGAAATTTTGTTTACCATATCATAAAGATACCGCAAGGACAAAGTAGATATCTTTAGCGGAAACAGGAGATGATTATGAAAATACAGAGTAATGTGAAATTGTACACATCGGGCGAACTGCTCAGACGCTTTTTGCCTTATTATAAGAAGTACTGGAAGATCGTGGTCATCGATCTGTTCTGTGCAGGATTGACGACGATCTGTGAGCTGGTGCTGCCGATGATCATCCGCTTCATCACGAATGCGGGGATGAATGATCTGGCGTCGCTTACGGTGACGGTGATCCTGCGGCTGGGGGCGTTGTATCTGCTTTTGCGGATCGTAGATTCAATGGCCAATTTCTATATGGCGTATACCGGGCATGTCATGGGAACGCGGATCGAGACGGATATGCGGCGGGACGCCTATGCGCACCTGCAGAAGCTGTCCAATACATACTATAATAATACCAAAGTGGGTCAGATCATGGGGCGGATCACCAACGATCTGTTTGATGTGACGGAGTTTTCCCATCACTGTCCGGAGGAATTTTTTATTGCGGGTATCAAGGCGGTCATTTCCTTCGTGATCCTGGCCCGGATCAGCCTTGGTCTGACACTGATCCTTTTTGCGGTGATACCGGTTATGGTGGTGACCTGCACGATGATCAATCTGCGTATGCGGGAGGCGTTCCGTAAGCAGCGTGTGCAGATTGGCGAGCTGAACGCCCGCATTGAGGACAGTCTTCTCGGGCAGAAGGTGGTGAAGGCTTTTACCAATGAGGAAAAGGAAAAAGAGAAGTTTGAGAAGGACAATATCAATTTCTTTCATATCAAGAAGGAAACTTATAAGTTTATGGCGGCTTTTCAGACTACGACCAGAGCCTTTGACGGTGTGATGTATCTGGTACTGCTGGTGGCGGGCGGAATCTTTATGATCAGGGGAAAGATCGTGCCCGGTGATCTGGTGGCCTATGTGATGTATGTGAGTACACTGATTGCTACAATCCGGCGGATCATCGAGTTTGCGGAGCAGTTTCAGCGCGGCATGACAGGAATCGAGCGTTTTGTACAGATCATGGACAGCGATATTGAGATCTTTGACGAGCCGGATGCGGTGCCCTGTGAACATCCGCGGGGGAATATTGCTTTTCATAATGTAGGTTTTGAGTATCCGGACGACCACAACGTGGTGTTCAGGGGCTTAAACCTGGATATCCGTGCAGGAGAAAAGATCGCCATCGTAGGCCCGTCCGGCGGCGGTAAGACCACGCTTTGCAACCTGATTCCCCGTTTTTATGATATCAATGAGGGTGAAATCCTTCTGGACGGGAAGAATATTCATAAGTATACGATCAAGAGCCTGCGGCAGAATATTGGTATGGTGCAGCAGGATGTGTATCTGTTCTCGGGAACGGTATATGAAAATATCGCTTACGGCAGGGAGCAGGCCACCAGAGAGGAAGTGATCGAGGCGGCAAAACGCGCCGGGGCGCATGAGTTTATCTGTGCGCTGAAAGACGGTTACGACACTTATGTGGGCGAGCGTGGCGTGAAGCTGTCCGGCGGACAGAAACAGCGGATCAGCATTGCCAGAGTATTTCTGAAAAACCCGCCCATTCTTATTCTGGACGAGGCCACTTCGGCGCTGGACAATGAGAGCGAGTTTCAGGTGGCAAGGTCGTTGGAAGCGCTGGCAAAGGGCAGGACTACGATCACGATCGCACACAGACTGTCCAGCATCCGCAACTCCGACCGGATTCTGGTGCTGACGGAGGAAGGGATCGTGGAGGAAGGCACGCATGACAGTCTGCTGGAGCTGGGCGGTATTTACCATCACTTTTACGTGACGGCCAATGAATTGAAGTAGTGCCGGAGACAGCGCTGAGTATTACGGGCAGGCCTGTGACAGGCATGGGGATTAGTATGGAAGAAAACAACGGTGTAAAACAGTATATCCTGATCGTGGAGGACGACGGACCGCTTGCCGCCGGTCTGTGCCGTGCGCTGCAGAGCGGGGAGACCGGTGTAAGCAGCTGCGGTAACTTAAAGGAAGCGGACAAGAGGCTCAAGGCGCAGACGGGACAGTGTGATCTTGTACTGTTGGACGTGAATCTTCCGGACGGGAACGGGTTTGATTTCCTGAAAAAGATAAAGGAAGAGTACGGCGTATCGGTGGTCATGCTGACGGCCAATGATATGGAGATGGACGAGGTCATGGGGCTTACGCTTGGAGCGGATGATTATATGGCGAAGCCGTTCAGCCTTGCGGTGCTCAGGGCGCGGATCAAGGCCCTGCTTAGGCGCGGACAGGCACAGAAGGAGGATATCTACGAGAAGGATCCTTTTTATTTTGATTTCGGGAGACTTGTATTTACCAGGAATGGCAGTGAGATTGCATTGGGGGTGAATGAACACCGGCTGCTGAGGCTTCTGATAGAGAACCGGGGAAGGGTTCTGACCCGAGGCGTGCTGGTAGACCGGCTGTGGAGCGGCGGAGGGGAGTATGTGGATGAGAATGCGCTGTCTGTTACGGTGAACCGGCTGCGGAGCAAGTTAGAGGATAAAAGGGATGCATATTCCTATATTCAGACTGTATATGGGCAGGGGTACACCTGGAAGAAGGAATCAAGGCAGGGAAGTTAAGCGGACAAGGAAACCGGTCCTTGTCCGCTGTGAGTATTGCTTTATATGGCGGTTAATATTCTACTTCCACCGGCATCCGCGTTTTTGCCGATTCCATTATCGCAAGTATTGCGAGTACGGTATTAGCCGAATCCTTCAGCGTTACCGGGAATTCCTTTCCTGACAGAAGGCAGTCTACGAATCCGCTGATGCTCTGGAAGGCGAAGCCATGATGCTTTCCGAAGATCTTATTCTGTACGATGACATCCGGTACGATTACCTTATCGTCCGTGTACTGCTGTATCATATTATGGTTGCTTGCGTCGATACTGATCATGCCTTTGTCGCCGATCACGTTGAATTTAATATCATTTACACAGGGATTCGCGTTCGGCGTGATCCAGCCGTTCTCCATCTGAGCGATTCCGCCGTTGCAGAACTCGATGGTCGTCAGGTATTCATCGACCGTGTCTACGCCCTGTCCCTTCAATACTCCTTCACGGCTTACGCTGTATACGCGTTTTACTTCATCATGGAAGAACCAG
>OFGF01001950.1_pt1 | contig 11597 bp, 6 predicted proteins | sample 1521711 | NCBI WGS metagenome assembly OFGF01 (sample SAMEA3504092, study PRJEB24116) | mouse gut metagenome | biome: mouse gut; feature: mouse-associated habitat; material: faeces | place: Denmark | collected 2011 | reverse complement strand
GTCATGCCGGGACGGTTCTTGCGGGCGTTTTCGAGCAGATATGCCGGTCGTATCTTCTCGTACTCGTCGGGCCGGGGAGAGTCGATATACGCTTCGAGGAACTCGATGAAGTACTCCTCGCACAGCATGGGCGACCCCTGCTCGTAGAGATACTTCTCGGCGAAGTGCATTACCAGCGAGAGGGCCTCGGCATCGGCTGCGGCCGCCTCTATCAGATGCCTCACGGCGGGCTTGTGCGACGCCGTGTCGGCATGCGGGAAGAGCGAGAGGTAGTTGACGAAATTCTGCTCGATCAGCGCACTGTCGCGCGAAAGATGCGTTCGGGAGAAGTCCATCCCGTCCCAGAAGTGCTCGATAAGATACGACGCCCTCTGGTGCGGCGTGCGCAGCGAGGAGGGTATCGCGGGCAGCGGCAGCTCGGAGGATGATGCAGCCGCTGAGGCGGGCGGGGGCGACTGCCGGCCGCAAAGCGTGTTCGGCCGCATGTAGCTGCATGCGGCCGAGCCGAGCGGAGCCAGTGACAACGACACCGCCGTAATCAAGGTATATGTCCGGATCATTCCTGTCGTGTATCGATTATGTCGCGCACGCAGCGTACATAGAACGTCTGGCCGGCATTGACGGGGAACTCCATTCCCATGTACCACTTCCCGTTATTGAGTGCACTCATTGAGAATCGGGACTGGCTGCCGTAGCTCTCCATAGTACATGAGTAGGTCCAGGAGCCGGTATGCAGTTGTTCGTTGATTATCATCATCAGCTCGCGCTGGTTGGGTGCGCGCCAGTAGCCCTTGTCCGAGGCGTCGGCCTCTTCGTAATATTCGCCGCAGGGCAGATTCATATTGAGCTGCTCTACTTGCGTGCTGCCGTAAGGTACGCGGTGCGATATCGACTCCTTGGACAGCCGGAACTTCTGGGCGCAGAGGTTACGGCTGAGCTCTGTCAGAGAATGTACGGGCAGGAAGGTCGATATCGGACCTCGCAGGCACCTGTTGTCGTAGAGGCTCAGATCGAATACTCCGCCGTTCTGGGGGTTTGTCGGATCGTCGGGGATATACTCGTATGCCTTTGTTACGGGGTCTTGCGCGGTTACGCGGCTGAGGTCCGAACCCAGATTGCGCATGCAGCGGATGTTCCATGGCCAGCGGCCGTTGCCGCGCGCGCCCGGCGTCGGCCAGTGCGTACCTAACTCCTCGATGAAGTATGAGCCGCCCTCTTCCGGGAAGAATTTCATCTTGTCGCTCGACGCATAGTGCACCTGGTTGCTGTTTCCGCTTATTATTATGCCGTCCCAAACGGCCGCGGCGGCTGCGTAGGGATCTTTCGGCGTGGTGTAATAGGGCGCGTTGTTGACATCGAACAGCGGCGAGGAGAGAGCATTGCGGCCTAACATCGTGCGCTCGTACTTGCCCTCGGCGGGAAGATACCACTTCATCTCGTTGGCATCGATAATGCCGTTGCCGTTGATATCCCTGTTGCGCGACATGCAGGCGCTGATGATTTCGTAGAAGTCGTCGGACGACTGCGGATTGTGCGAATTGGTGCTTTCTGTGGCCACATAGCTGTAACCGTTGTTGTCGCGGTTGAAATTATATCGGTTATTGCCGTAGCCGTCGGTGCGGCCGGTCAGCTTGCGCAGCAGCGGCACGGGATAGTATGGATCGGGCGCAGTCTGGTCGACGATATCGTCCCATTTGTTGTGTCCGTTGCTTATGTACTGCCACATGTTCCAGCGGCCGTTCCGGTTGTTGAGGCTGTTGTTGCCGTAGCTCCATTGCCAGTCGAGATTCTTGCCCCACGACTCGTTGAAGTGCTCGACGGCCAGTGCCGTGCCCGACGATCGGTCGTTATCGTAGTACGACTGCATCGAGTACTGCGCGATCATGTATTTAGAGTAGGAGTAGGAGCTCTCCTCGTCGTCGGATACCTGCACCTTTCGCAGGTCGATCCACACTATGCGCTCCTGCTGGTTGACATACTTCATCCAGTCGGACTCCTGCCATTGATCCTCGCTCAGGCGGTTGCCCTTGCTGTCGAGCAGATAGGAGTACTCGTCGATGAAGACCGTATACCACCCCGTCGGGCTGCTCTTGCGGTTATCCACGTCGCGCATGTCTTCGAGCGTCCACAGGTCGCTGTCGCTCTGTCCCGGCTCCATGTAAACGGCAAGGGTATTCTCGTCGGAGGTTGGTTTGAATCTGACCCAGTTGTAGAAGGGGTTCTCCCGCAGCTCGGGCGTCTCGCCCGTGAGCTCGTAATCTTCGTGGGACAACCACTGCGGCTGATCGTCGTAGGGGGCGTTGATGCGCCAGTTGAGCACCCTGCGTTCATCGTCGGTAAGGTGTATGTTGAAGACGCCGTAGTGGCTGTCGAGGTATAGCACCTTAGCTATGGCATCGGTAACGTCGCCTTCGGCGCCCGACTGGTTCTCGCCGCTCTTCTCGGCCTCGACCACGATGTTGGTCAGGCTGTTGATCGTTATCTTGTAGTTGTAGGAGGTGTTGCGGCGGCAGTTGAAGTCGCGTGCGCGCTCGGCCGCGTCGTCCTTATCTTCGCAGTATCCAAGATGCACGGTGTAGGTGGCGTAGCCGATGCGGGGATTGCCGCCCTCGGTAACGACGTTGCCTTTGTCATCGGCGTTGTACGATACCTTGGCCTTGATCTCGACCAGCGAGGCGTAGTTGTCGAGGTTGACGCCCGCGCCGGTGTCGGGCGCATCGGCCGTGGCGCACAGGCTCTTGTAGACGCCCGAGTTGCCGCCCGTGGCGTTTTTGTATTCGCGCTCGCGGTCGGCGTAGCTCTCCACGCCATACCAGTCGCCGTCGGCAAGGGCGGTCTTTTCGAGTCCGCGGCGCTTGTTCTCGTACTGGTAGAACGTAAATTCGTATCCGCCGCCGTCGCTGTTTTCGAAGATCTGCGACAGACGCGACTCGCTGTAATTGGAGTCGGTGTCGTCGCGGTTGTCGATGAAGTAGGTGGTGCGGTCGCCGGCATTGAACCGCTGCTCGTGCAGATTGCAGAATATGGGGTTGTTTATTACCTGCCAGCTCGTCATCTCGATCTCGACGCCGGCACCTGCGACGATCTCGAACCGCACCTTGGCGTCGATGCGGCGCAGATGCAGCGCGCCGTCGAGCTCGGTATCGCCCGCGGGGATGTAGACGCCGCCGTCTGCCGCCGTCCAGTCCATGTCGGCGGGATGATCCATCGTCCCGTAGTAGATGCCGCTCATGACCATGTCGCGCGATATGAGGTCGACGGAGGTGGCGTCGGTTCTCGCGACGCATATCGAGAGATATTTCTGCCACGTGTCGGCTTTGGCGAGGAGCTCGTCGAGTCGCACGATCTTGCCCTTTACAGGGCAGAGCGACGTGTCGTCGCTGAAACCGTAGTTGGTGTCGGCGTTGGCCACGGCGACTATGCGGCTCTGTCCCGACACGGTCTTCACGTCGAGTATGTCGGTCGGTTGCAGCACGTGGTGGCCGGGCGTGTCGTCTTTGGGCTCTATGAACTGCTGGCTCTTCAACTTGCCGCTCGTGTAGTCGTAGATGCCTATCCAGAGGTTGTTGACCGTGCGCTCGTCCTCCTCGGTCAGGGTTCTGGTAGCTGGGTTCATTTCGGGCAGCGACCAGCTCAGCCGGATGTGCGCCGGCTGTCCCGGTTCATAGGGCGTTGAGGGCTCCGACATGTCGGAAGTACATGCCGTCGACAGCGTGATGCCGGCGACGATCGTCGAGATCATCGCCCTAAGCCGTATGCCGGAGATATGCGGAAAGTGTTTCATCGCTTGTTGTCGTTTAGTCGAATGTAATGTCGTCGGCCGACTTGCTGTCCCACGGGCAGATCGTGTAGTTGAACGTGAAGCCGCCCTTGGCGCTGGTTACTTCGATACGGTATATGTGGTTGCGCAGCATGTGCGACCACTCCTCGCCCGTAGGTATGGCGACGGTGTATCTCTGCGTGCGTTTCTCGCCGGTGTAGTGCGGCTTGCCGCCCTCGGCGTAGTTCTCGATCGTGATCGAGAGAGAGCGTGTGGGCGAGAGCAGCGACATCTCGGGCAGATAGGTCGTCCAGCCCTTGTGCGCGGCATAGTCGAGCTGCCGCATGCGGCGTCCGTAGCGTTCGTCGGTCTCGCTGCGCGGCGAGGGGTTGGCGGGGTAGGTGGGTGCTGTGACCTGCTTGCCGTTCTCGAAGTTGTTGGGAATGAGCATGCCGCGGCTGTTCCAGCCCAGCACCACCGCACTGCCGACTTTGGGGTAGCCGTCGTCGTTCTTGCCCTCGATCTTGTCGGCAACCTCGAACTTGGCCATGGCGCGCAGGAGCGTGATCGACTCGCTGCCCTCGAAGACGAGCGGGTAGTTGGCGCTGCTCTGCCGCAGCTGCTGCCGTGTGACGCGGAAGCTGCGTAGGGCGTACATCGGGATGCCGACGCTTTGCTTGTCGTCGAACGTCGGCCAGAAGTCGTCGGCCATGTCGTATGTAGCGGCCGAGGCGAGTATGTCGTCGATATTGGTCAGCAGGCCTATCTGCGCAACGGCATTTTTCGGCCAGTTGGCCAGCACCATTATCTGGAACGAAACGGTGTCGTCGGCGCCGCCCTCGGTAAAGTAGGGCTCCTCGAAGGTGGCCTGCATGGTGTAGGCCGAGTATGTCGTATCGTCGTTCTGTGTGCGTGCTATGCTGGATATATCCTGCAACAGGTGTCCCTCGGCCGAGAAGAGCAGGAATTTCATGTCGTCGGCCGCGATACGGTTCTCGACGTCCAGTGCAGCCTCCCCGCCTACGGCGCGCAGGCTCGGGCGCGAGTCGTGCGTGACGATGTTGAACCGCATCGTCACGGTCTCGGCGCTGCGGGTCGGATCGTAGGGCAGGTCGTTGTCGTATATGCACCCGGCAGAGGCCGCTGAGAGCAGCAACAGTGTCGCCAGACGCATCGTGCGCGACAGAGCCGTGGCAGATATGTTGATGAATCTCTTCATGAAACGGCGTTGTGTGGGGTTATATTTCGGTCTCCTGACGCGGTACTACATACCACGAGTTGATATATATGCCGGCGTGCGTGTACCACCGGTTCTCGCTGTCGATGAAGAATGTCATGGTGTAGTCGTCCTGACGGTCGAGATAATCCTGATCGCTCATCGACTTGTTGTATTCGCCCTTGACCATGAGCATATAGCGGATCAGGGGTATGCGTATGATGCGTTTGCCGTCGGTCAGTCGCGTGACGACGAGCTGCGGGTTGCGGTCGGCCATGAGTCGTCCGACGGTGCGCTCGGCCATCAGGCCGTTGACCTCGACGAGCGTCCCGTCGCCGGGCTCGCCCCCCCCCGTAGGGTCGGGGTCGTCGTACATGCGGTTATCCTCCTCGTCGAACCATGCCGATGTCTCGGTCTTGATCCAGCTGCGGTAGAGGACGGGGTCGTTGCCCAGAATCGCATTGTCGTAGTTCATTACCGCGTTCGACTCCTCGATCGTGAAGTCGAAGTCCTCGCTGCGAACGGGCGAGCCGTCGAGGTGTTGCAGCATGATGCGCACGGCGTTGGTATTCTTCGTGAGCGACATCTCGGCCGTGACCGTGCCGCCGCCCTCGGGCTCGGCGAGCACGATACGCTCGAAGCCATGATATAGACGGTGCAGGTCGTTGTCGACCGTGGCGGCGCCGTCGGTCTGCCGGCGGCGTATGCCGAGTATAAGGTCCTCCTTGCGCGATACCTTGTCCGAGGCGAGATAGTAGGCGTCGCCGCCAGCAAGACCGCACCACGCTATGGCGTCGTAGGTGCCCGGAGCCACGTCGAGCGTCATGGCGTAGTCTTCGGCTCGCAGCGCCTCGCCCGACTCGGAGCCGCTCCATACCATGTTGCCGGCCGTATCGAACAGCCAGAGGCTGACCGATTCGACCTCGCCCGCGAAGGCGTCGGCGAACTTCATGTTGCGGTTGTAGAGGAACTTCATGCGATACTCCGTCCGGCAGGGCGCCAGATCGTCGTATATCGTTTCGCACGAAGAGAGCGCAACCGACGCGGCAAGAACCGACACGCCGAGTATGTTTCTCAATAACGATATCGTTACATGTTTCATGGCTTTCTTCATTTCATCTTTCGTTAGCTCCCGGAGAGGCGGTCAGGCCTCTCCGGAATATCCGCTCGTGCGGTATGTGCGGTTGCGGCCGCTCCGGTTTAGAGATCTACCTCCTGCTTGCGCACGACGCCCCATTGCAGGATGTTGAGCTTGTAGCGCAGATGATAGGTCTCCTCGTTCATGGGAGGCACGATCGGGTTGTCCGAACCGTGCAGGCCGGTAGCCAGACCCGAGATCGAGTTGACGGCGATGTCGTAGATGTGGTTGCGGACAAGACCGTAGTCGCCCGTGCGTGTCGAGGCCCAGTCGAAGCTCTCGTCGCCGGCGTTCTTGTCGGCATTGGGGTTGTCGCCCTGATAGAAGCCGACGTGCTTGATCGGAATCGAGAAGTAGCACATGCCGTTGACATACGATCTGGCGAAGCCGACGCTCTGCATAAGGGCGGTGTTGACCTCGTCGATGTTGGTCGAGCTGACGGCAACCCACTGTCCGTCCTTGAAGAAGTGGAGCGCCGTATTGGCCCTGGCGAGTTGGAGCGTCACGAAACGTGCGGGCACGGTCTGGTTAGCTCTGTTTCTCACGGCGAGCGAGGGGTGCTCTATGGCGAAGTCGGCCTTGTACGCATCCTTGTCATCCTTGCCCAGGAGCGTTCCGGCGGCATCCTTGGCCAGCACGGTCTGGTTGGCGAGCATGGCGTCGAGAATATCGTCGCGGCCGTCGATATAGATCTTGTGCTTGTCGTTCTGACGGCCGTAGAGATAGAACGTCGTATTCTGGTCGATAGGAGTGGTTTCGCCATCGAGGCGGATGCGGTAGTTGCCCACGAGAATTACCGAAGGCGCTGCGGCGCGCGGGTTGATCGAGTGCAGGCCGTTCTCGTGAACGGTATTTTCGAGCGTGTACATCTCCGTGGCTCCGGCATTGGGGTTCTGTCCGTTTGCGACGATCTGATCGTAGCTGTAATATTTCAGCGAGTAGGGGTAGTCGGCGTCGTTTGCGGGCACCCAGCCTGCGCCGTTGCCTACGCCTTCGATGTTGTTCTCAATGACGTAGTCGCGGATGTTGTCCGATACCTGCGGGTAGTCCGAGGCGAAGTACGACGGCGAGCAAGCCCAGTACGAGCGATGGTTGGCGGCATCGTTCCACCAGTTGACGCCTGCACCGAGGACATCGTCGAATGCCGGTATGGGGGCGTCGTCGCCGGCGGTAGAGGCAAAGCGCTTGACCACGTACATCGACGGAGCGTCGGCGTTGATAGCCCATGCCTTGGGCATGAATGTCAGCGTGCAGCCGTCGACGTCGGTGTTCTCCTGAACGGCATTTGCCTTCATCTCGAAGCGCACCTTGGCGGCGTAACGCTCGACGAAGATCTCGACCTCCTCGGCATCCTTGGCATCGTCGGCGCTCTGATAGAGGTCGCCCAGCTGAATGGGCGTACCCGATATCTTGGTAAACTGGCCGCCGGCCATGGGATCGTAGTCGTAGTAGGCCGAGTTGCTCATGGCGAAGCAGTTGTTGGCACCCATGTAGTCGTTATAGGTCATGTTGCGCCAGTTGATGAGCGATATGTTGTCGTTCATGGTCTGGTTGTCGCGCACGGGGTTGACGAAGCACATGACATAGGCCGGAAGCTCCTCGCCCTTGATGATCTGGATAGGAAGCGTGGCCGTGATGAACTTCTCGACGGTGCCGCCGCTGCCGGTGCCGCTGCCCGTCTGCATGTCTTGCAGGTCGGACTTGTTGAAGTCGACTACGTTCGAGACGCGGTTGCCCTTCGTGTCGTAGAATACGAAGCGCAGACCCTCGATTCTGTTCTCGTCGTCGCTGCCGTTCTCATAACCGTCGGGCGAAGAGAGCGATGCACGCGTCGATGTCGGGTTGCAGAGCGCGACCTTCAAGTAGCGCATGCCGTCCTCCTGTGCGGTGTAGCTGTTGGAGGCAGTGTCGTCGGTCGAGCAAGACGCTGCGAGCACGCCTGCCGTCAAGCCGAGCAGTAGTTTGGTAATTTTCATAATACGTTGGATTTATTGATAATTGATATATGTCCGTCGTTTGCAGTTCTTAGTCCGTCGCACGGCTGTCGTCGGCCGGGGCGATCGTGTCGATCTGGCGCAGCGCCTCGCGCGCACTCTCTATACCCATGCCCAGAGCGCTTTCCAGCAGCATGCGCGCCGCATGCCAGTCGCCCTCGATCGCGGCGTACATGCCGCGGGCGTAGGTCGCCTCGGGCGTCGAGCCGGCCTTGGCCAGATAGCGCGAGGCATTCTTCATGTCGCCGCGACTCATGGCCGTATTGGCGGCGTTGAGGTTGGCCGTCGGATCGTCGGGGAACATCCTGACGGCGATTTCGAACGTCTCGTTATACTCGTCGCTGCCCGGCTCCATATGCTGTGCGGCCATATACATCTCTTCGAGGCTCAACTTCTGAGGCGAGGTCGAGAGCAGACGCCTGATCTGGCCGACGTCGGTGTAGGCTCTGACTTCGTACTTGACGGCATAGTCGGAGTGTCGGAGTGCCGGGTATACGTTTTCGAGCAGGAAGCGGTAGTCGTCGGGATAGGTCGACTTTATCTTCCACTCCTTGGCGTCGGGCGCCAGCGTGCCGCGTATGATTTCGAGTATGGCGTCGCGGTTTTGCAGCTCGGAGTGTGCCACGTAGCGTTCCAGGCCCTGCCAGTCCTCGGGCTCGTAGTCCGTAGCCAGCAGGCCGTCGGGGAAGCTGTACTGGCGGCGTACATACTCTTTGAGGGTCTCGGTACGGCCTTTCGACAGCTCGACGTTGCGCTCGTAGGGACCCTCGGGCGAGGCGTAGCCCTTGATCGTGACTGCGAGTATGCGGGTGTCGGCGTCGTTGCGTATGGCGTCGATCGTCGCGAGTATCTTGTTAAGCTCCGCCGTGTTGTTGCGGTACGACTCGTGTATTTCTGTGCGGTTGACCGGGAAGTCGATGAAGGCCGAGCCTTCGGCCACGACGATCTTCTCGCGTGCCTCGGGGCGTATGTAGACCAGCGACGGAACGAATACGGGCGGTGCGGGACGGGCGATCTCGATGCTCGTCAGGCGCATCTTGTCCGATGCCAGCTGCACGTTGCAGCAGCCGCACTCGCGGCTCTCGGCATTCAGGTCCGAGAGCGACATCCACTCGCTGTAAGGCACTACGGCGCGGTAGCGGATGATGTCGGTCTGTCCCGTGCGGTAGAGCTGCATCGTCTCGTCGGCAGCTTCGTTGCGCAGGTGGTGGTAGTAGCGGTTGCGGCCGGCCACGGTCACGGCGGGCAGGGGGGCGCTCAGCTCTCCGGCCGTGATGCGGGGCGTGAGGAGCACCTCGCGGTCGCTGCCGAGCCGCAGGCCGCCGAGGTCGATCTCCATCGAGACGAAAAGTTTGTCATGGGCGCGCGTGACGACGGCATCGTCGATGCGCACCGCGCCGTCGAGCAGCGTCTGGGCGCCGGCGCCGTGCGTCGCGAAGAGCGCGAGCAGGAGCGTATGGAGCAGTTTCGTCGTTTTCATATTTTCGGACTTCAGAACGTATATACGAGGTTTACAGCGGCTTTCGTGGGGCCGACGTAGTGGTGCGACTGGTCCTCGGCGATCTTGTCGCCGCAGTTGGCGCACGGATAGGTATCGTAGCGCGTATAGGCGTAGCCGATGCCTATTTCCGCTTCGAGATTCCAGTGCCGGCCCAGGATCCAGGCGTAGCCGTAGGCCACGCCCGCACCGACGAACCATCCCTGGTAGCGTTTGTCGGTGAGCTGCGAGAAGTCGGAGCCCAGGAACGAAATGCCGTTGCGGAGCCCTCCGAAATTGTATTGTCCGCCGTGTGCGTGTACGGCGAGGAAATGTCCTGCGAAACGGTCGCAGAACCAGTAGCGTGCCTCGGGCTGCACGAGCCAGTGCTTCCACCTGCGGTCGTGCGAGAGGGTCCAGCCGTTGTAGTTGGCCGACAGATCGAGGGTCCAGCGCGGGGCCAGTCCCACCTCCACTCCCGCATTGAGGGTGTAGGCGCCGATGTCGTACAGCAGGTTGGTTTTGATTGCCGCTTTCTGCGCGCGGGCGCCGACGGCCGAAAAAGCGGTGCACAAAACCAAGACGATTTTCAATGCGTTACGCGTCTTCATTGCGATATGTGTTGAACAACGTGATTAACTTCAGTTGCCGGATGCAGGGTTCTAAGCAAGAAACCGGCATCCCGAAGCACGAACACACCCTACGGCCGAGTCACTCCGTCCCTCTCCACCCCGTCCCGAAACCCCCGACACACTCCCCTCCCGCCGTCACACCACACACACGGCAGACATGCCCCGCTCCGGGAGCATGGCTCCCGGCAACCTCGCGACCGGGCGCCGCACGCCCCGGAACCGGACGAGCGAGCGAACGGCACGCAAGTCCGAGCGAACGGCAGCCGACCGGCACGCAAGTCCGAGCGCGCACACGCCGACCCGACCGTGCGGAGCCTCCGGCCTCCGAAAACCGCCGGTTCGAGCGCAGCACCCCGCAAAACGGCGCCCGAAGCACGTCACGGCCCGAAAACCATCCGCACTGCCAGCGAAAAAAAGCCCATCGCTCCTCATATCACGCAAACCGCTGTCGCGCAGGCGGCAAAAACGCTCCGACGAAGTGTCCGGGAGCAGAAAACACCGACTTTAAAATCCACATAACACACTAATAATCAAACACTTGAAAATCGCATGGGGGGGGTAAAAAAAGAGTAAAAAACTTGAGGATTTTACAAACAAAATGTATTAACTTTGCACTTGAAAACCGCAGGTTTCTTGCTTAGAACCCTGCAACGCGCACCGATGCGATCGCTCGGTCTGCGGATTTCGGCTCCTCGGTCCTTTTCTTCGGTTACTTATTCTGTGCGGCGGGTCGGCCGCACTGCGGTCGCGGTCAGAGTGCCAGCTCCTCCAGGATCCGGCGGTTGGCGTCGTCGATGACCGAGTGGCTCAGCGTGGCGAGGTAGATCTGCGTGGTCCGTTCGGAGGTGTGGCCCAGGGCCGCGCTGATGACCGAAAGCGGGATGTCGCGGTTGCGCGCCTCGGTGGCCCAGCTGTGGCGGGGAGTGTAGGAGGTGAGGGGCGAGGCCGTGTGCAGCAGGGCGGAGAGGCGTCGGAGCCGCCGGTTGTGGTTGTCGAGGGCCGCGAGGTACTCCGCATAGGCCGCCGGGGCGTCGGTGGCGGTCAGGATCGGGAAGACGTAGGGCGTGTCGGCGGCCGACGAACGGTAGCGGTCGAGAATCGACCGGATGCAGGGTTCGATGCGGATCGTGATCGGCTGTCCGGTTTTGCGGCGGAGGTAGCGGATGCTGTCGCCCCGGAGGTCGGTTTTGCGCAGGTAGGCGATGTCCACGAAGGCCATGCCGCGCGTGCAGAAGCTGAAAAGAAAGAGGTCGCGCGCGAGGCACAGGGGGCTGCCGGGCGGCAGGTCGAGTTTGCCGAGCCGCGCCATGAGGTCGCTGCCGACGGCCCGTTTGCGGGTGCGGTCCACGCCCGTGTAGACGTGGCGGAACGGGTGGGTCT
>OFGF01001942.1_pt1 | contig 11642 bp, 8 predicted proteins | sample 1521711 | NCBI WGS metagenome assembly OFGF01 (sample SAMEA3504092, study PRJEB24116) | mouse gut metagenome | biome: mouse gut; feature: mouse-associated habitat; material: faeces | place: Denmark | collected 2011 | reverse complement strand
TAGAGTTCTTTCATCATGCGTGTGGACATCAGGCAGGTTTCTCCGTTGATAAAATGGATGATCCGGTTTTTGGTGTCCACTTCTTTTATGTTCTTTTTGTTGACCAGAAAGGACCGGTGGCAGCGCACAAAATCATCGCCGAATGCCTTGAGCAGATCCTTTATGGTGCTGAAAAATTCGATTTGCCGGTCCTTCGCATGGAGAATGACTTTATGGATGTTGCTGGAAGTCTCAAAGAATAAAATATCGTCATAATCTATGCTGATCTTTCGGCCGCCGGTTTCGATCGTATAGACTTTGTGTGTTCTGCCAGTCTGCAGGGCATAGCGTTCCATTGCATTAAGCAGGCATTGCCTGATCTTTACTTTCGCTTCGGCAGGGGTGTCTTTCAGTACAAAGTCCATTGCTTCCACCTGGTACTGGAAAGTCATATAGCTTAGTTCGGAATGTGCGGTTATGAAGACGATGAAACCACGGGGATCATATAACCTGATCAGCTGTGCCAGTTTCATGCCGTTTATGTCGCTGCCCAGGTCGATATCAAGGAAATAAATGCCTGTGTTCCGGCTGTTCTTGATCTTTTCCAGCAGCACATAAGGGTCGCCTGTATTCAGGACAAGCTGCATATCCAGCTCTTCTATCAGAATGGTATTTTGAATGGTCTGTACGATAGTCTGCCGCTGCACGGCATTGTCCTCACACACAAAAATATCCAGCATATGATGTCATTCCTTTCTGTCAGTAAGTTCCAGATGCTGCGTGAAACGGCCGTTTTGCATGGAAGTTTCCAGCAGCGCGTTGTCATAGGAACTGATGATCTTCCGGGCATTGGAAAGTCCGATTCCCTGATGTCCGGTCTTTGTGGTAAAACCTTTTTGCTTTAATTTATGTAATACTGCGCCCTGATCCTGAAAGCTGTTGGAGATGGTGATGGATACGCCGGCCTCGTGCCGAATGATATTTAAGCCTGCCTGCGGCTGTTCTGCCAAAGGTGCGGCTTCGATCGCGTTGTCCAGAAAAATCCCCAGTATGCGGGCGAGGTCTACGGTGTTCATCGGAAAGTTGTCCACCCGGCAGGGAATGTCGATCGTGACATCAATTCCTGACTCATGGGCGTAGATCATTTTTGCAGAGAGCAGGCTTTTGATCTCCAATACATCAATATTACCGAGTTGATTCAGTTTGTAATCCCCCTGGTCGATCAGAGCCTTTGTGGGGAAGATCTTTGTTTCAAAATATTGCGCAAGTTCGTCTATGTCACGGTTTGCAATATAGCCGGACAGGGAGAGTAAAATATTGATATAGTCGTGCTTAAAGGAGCGCAGGCCGTTATACATGGCTTCCAGGTTGTGTGTGTAATCCTGTAAGTCCTGCATGGCTTTCTGCTTCGCCTCTGTCTGCATTTTTTCCTGATAGGAGCAGTGTACGGCCAGAAGCAGAAAGAGCATAACGAATAGATACCCTGAAATATGCAGGACATTATTGTATATCATTTTGCCGACAGAGCCGTTTTGCCCCGGGATCAGATCGTCGAACAGAAAGATGGTGATAAGGAGCAGCAATCCGGCGTCGATCAGATACCAGGTCTGTGGAAGGCGTAAAACACTTTTTCCAGAAAGCAGCAGTTTCCTGAGCTGCCTGCCGCAAAAAAGCGTCGCCCAGTAAAACAGCAGAATATGAATCATATGGACAATGGAAGAAACATACGGCTGCTCGATGAAAGATGTGGGAATCAGCATATGCAGAAAGCCTGACACCAGGTTATCCGTCACGAGCGCAAGCACAAACCCGATCATACCCATACAGACATTTTGGGCGGCGGTATCCCGGCAGAAAACCAGCCCGTAAATACAAATGACCGCCGGAATACCGAACAGGCCGTAGGGTATACAGGACAGGAACTTTATGGGCATTCCGGCAAGCAGCAGCGACAGATAAAGAACGATAAAGGCTTTGAGGCCCATACGCCCGGGCCATACATTGCGAACAGCAAGGGAAAGCTGAAAAAAAGACAATAACATTTCATTGGATTCCTTCTTTTGGTATTTACACGCCTAATTATACTTTATATCATTCTTTACAGCAAGCCTCGTTCGACGAAAATGAAGAATAAGTGCGTATGCAGGAAAGGAAAAAATGCACTTATGCAGGAATGGCGGCGTTTTATGACTGTTTTGGAAGAACTGCCGTTTTCCCTGTTATACTGTTTGACAGAAAATAAATTTATTCAGAAAGGAAACAGAAAGTTATGAAGCATTTTTTAAAAGGAGCTGCCGCGGTGGCGATCGTACTGTTTGTCGTGATTTTGATCCACATTATTTTCAATGTGATGGGTATTGACCTGAACAAATACATCAATAATGTTGTGGAAATTCTGCTGGCATCAAGTTTTGCTACGATGATTTATCAGGCATTGATCAGGAAAGAGCAAAACGATGACGCCCGGAAATAAAAAAATTATTTTCTGAAAGGTGATTTCCACAGGAATACTTTCGTGCCGGGAGAGCTGCGCAAGATCAAAGACATGATTTTCCAGGGAGACATTGCTCTTGGCAGTGTCGGTCAGTTCCCGCAGCATTTCCTGAAAATTCGAGATGCCGCAGCAGCGGCCGGGAATATAGAAATTAAAAGTATTGGGAAATCGCGGGACAAAGTCCGTGAAAGCTTTGCTGCACAAGGACAGCAACGTTTCCCTGCTGCGGCCCGCGCCCGGCAGGGGCAGGAAGTAAAACTGCCTGTTCATGCGCACGACCACAGGGATCTCTTCTTTCTTATAAAAATATTCCCGCGCGATATTTTTCAGAAGAAATTCATGCAGGTCTTTTTTTAACGGCATTTCATCCATACCATTGCATTGGATCAGCAGGATCAGATAGGTGAATTCTGCGGCCGCCGCATCCAGATTCCGCATGTTCAGTTCGCTTACAATATCGGCCTTCCGGCTGGAGATGGCGCCAGCGGAAAGATCAAGCCAGAAAAGTTCCCACAGATATAGTTAACTCTCTTTCCAGTAACCGGCCTGCAGCGTATTCAGTTTGATATTTGTCTGCTGCCGGTATTGTTCTACTGCCTTGGAGACCGCAGACAGCAGGTCTTCGTCGGGCACAGGCTTTAGCAGGTAGTCGATGCTGGTCAGGCGCATGGCTTCCGATGCTGAATGACCAGTGCACGACAGATTTCGACGGCAGCCCGGTGCTGTGGGAGGGCAGGCCGGTTTCTATCATTGAGTGGATCGCGGCACAGAGACTGGATGTGTAGTGCAGGCAGTGGGCTTTGGGATATGGTCAGGGTGACTTCTGATGACAGCGGGACTGGTGGCAGCCCCGCTGTCATGCTGTCAAAAAAGACTAAAGATTATTTTCACGATACAACTTCTCTCTGTATTCCGGATTGGAAAGAGCAAGATGCATATCCTCGGTTCTGCCGGCATGCAAAAGAGCCTGTATTAATTGGGACAGTCGTTGTTCACCTGCTTTTCTTCCCTCTTCCAGGCCGATCTTATGCCATTCTTCCCGTTCACTCTTCATATGTTTTTCTTCATTGTATTCAAAGATACTCACAGCGATCGCCTCCGCACGATTCCTGGACAGAAACTCCGCAGGAATACCGTTGTCGATACAGTGTGTGACTGCACATTCTACGGCATCTGCTTTTTGTCAGCATACCACAGGATTAACGGAATTGTAAATAAATTCTTTATTAAAATCTTGAAACCTGTCCTGGCAAAGTATTTCTGTAAATTTCCTGAAAGGAAGTTCCAGGTATACCTTTGGCTATTTTGTGATAAGACAAAAAATGACAAAACAGAGTGAGAAAATGAAAGATGGATCCAAAACTATACTATAATGGGAGAGTTTTGTCCGGGCGGATTTCGTAATTGAAATTGCACATGGGAGGGGATATTTGCTATACTGTAATACGGTAGAAAAGCGCCGGGCTGTTTCCTGCTCTGCCATGGTGCTATCTGTTCATGGCAACAGCAACGCAGAGGAAGAACAGCAGGAAACTGAGGGAGACGACAGGAAGGCTTCGGAATGGAAAAATAAGGAAGAAGCAGTAAAGAGATACCTTTACGATCACAAAGAAATAACAAAGAAAAAGGAAGAGTGTAATGGAAATCCTGAACAGCATAACGATACGTCATGTAAAGAAATATTACGGCAGCGGCAGCAGTCAGGTCAAGGCACTGGATGGTGTGGATCTGTCGGTTGCGCAGGGGGAGTTCGTCGCCATTGTGGGAGCGTCGGGCAGCGGTAAGACGACGCTTCTAAATATGATGGGAGGTCTGGATGCGCCTACGGAGGGCGAGGTGATCGTGGACGGTGTGAATCTGGGCGGTCTGCGGGAGGAACAGCGGGCGGTCTTTCGCCGGAAGAAGGTAGGTTTTATTTTCCAGAATTATAATCTGGTCCCCACGCTCACCGTGGAGGAGAATATTCTGTTTCCGCTGGATCTGGATGGTTCTGCGCCTGATTTTAAGTTTCTGGAGGAGATGACGGAGCTTCTGGGGCTTAGAGATAAGCTGCAGGTCTATCCGGGGGCGCTGTCCGGGGGACAGCAGCAGCGGGCTGCTATTGCACGGGCGCTGATGGCGAAGCCTGCCATTATTCTGGCGGATGAGCCTACGGGCAATCTGGATTCGCAGAACGGGCAGAATGTGGCGGGGCTTTTGAAGATGACGGCGCAGCTCACCCACCGGACGCTGGTGCTTGTCACGCACAATCTGGAGCTGGCGCAGCTTGCGGACCGGGTGGTGCAGATGAAGGACGGACGGATCGTAAGTCAGTAAGACGGCTTCGATGGACTGGATAAAGCAATCCAGAGGGGAAGATATGCGCAAAAAGCAGCGCAGAAATGGAGTAATCATGCTGCAGAATAATAATCTGAAAATCTGCCGCAGGCTGGTGTGGCGGGATATCAAATTTCATAAGGGACGGAGCATTTTTCTGGTGACGGCGGTGGCGCTGGTGTGCATGCTGTACACCTTTTCCTTTTCGCTGGGCGGGATGATCCGGGACGGTTATCTGTATACTTACAGGATGATATATGGTTCCAACAGCCATATTCTGTTCTTTGATATGAGTAAAGCGCAGGCCCAGACGTTGTGTAAGCTGAGCGGGATCCGGGAGGCGGTTACGCTGTCGGCAGTGGGGACGCTCAGCGACGATATGATGGAATACCGCAGTGTGAAGCTGGCGGCGGTGTCAGAAGGGTGGGCGAAGGCCACGGAATCGGTGCCGTTTGTGGGGCGGATGCCGGAACAGAAGTGGGAGATTGCGCTGGATGAGCTTACCATGAATTCGCTGGCCATTCCTCATGAGATCGGGACGGAGGTGGTGCTTCGCTGGAAGCCGGCGGACGGCGGGGCAGAGCGGACAGACCGGTTTCGTCTGTGCGGATGGTGGGAAAGTCTGATGGGGCAGACGGAAACCTGTGCGTGGATCACGGAGGAGACGGCGCAGGCGCTGTGTCCCGATGCGCCTGCGCGGACAGCGCTTGGCGTGACGCTGTACCGGCCGGGAAATCTGGAGGAACAGGCACAGGATATGCTTGATCGTGTGGGACTGCAGACGGTCTCCTATACGACCAATCTGGCCTATAACGAGACCAAACGGGAATTCGCGGACAGTGAGGCGATGGGTTTTTACCAGATGAATCTGATCGTGGTGCTGTGCGGCGTGTTGATGATCTACAATATCGTGCGTATTTCTGCGGGACAGAATATCCGTTTCTATGGAAGAGTCAAAAGTCTGGGTATGTCGCCGCGGCAGATCCGGGTGCTGGCCGTGGAACAGGCGGCCTTTTATTTTGTGTCCGCGGTAGTGCCGGGGTGGGGGCTGGGCCTTTTGCTGTATGTGGCAGTGGCTCCCTATGTGGTGATCGGGGTAGAGCAAAACCCGGCGATCCAGTTTTTCCGCATCTGGCCTCTGGCGGCGGGGGCGCTTTTTACCTGGCTGACTACGCTGGCAGCCTGTGTGCTGCCGCTTCGGCGGGTGAGGATGTGCAGCCCTGCCTCGGCGATGCGGTTTGTGGAAGGCAGGCCGGGAAAGAAGGACTACAGGGGGAGAAGGCGCCGCACCACCGTCTGGCGGATGGCGGTTTCCGGCCTGACACGGCAGAAAGGGCAGTCGCTGCTGACAGTCTTTTCGCTGCTGTTGTCTTTGTGTATCCTGTGCGGTATCTGGACGCAGCAGGCCAGCTATGATGAGGATAAATATGTGGACGGGCTGTCCCTGAGCGATTACCGTCTGGAGGACGCATCTGCCACATCGACTCTGCAGCGTTACAATCCCGCAAGCCGGAGCATTACGGCACAACTTCTGCAGGCACTCACGGAGCATCCTGCCGTGACGGATCTGGGGACGGTGAGTTCCGTGGAGGTGCCTCTGTATGCGGATGAAGCGATGCGTGCACCGATCGTGGATTCGTTTGAGAAAGAAGATGAAAACGGCGTGCCGGGGAAGGCGGTCATGGCGGGGAATCCGGACTGGATGGCCGGTTACGAGAAGCTGCGGGAGAGCGGGGAATATATCGGCGTCGTGATGGGGGTGGAAGGACTGATGCTGGACAATGCGATGGCGCAGGGCATTATCATGGAAGGGACATTTGTACCGGAGAAATTTGCCACGGGTGACTATGTCCTTGCCGCGGGTGCGGATTCCCCCGATATCAGGACGACGCCGCCTGTGGGAAGCAAGGTAGAGCTGGGCGGCAGGGAGTTTGAGATCATGGCGGCGCTTCCTTACGAGAGCACAATGGTTTCCGGAGCGGACAGTAGACAGGCGCAGTTTAATGTGACCTATTATATGCCGATGGAGACATTCGATACCCTTTTCCCGGGACATGGCATCCGCAATGTGGCGGTGGATATCGACCGTGAACAGCAGGCGGCATTCGAGGCGTTTCTGGAGCAGCTGCTGGAGGGGACGGGAGTCACGGTGACATCCTTTACCACCTATCAGTGGAATTTTCATAATGCTGTCTTTCACCGGTATATGATCCCGTTTTTTGTGGGGAGCGTGATGCTGATGATCGGTATCCTGAATTTCTGTAACGCTCTTGTGAGCAGGATGCTGGTGCGCAGAAAAGAGTTTGCAGTCTACGAGAGTCTGGGCATGACCGGCAGACAGCTTCGCAACATGCTGCTGTGGGAGGGGCTGCTCTACTATGGGATAATGCTGTTGATCCTTTTGCCCGTCACGGCGGCGGTCACATGGATCTGGGGCCGGTGGTGGCTGGCCAACACCAATACATGGTGCATCACATGGCGGTTTTCGCTGCTGCCGCTCTGGCTGGTGCTGCCGGTTCTGTTTGCGGCGGCGGTGGCAGTTCCGCTTTGCTGCCTGAAAATGCTGCGGCAGGAAAGCGTTACATTGAGGCTGCGGGTGGTGGATTGATTCCCACTGGCAACGAGCCGAGTGGCTGCCAGCAGACATTTGGCGGCTGAGTGTACCAGTGACGATTGTTACAAATGTTACAAAACTGTACCATTTCTGTACCTGATCTGTAACTTTAGACTGCTACAATTCTCTTAACGAAACAGTTCATAGGGCCATCGGCATATGGACGGGATCTGACAAGGAGGATTACAACATGGAAGCAATCGTAAAGGCAGCAGGATTAAAAAAATATTATGGAAAAGGCGAAGCGTTGGTGAAGGCACTGGATGGTGTGGATCTGGAGATTGAGCGGGGGAAGTTTACCGCCATCATCGGAACAAGCGGCAGTGGGAAATCAACGCTTCTTAATATGCTGGGCGGGCTGGATGTGCCGAGCGAAGGGAGTGTGAAGATCGGGAAGCAGGAGCTGTCGAAGCTGACCAGCGAACAGGCGACGATCTTCCGCCGCAAACAGATCGGTTTTATTTTTCAGAATTACAATCTGATACCGGTGCTGACGGTCTGGGAAAATATCATCTTCCCGATCACCCTGGACGGTCGGAAACCGGATCAGAAATTTATCATGGAGATTGTGCAGCTTCTGGGGCTGGAGAGCAAGCTGGACAGTCTGCCGAACAACCTTTCCGGCGGACAGCAGCAGAGGGTGGCCATCGCCCGGGCGCTTGCCTCCAAGCCGTCTATCATCCTGGCAGACGAACCTACGGGGAATCTGGATTCCAGAACGAGCGACGACGTGATCGGCCTGTTGAAAGTGACCAGTGAGCAGTTCCGTCAGACCATCGTGATGATCACCCACAATCCGGACATTGCGGTGCAGGCGGACAGAGTGATCCGGATCGAGGATGGGAAGATCGTGACAGGGAAGGAGGAGGCGAGATGAATTTCAGACCGATTTCCGTTTTGAACAGGAGAACTTTCCGGCAGAACAAAGGGCGCAATCTGGTGGCGGTGCTGGCCATCGTTCTGACGACGCTGATGTTTACCACGCTCTTTGTGCTGAGCCAGAGCATGAGCAGGAATATAATCGAGATGACTTTCCGGCAGACGGGATATGATGGGCAGGCTTCTTTTAAGAGCATTACCGAGGAGCAGGCAGCGAAGATCGCGGCTCATCCCGACGTAGCCGAGACAGGCTACAGTATGGTTGTAGGGATTGGACAGGGAAAAGAGCTGTCGGGGCGGCAGGTGGAGATACGTTTTGCGGATGAGAGCTATGCGGAACATTCTTTTGCAAAGCCCGTTACGGGCAGAATGCCGCAGGCGGCGGACGAGATCGGGCTGGATAATATCGTGCTGGATAAGCTTGGCATCCCCCATGAGCTGGGGCAGCGGGTGACGCTGGAATGGATCGCGGATTTTCAGGAAGAAGAGAACAGGGTGTCGGAATTTACGCTGTGCGGATTCTGGGAAGGAAACGAATCTTCCTATGCGAGTATGGCCTGGGTGAGCAGGGAGTTTGCGGAGGATGTGACGGCGCAGCTGGATGCGGCAGAGGCAGAACAGGCAGGAACAACGGTGCCCGAAAAGGCAGAGGCAGAACAGGCAGGAACAACGGCGCCGGAAAAGGCAGAAGCAGAACAGGCGGGAGCAGAGACGACGGAAGAGGAAGTGCCGGAACAGGTGTCAAGCAGCAGGATTGCCGGCATCTGCATGGGGCAGGTAAATTTGTACAGTGACAGAGAGATTGAGAAGACCATGGACCGGATTCTGGAGGATACCGGATTGACGGAGCTGGAATACGGCGTGAATCTGGCCTATGATCCGGATATGAACCGTATGGCGGCGCAGGAGAGCCTGCCCATGTATCTGGGAATGATCCTGGTGTTTGTGGCCGGTTACCTGATCATTTATAATATTTTCCAGATTTCGGTGACCACGGATATCCAGTTCTACGGCAAGTTAAAAACGCTGGGCATGACGGCCAGACAGTTGAAGAGGCTGATCTATGGGCAGGCCGGGAGGCTGTGTCTTCTGGGGATTCCGGTCGGCATGGTTCTGGGGTATCTGCTGGGAATGGTGCTGGTGCCTGTCTGGATTCAGATGGAGGACGCCCGGGTATCAGTAAGCCCGCTGATCTTTATCGGTTCGGCGGCGTTTGCGGGTATGACCGTGCTGATCTCCTGTATGCGTCCGGCCAGAATGGCGGGGAAGGTTTCTCCTATGGAAGCGCTTCGGTATAATGACGTGCAGCGGGGCGGACGCTCTGTAAAAAGGCGCAGCGGCAGCGCCGGTCTGTCTGCTCTGGCATGGTCCAATCTGGGCCGCAACAGAAAGCGTACCGTGACGGTTATCTGTTCCCTGACGCTGGGGCTGACACTAATGAGCGCCTTCTATGCCAGGAATGCCGCTTTTGATATGGAAAAATATCTGGAAGAATTGATGCTGAGTGATTTCCAGATGGATCAGGCCACCAGCGAAGAGTACATGAAGGGATACGACCCTTACGGTGATACCCTGCATCCGGAGCTGATCGCGCAGGTGGAGGCGTTGGAAGGACTGGAGGGCATCGGTTACGAATACAGTCATGAGACAGAGATCGCGCTGAGTGAGCAGACCATTGCGAACATGCAGGCTTTCTATACGGACGATGTGCTGGCTGATTGGGCGTCCTATGATCCTGTGGGACCGCAGTCCATACAGGAAGCTGTGGATGAAAAAAGTGCGGGGGCGGTGGTCTACGGTTTGGACGGCATTGTGCTGGATGCCTACACTGCAGAGGCGCATGTACTTGCCGGAAGCTATGATGCGGAGCAGTTTGCCACAGGAAAATATGCGATCGCTGCCGGCCTTGCCATGACGAAGGAAGAGGGACAGACGCTGCCTACGGTCTCGGTGGGAGATACCGTGGAGATTGAGGGCCAGGAATATACCATCATGGCGGTGCTCGACGAATTCTCGGTCGTTACGGAAGGGGCAAAAGAGGGAGGCGCAGAAAATAAGGACCGGCATTATCTGGAATTTATCGTGCCTATGGAAACTTTCCGGGCACGCTGGCCCCAGAATACACCGCGAAAAATATTCTTCGACGTGGAGGATGCGCATCTGGATGCTGCCCAGGAAATGCTGGACCGCTACAGTGCAGAGTCGGGAGAGAACATCCCGCTTACCACCCGGGCTTCCAAGGCCGCGCAGTATCGCCGTGAGACAAGGTCCAGTGCGGTGATGGGCAATGTGGTGAGCATCGTGATCGCTCTGGTAGGTGTGCTGAACTTTATCAATTCCATGGTCACTTCCATTGTGTCCAGAAGAAAAGAGTTTGCCATGATGCAGAGCGTGGGCATGACGAAGCCGCAATTATGTAAACTGCTCGTCTGGGAGGGAATGGATTATGCATGGATCACGCTGCTGTGTACCTATGTGATCAGTTCCCTGGCGGTGGGGATCGGTGTGCGGGCCATGGTGGAGGGCGGCTTTACGACCTTCCGGTTTACGCTTTTGCCGCTGGTGATCTGTACGCCGCTGCTGCTTCTGTTTGCCGTGCTTGTTCCTTATCTGTGTTTCCACAATCTGGAGAAGGACAGTCTGGTGGAGCGGCTGAGGTCCACGGACTGACAGGCCGTTACTATTCACAATGCCCTGCACCCTGCTGCAGGGCATCCGGCCGGTAACTTTACGGTTTCAGGCCGGGTGTATCCGCCGAAAAACGCTGTTTTCTTTACATCCCCGATAGATAATGATAGAATGAAATCGTATCAGGAAATCATATCTACGGAGAGGTAAGAATGCAGTGTTTTTTCAATACGGAGGGACGGTGCCGGCAATCTGTTAGTTTCCGGACGAAGAAATTGGAAATTGTGGAAGCAGTAATGTAGCTGCAGCGGATTAGGGATGGGTGATTTTTATGGAACGATTTATGAGCAGATTTAAGAAAAATATTCAGCGGACGGGAGAAGCGCTGGAGAGCGTGATGGCAGTTATCGTGCTGTTCGGCATTCTGTTGTCCGTCTACAGTCTGTTGAAGGATTTCGAGATCTTTCATTCGCTGGCGGTGGACACTTCGGCGTTTAAGCCTTTTCTGGAGGACGTCTTTGTGATCGTCATTGGCATTGAGTTTCTGCAGATGCTGTGCCGGCCGAATTCCGACAATGTCATGGAAGTGCTGATCTTTCTTGTGGCAAGGCATATGATCCTGGGTGATACGACGCCGGTGGATGATTTCGTGTCGGTCATCAGCGTGGGTATTCTGTGCGCACTGCGCAGATATCTGCATGTGACGCGGAAGAAGGAGGAAGCAGAGCAGGA
>OFGF01001940.1_pt1 | contig 11664 bp, 10 predicted proteins | sample 1521711 | NCBI WGS metagenome assembly OFGF01 (sample SAMEA3504092, study PRJEB24116) | mouse gut metagenome | biome: mouse gut; feature: mouse-associated habitat; material: faeces | place: Denmark | collected 2011 | reverse complement strand
CCCCTTAGCCCCTGAACACAGACCCAGACGCATACCCTGCCCTCTGACTGACGGCCCCTTGTAAAAATTGGCTTGAATATAGAACAAATTTAGGCATATTGATCAACCACATAGCATTTTCAAGCACACTCTAAGGCTTCTATCTATCTGTCCAGGAATCAAATCTCGTTGATATTTGCGGATCATACAAAGGGCAGCCAAACTCAATTAAAATATCCACAAGGGAATTCAAATCAGCTTCCTGCATACCATAGCAATCAAACCTTACAGCCTGAGGAATTGTAAATATCTGAAACGCCCCCCGCATAGACACCAATCACAGCTGGCAATCCTTTAGCACCACCGCCATCTCCCTCTGCTCCCTATGCCTTTTCTCCACAATCCCCTTTGGATAAGCAATACACCCATGATTCATCCAGGGATCATTAAAATAATACGACTCCTCGTCATATCCCACCAGCAGCATACAATGCTCGTTTGAAATCCAAGAAAACAATGTCCCGTCCTGCAAATACCACTTAGGCCCTGGCACCGTCTCTTTTAAATCAATACTCGCCCAAAACACTACTGGCAAATCCCGGTCAATAAACCGCCCCAGCAATTCCCCCATTGGCATACCCGAAGCATCCACAGCCCTTTTCCCAAAATGAAATTCTGCAAACACCCGGTTCATCGCTTCCACAATCACTGGGGGATAACACCCAAAAGAATCAATATCGTACGGGCTTCCCGCAAAATACTGGAAGGGATCCGGCCCGTACAGCCGCCCCTGCCTGCTTACCATCGGTTCTTTTTTCAGGTATTTTTCAATAAAATCATCCACTAAAACCGGTATACCCAAATACTGCAAAAGCATCACCGCCGACACGCTCTCGCATCCGGTCGGATACTGCTTAGTCTGATCAATATAAGGCGCCTGTATCACTTTTTTCATACTTCTGCCCCACTGCCGCATTTACGCTTCAAGGCATACAGCACAGCTACCAAAACCGCTGCTGACACGCCAAGCGCAGCTACCCAGTTCTTCGTCAGCCCTGCAATCAAATACCCAGCCACACAAATCACAGCTACAATCATAGCATACTGCATCTGTGTCTGTACATGGTTGATATGGTTGCTCTGCGCACCTGAGGAAGACATAATCGTCGTATCAGAAATCGGGGAAACGTGGTCTCCGCATACTGCACCCGCCAAAACAGCAGATACCGCAATTATCATCATTTCATCGTCATTTCCCGCATACATAGATACTACAATCGGCACCAGTATAGAAAACGTCCCCCATGACGTCCCTGTCGAGAATGCCAAAAACAACGCAATTCCAAACATAATTGCCGGAATAACAATACTTGCCGTCATATTTGCCCCAACGGCACCCTTTACAAATTCCGCAATGCCCAGATTATCGCCCATCCCCTTTAACGTCCATGCAAAGGTCAGAATCAAAATAGCAGGCATCATTAGCTTCGCGCCTTCTGCCAGCGCGCCCATAAAATTGTGGAAAGAAATGACTTTTCTCGGCAGATACAAAACCGCCATAAAAATAACCGTTACTGTCGTTGCAAAAATCAGGCTCATTTCCGCGTCACAGTTCGCAAATGCATCAATCACATTGCCTGCCCCTCCTAAAAATCCAGTATAAATCATGCCAAACACCGCAGACGCGATTAAAACAGCGATCGGAAGCACCAGATCCATAACCCTTCCATTTGGATTTACCCTGTCATTTACGGAATCCATCGTTTCAAATTCTTCTCTGCCAGACGTAAATAAATCTCCATTCCGGGCATTTTTTTCGTGCTTTTTCATCAGGCCAAAATCCAACTTCCAGGCAATGATAAGAAATACCATAAGTATGGTAAGCAACGCATACAAATTATATGGAATCGTCCGTAAAAACAGCTGAAAACCAGTCAGAGAGCTATCCTCTGGCACATACGAATTGACTGCCGCCGCCCAGCTTGAAATTGGCGCAATAATACAGATCGGGGCTGCCGTTGCGTCAATAATATACGCCAATTTTGCCCTGGAAACCTTGTACTTATCCGTAACCGGGCGCATTACGGAACCAACCGTTAAGCAGTTAAAATAATCGTCCACAAAAATCAGAATGCCAAGCCCCATTGTTGCAAACAAAGAAGCCCTTCTGCTTTTAATTTTCTTACTGGCCCAGTTCCCATACGCCGCCGAACCGCCGGACTGCGACATCAGCACGATAATCATGCCAAGCAGTACGTCAAAAATAATAATATTTAAATTCATATTGCCCGTCATTGTCGTAAAAAGTGTTTCAAATGTCCCCCAAGGGGCAAACCCCGACGTAAACATTGCCCCAAGCAGCACCCCGCAAAACAGCGAGATATACACCTCCTTGGTAATAAATGCCAACAGAATCGCCACTATTGGCGGAACGAGCGACCACCATGTCCCATACATAAAAAATCCCCCTTTTCTTTTGTGCACTCTCAGAATCCCGGATAACAAAGGCAAAGCAATTCCGAATGTACAGTATTTTAAAATTTATCTAAAGTATATTTTGGCCCCTGCATTTTGCCGGAATCCCAAAGATACCTAAGACCGTTGCAGCTATATCGCAAAAGCCATCCCTTGTCCCAAAATCCACCCCGCATGGGACACACCCGCCTGTCATAACAAGCGGCGTATATTCCCTCGAATGATCAGTCGATGCCGCCGCAGGGTCGCAGCCGTGATCCGCCGTAATCAAAAGGACGTCGTCCCTCCGCATCCGCTTTAAAATTTTAGGAAGCTGGGCGTCAAAATACGTGAGCGCCTTTGCATACCCGTCCACGTCATTCCTATGTCCATACAGCATATCATAATCCACTAGGTTCGTAAAACACAATCCTTTAAAATCTTGATCCAAAAACCGTAAGATTTGTTCTATCCCATCTTCATTGCCTGCCGTGCGCACGGCTTCTGTAATCCCGCGCCCTGCAAAAATATCTATGATCTTACCAATAGAAATAACGTCGAACCCCTCCTCTTTCAGCTGATCGAGCATAGTAACGCCCGGCGGCTCCAAAGAAAAATCATGCCTGCGTGCCGTCCGTTTAAATTTCCCTGCCGCCCCGGCAAAAGGACGGGCAATCACACGCCCCACCCCATGCTCCCCCTTCAGAATCTCCCTTGCCTCCCTGCAATATCCGTACAACTGCTCCACCGGCACGATTTTTTCATGCGCCGCAATCTGAAATACAGAATCCGCTGATGTATAGACAATCAAATCCCCGGTTGCCAGATGGCGTTCCCCGTAATCCTTTATCACCTCTGTTCCAGAATACGGCTGGTTACAGAGTACGCCCCGCCCGGTCCTTTTCTTAAATTCGCCAATAATATCTTTGGGGAAGCCATGTGGATACACGGGTAACGGCGCGTCTGATACCACACCAGCAATCTCCCAGTGCCCTATCGTCGTGTCCTTGCCCTTAGAAAGCTCCTTCATCCGGGCAAACGAACCTGCCGGGGACGCTTCCCTCTCCCCGATATGAACACCCTCAATATTGAAAAATCCCAACTTACGCATATTAGGCATGGAAAAATACCGGCTCATTGACGCCGAACGAAGCGTATTGCTCCCCTCGTCGTTATATTCCGCCGCATCCGGCATTTCCCCAATCCCTACGCTGTCAAGTACGATTAAAAAAACCCGTCTCATTGTACCCCTCTTTCCATAATCTGCAGCTTAACCTTAAGAATACGCGCTAAAGACTCATCGACCCGTTCCATAGAAAGCGTCCCATCCTTCACCGCTTCTATGACACCCTCATAGGCCTCTTTAAAATCCTTCGGCATCAAAACCAGATCTACCCCGGCGGCAATAGCGCGTACAGCAGCCTCCGCCGAAGAATACTGTCCGGCAATTGCCCCCATATTCATAGCATCAGTAATAACAACCCCGTCATACCCCATTTTATCCCGAAGCAAATCTGTGATTACCACTTTTGACAAAGAAGCTGGCGTATTGTCCCCAACAACCTGCGGCAAGGAAATATGCCCCACCATAACAAACGAAACGCCCGCCAAAATTCCATTTTGAAACGGGACAAGCTCACACTCTTCGATTTGCTCTAATGTTTTATCTGAATATGCATAGCCCTCATGGGTATCCCCCGCCGTCATACCATGTCCCGGAAAATGCTTATAAGACGCATAAACGCCCTGCTCCCAAAGCCCTTCCATTACAGCCAGCGCCATATCCGATACCAGGCCCGGATCACTCCCAAACGAACGTTGTTTAACCACCTCATTCTGTGGGTTAGACAAAACGTCCGCTACCGGGGCAAAATCGACATTAAAACCAAAGCCCGAAAGATATTCCCCGATTGTGTTCCCAATATCCTTTGCCCTTTTTGTATTCTGGGACTGCCCAACTTCATCCATCCCCTCAAAGCCCGGAATGCTAAAATTATCCGTCCCACTAATACGCGCAACCTTCCCTCCCTCTTCATCTACACATAAAAAAGCTGGCAGCCCAATCCTCTCCATGCTGTAAGACTGTACGTTAGAAAGCATCTCCTTTACCTGCTCTGGCGACTGCAAGTTATTTTGCATATAGACAAACCCGCTTACCGGAAATTCACTTACCGCTTCTTTCGTCGCATCGCCCGCCTGCGTAACAGCGCTTACGCCTTCAATTAAAGCTTCTGGAAGCACAACAAACAATTGCGCGGCCTTCTCTTCTAATGTCATACGTCCAATAATGTCCGCTATCTTATCCAGCTGTACCGTCTGTTCTTCTAATTCTCCCAAATCATCTTCTTCGAACTCCGTATCTGTCACTGTTGTATCAGCTTCCATCATTTTCTGTGGTATACTTTTTTGTGTACTTTTATATCCTTTCCCTTTGGGGTCTTCCGTAGAAACCACATCATTTACCTGCTTTTGGGCACAGCCGCTGCATAAAAGCAATAGCGCCAGAAAAACTGGCAGCCATATTCTGTGTTTCATATTGTATCCACCTCCGTGCAAATTTTAACACATCGGATACCCATTTACAAGCATTTTAAAACCCTGAACCACATTGCAGAAGATTACAGGCATTTAACGTATTTCTCAAAAATGCGTATAACAAAAAACATTTATATTCTTGGGAGTATTAATAAACAGCAGTGAATATCAAAGTTCAGATTTGCCAGAATGTGTAAAACTAGAGTGTGTTTGAAACACGTTCTAGTACTCCATCCGGCGTAAATAAGAATTCTCCTGTAGGCCAGCCAAAACGTAGTCAGGCAGAGGGCAGGGTATGCGGCTGGGGCCTTGTGATGGGGGTTAGGGGCTCTTAAGCATCCCGTCCAATCCACAGCAATGCCCTGCCCTCTGACTGACGGCCCCTTTGCCACCCCTATCTCCCCCCATTATATCATCTATGGCACCCCTTCTTATCCTCCCCGCAAGAATGCCCCCCTTCATGATGGCTGCACCTCACATCCGGATCATACTCCAGCTTCCCTTCTAAAAACGCATACACCGCTTCATCCGCGTCTAACGACACCCCGCCACACAGCCTAATACCAGCTTGTGCCAATGCTGCCTGCGCACCGCCACCTATACCGCCGCAGATCAAAACGTCCACATGCGCTTCTTTTAACAAACCAGCCAAAGCACCATGCCCATGCCCGTTCGTATCCATAATCCATGTATCCACAATCTGATTCTCTTCAGCCTCATAAATCTTAAACTGGCCTGTATGTCCAAAATGCTGAAAAATCTTTCCATCCTCATACGTAACTGCAATCTTCATTTCTTCTCCTTTCATTTCAAATCAATGATTACCCATGCATATGATAAAGCTTTTCATAAATCCCGCCCTTTCGGAGCAGCTCCTCATGGCTTCCCTCTTCTTCAATCCCCTGCTCCGTCAGCACCAAAATGCGCCTTGCATTCCGGATAGTCGAAAGCCTATGCGCAATCACAAACGTCGTCCTGTTCTTTGCCAGCTTCTCCAATGATTCCTGCACCACCTTCTCACTTTCATTGTCAAGCGCTGATGTCGCTTCATCAAAAATCAGGATCGGCGGGTTCTTCAAAAACACCCGCGCAATAGACAGGCGCTGCTTCTGCCCTCCGGACAGCTTGATCCCGCGCTGCCCGATATCAGTATCATACCCGTTTGGCAGCGACAGGATAAATTCATGTGCATTTGCATTTTTTGCCGCCTCGATCACCTCTTCGCGCGACGCGTCCGGTTTTCCATAACGGATATTGTCATACACTGTGCCAACAAATAAATAAACATCCTGCTGTACGATCCCAATTTGATCACGCAGGCTTTTTAATTTCACAGAACGGATATCCCTCCCGTCAATAAACACACTCCCGCCTGTCACATCATAGAACCGCGGGATCAGGCTGCATAACGTGCTCTTGCCCGCGCCGCTTGAGCCGACGAGCGCCACATATTCCCCTGCATCCACATGCAGGTTTACATGGCTTAGCACCTTTTCACTGTTCTCTTCATAGCGGAACGACACATTTTCAAAATCAACTGCCCCGGCTGCCGCAGGCAAATCAGCTGCATTTGCATCATCCTCAATATCCGGCTTTATGGCCATAATTTCTAAAAACCGCTCAAACCCAGTATACCCGTTTTGAAACTGCTCCGTAAAATCAATCAGCGTCTTGACAGGCTCTGTCAGCACATTAATATAGAGCAAAAACGTAATCAAATCCGTCACATCGATCATTCCCATGGAAATAAAAACCGCCCCCGCCACCAAAACCACAACTGTGATCAAAAGCGAAAACGAACTTAATCCTGCATGATACCCGCCCATATAAAAATAACTGTTTTTTTTGGCATCTAAAAACCCACGGTTGCCTTCCCCAAATTTCTCCTCCTCCATCTGTTCATTCGCAAACGATTTTACAACCCGGATACCAGAAAGGTTATCCTCAATCCTGCTGTTGATTTCCGAAATTTTTTCCCGGTTGCGCCGAAACGCCCGCTTCATTTTCCCATTAAAAAAATAAGCATATACAAACATCACCGGAACCAGTGCAAATGCAAAAAATGTCAGGATCGGGCTAATACAAAGCATAATCACAAACGCACCGCAGATCTTAATCGCAGAAATTACCACATTTTCCGGCCCATGGTGCATCAGCTCTGTAATATCAAACAAATCCGTCGTAATCCTAGACATCAAAGCCCCAACCTTCTGGTTGTCATAAAAAGCAAACGACAGCTTCTGGTAATGCCCAAATATTTCCGACCGCATATCATATTCAATCTTTGCGCCCATCACATGCCCATAATTGGAAATATAAAAATTACAGTAACAGTATACTAAAACAAGCCCCACCATCAAAACACCCAGTAAAAGCGTCTGCTTAAGCACCTCGCTTTTTTCCAGATAAATAATATTAGATGTAATGAACCGCGCAATCAGAGGAATCGCCAGCGCAATCACAGACGCCAGAATAGCAAAAAACATATCCGCCGCAAACACCCGGCGGTATGGCCTGTAATAGGACAGCATTTTTTTCAGATTCTCACGCATAAACCGCTTCCCTTTCTTTTTTATTTATGGTAACCTTAATCATGCCGAATGGCATAAAGGAATGCCCGGAGGGTATAACCTTAATCATGCCGAATGGCATAAAGGAAATGCCCGAAAGCATAACCTTGTTTTACTAAAACTATCAATCATGGAGGTTCACACTATGGATATTTTGAAAACACATTATGAAAAACTGGCGGCTACCGTCATTTCCGGCTTAAACAAGCGGCAAATGGACGGCTACTACTTAAAAACAGCCAAAGAAGCCGTTGAACTGGCGCTTACCTTCCTTCCGGATCATCCCACTGTAGGCTTCGGCGGATCTATGACACTCGTGCAGACCGGGTTGTTAGATGCATTAAAAGCAGATCCGTCTGTCAAGCTCTTAGACCGTGAAACGGCGCAGACCGCAGCCGAAAAAGAAGAGATTTACCGCAGGCACTTATTGGCAGACACCTATTTCATGAGCAGCAATGCAATCACCACAGACGGCGAGCTTATCAATATTGACGGCTTCGGCAACCGGGTTGCCGCGCTTATATTCGGTCCAAAAGAAGTCGTCATTTTAGCCGGGATGAATAAAATCGTACCCTCCGTCGAGGAAGGCGTAAACCGCGTCCGCAATACAGCTACTCCGCCGAACTGTATGCGCCTTAACAAACAGACTCCATGCGCTTCCACCGGGATTTGTAGCGGCTGCCTTTCCGCCGGCTGCATCTGCAACCAGATTGTCGTAACACGCAGAAGCGGCCAGAAGGGGCGCATCAAAGTCCTGTTGATAGGAGAACACCTGGGATTTTAACAAGCCCTTCTGCCAGTACCTCTTACATCCGTTCAGGCGCAGAAAACCCTAATACATCTATGCAGGTTTCCAAAACCCCCTTTGCCAGCTCCAGCAGGCAAATATACCCTGCCTGCGCCTGTTCGTCTTCTTCCGCCAGTATTTTCGTAGTATGATAAAAATGGTTCAGCGCATTAGAAAGCCCATAAATATAAGCACAAACCTTGTGTGGCGCCGCTTCCTCAAAAGCCGACTCCATCGCCGCCGAAAATCCTGCAAGCTCTAACATCAGCGCTTTTTCACTCTCTGAATTTGCCGGAAGAATCCTTGCATCCTCCGCCGTCTTCCCAAGCGCCCGGTATTTTGCCAGAATAGACTTAATCCGCACAATCGTATAAAGGATATACGGTCCGGTATTTCCCTCAAACGAAGTAAAACGATCGATATCAAAAATATAATCCTTTGACGCCTGGTTTGACAAATCCCCATATTTCACCGCAGACAACGCCACTACCTTGGCAGTTTCCCTTGCCTCTTCTTCGTCCATCGTATGATTGTCTGCAATCTTTTTGTACATCTCCTCATTAATTTCCGAAAGCAGGGTCTCCAAACGCATAATGCCGCCTTCCCTGGTCTTAAAAGGCTTTCCGTCCTTACCGTTCATTGTGCCGAATCCAAGGAACTTTAACTTCGTATCCCCGCCGACAATACCCGTCTTTTTGGCGCAGCGGAACACCTGGATAAAATGCAGCTCCTGGCGTTTGTCCACTACATAAATAATCTCGTTTGGATGGTACTCATCCATACGCCAGACAAGCGTAGCCAGATCCGTGGTATTGTAAAGCGCGGCCCCATCCGATTTTAAAATCATACAAGGTGGGATTTCCTTCGTATCAGCCTCTTCCTTTACATCCACAACCAGGGCGCCTTCACTAAGGTAAGCGTATCCGTCGTCCTTCATCTTCTGCACCATATCCGGGATAAACGGATCCGCATCCGATTCCCCTTTCCACAAATCAAAAGACACATTTAAATTTTCATAATTGCGTTTCAGATCCGTTACCGACACATTTAAGATATGCGACAGCAGCGCCTGGTATCCCCTCCTGCCATTCTGTAGCTCATACGTCGCCTGCATCGCTGCTTCCTTATACACAGGATCCTCCTTGGATTTTGCACTTGCCGTCGGATAAATCTCCTCCAGCTCAGAAATGGTAAACGGCGCTTCTTCAGGATAACTGCCCTCATAATCCCCGTCAAAATAAGAAAGCTCCGGTTTACGCCCCTTTAATTCCGTAATAATCAAGCCCATCTGAAGGCCCCAGTCGCCCAGATGCACGTCGCCTGTCATATTGTGCCCCATAAAGCGCCCGATCCGCTTGATGCTTTCCCCGATAATCGCAGAACGCAGATGCCCTACATGCAGCGGCTTTGCCACATTCGGCCCGCCGTAATCGATCATGATCATCTTAGGGTTTTTCGCCTTTTCACAGCCGAACCGCCCCGGATCGCCCCTCATTCCCTGCAAATAATCCGCCAGATATGCGTTATCCAACTTTAAATTTAAAAATCCGGGCTTCACAGATTCTGCCGTTTCAAACAAAGCGCTGTCCGAAAGCCTTGCCGCCACCTCATCTGCAATCATAAACGGAGCTTTTTTGTATTCCTTCGCCGCAGCCATAGCGCCGTTGCACTGGAATTCACACAAGTCAGGGCGGTTAGATAAGGTCACCTTTCCATATTTTTCCTGATAGCCGCATTCCATAAATGCTTTTGTTACTTCTGCCGTAATCAAATCTAATATTTTCTGCATTTGAACACTCCTTTATCGTAAGCTTCATTTATTTTATACATGTTTCCATCAAATGTCAAATACGGATTCCCGCCTGGAATTTACCCCACTGCGGCATGTGACCCCGCCACATATCCAGATGACCATGCCCACTGCAGATTATACCCTCCGCACATTCCATCCACATCCACCACTTCCCCCGCAAAATAAAGCCCCGGCTCCAATACCGATTCCATCGTTTCCGCACAAATCTCCCTAGTATCAATGCCTCCTGCCGACACCTGGGCAGCCTCAAATCCTTTTGTACCTATAATATCCACCCAAGCTTCCTTCAAATACCCACAAAGCGCCCGCAGTTTACCTTCTGGCACAGCTGCCGCATCCCCTTTAAGTATAATCCCGTTTTGCTTTAAAAAAACTGGAATCAGCTTCTTAGAAAACAGCCCAACAAGCGCTTCCTCCGCTGTTTTCCCATCCCCCCTCATAAACCGCCCCTTAACTTCCCAAAACAAATCCCCATTGCCCAAAAAAGGCACAAAATCAAGCGCCGCATGCACACGTTCCCCGCGCCCTAACGCCTTAGCGGCATACCTGCTGACCTGGAACACCGGAATTCCAGAAATTCCGCAGTCTGTAAGCTGCACTTCCCCTCTATCCTCACATACCAGCTTCTGCTCCACATACAATTTCACCGACGCATCAGTCCGGACACCCGCAATCGATTTAAAAAAAGGCTGACTTGCTTTTAACTGCACCAAAGCAGGCACAACCTGCACAAACGTATGCCCAAACTGCCTGATAAATGAAAATGCGCTCCCGTCACTGCCTGATTTAGGAAAAGCCATGCCGCCGCATGCAAATATACAGCAGTCAGCATAATATGCTTTTGTACCTGCTACAGCTTTAAAAAAAGCCCCCTCTTTTTGCACAGAAGTTAAATTACACCCTGTCACCACCTGTAGCCGTAACCGCCTTAATTCCATACGCAGCGCATCAAGCACCGATGCTGCCTGCCCGCTGGCCGGATAAAAATAGCCGTCCCTCTCCTTAGGATATATGCCCAGCTCCCGAAAAAACGCCACCGTTTCTTCAAATCCAAACTGCCGGAATACAGGCAGCACAAAAGCAGGGTTTTCGCCCCGGTAAAAACGTAAGCCCTGCCTGTGGTTTGTATAATTACATTTTCCATTCCCAGTAGAAAGTATTTTTTTACCGATCCGGTCCATATGTTCTAGAATAGTCACAGATGCACCATTACGCGCTGCAGCTATAGCTGCAGCCATACCAGACGCACCGCCTCCTATTATCAGTACCTTTTTCACATTTCCTCCTTTATGATTAACTGCAGCCAGGACATTTTAAAAAATAAATATCGCATAAATTTACAATTCATGTCGAAACAAAAACATTAAAATACTGGCCTGTTCTAAATAGTTTTATGCAAAAACTGGCCTGGATAAAAAACAATTTTTGAATCATTCATTACATTTTTAGGCATCTTGTCAACCATATGGAATTTTCAAACACGCTCTAGTACTCCATCCGGATAGGAATTGAAGTTTGGAGACACC
>OFGF01001934.1_pt1 | contig 11706 bp, 11 predicted proteins | sample 1521711 | NCBI WGS metagenome assembly OFGF01 (sample SAMEA3504092, study PRJEB24116) | mouse gut metagenome | biome: mouse gut; feature: mouse-associated habitat; material: faeces | place: Denmark | collected 2011 | reverse complement strand
GCTGGCGGTATAGATGATGCTATATTTACCAACCCATTTTTTGACTAACACCTAAGGTTTGTATCAAAGTTATTTCTAACGGTTATAAATCTGGTGTGTGGAATTTTTAATATGTTTAACTTACGGAAGCTTTGTATAGTAAATGGCCCAAGACTGCTATACAAAGCTTTCTGCAAAATATTAATATAATAGGGACAAAGGGATAAAGCACCAGATATTTAGGCATGATATAGCAATTATCATGGAAAGCAGGTATGTAGAAAGCTGATAAATTATACGCAGACCGCCAGAATTTACAGTGATGCCTTCGGGAAAGTACCAGGCTGGCGGTCTGCAGTCGGGTTGTATTGTAAATTTAACCAAATTGCCAAGTAGAAAACAAAATCTGAATAGGACAAGTAACCGTCTGCATATGGTAGAATCAGATGCCGGGAATGTACAAAAACCCAAAAAGAATAGGGATATTTTGAATACAAAGGATATTATACTCACGAGCGCACCGTCCGTGAGTATAACAAATAAAATACATTCTGGATAGCTATTTTGCAGGGAAGAGGTGGGCGCATTTGATAACAATAGAAGAATTACAGCGTATGAAAGATGCGGATATTATGCAGGCGGACAGGGATCAGTTGGTGGATATAAACAGTATTGAGATTGACAAAAGCAAATCGGTGGAAAGCAGGATCAGAACTTATCTTGAACAGGCAGGCAACCCTTTTCTGGTTAAGGCAGGGGAATACATATTGAAGTTTACCTATGCAGACTGTGACAAGGATATGGATGACCGGATGGTGGAATATGTGTCAAAAATGTCAAAAATCCGGTGTTGAAATGCTTTACACAGAGCAATATATATGATAACCTAAAGTCAGGACAAATCAGCGAAAATCCTGACAAGATGTTTGAACCCCACGCAGTGGGAGAACCCCGTAGGACGGGTTCTGCCAACATTCTTAATCAGGAGGAACGCAGATGAAAGCGAAAGAACTTTATAGTGTGGGCATTTATCTCCGTTTATCCCGCGAGGACGTGGTGGAAGAAAAGCATTCCACAGAGGAAAAGCATTCCACAGAGGAAAAGCATTCCATGGGAGGAAAGCATTCCAAAAATGAAGCACGTTCCGGGAAGAATGGAGGCAGTGATAATGCAGAAAAAGAAAGCAACAGCATCCGTTCACAGAGGGAATTGGTTCGTTCGTTTGTACGGAGCCAGAAGGATATGGAGATCTATGATATCTATGTGGACGACGGGTACTCCGGGGCGAATTTTGATCGCCCTGAGTTTAAGCGGATGATGGAGGATGTACAGGCCGGAAACGTGGACTGCATCGTTGTAAAAGATTTATCCAGATTTGGACGAGATTATATAGAAGCCGGGCGGTTGATACAGAAAGACTTCCCGGCTTTAAATGTACGTTTTATTGCGGTTACTGACCATTTTGACTCCCTGACGGCGGATTACAATGAAACTTCCCTGGTACTGCCGGTGAAAAATTTCGTAAACGATTCCTACTGCAGGGATATTTCCGGAAAAGTGAAAAGCCATCAGAAGGTGAAAAGGGAAAAAGGGGAATTTATCGGGGCATTTACCGTCTATGGCTATTGTAAGAGCGAGACGTCCAAAAACAGGCTGGTGCCGGATGAGTACGCGGCACAGATTGTGCGGAATATTTTTGCGTGGAAGATGGACGGGATGAGCAACGCCGCCATTGCAGACAGGCTCAACGAGTCAGGCATTTTATCCCCTCTTGAATATAAGAAATCGAAGGGAGAGAAATTTACCACAAAATTTTCGGCCGGGAGGAAGGCACAGTGGTCCCCGGTGGCAGTGAGGCGCATCCTTGAGAACGAAATTTACACCGGAACCATGGTGCAGGGCAAGACGGAGAAGATAAATTACAAGCTGGATCAGTACAGAGAAAAACCAAAGGAAGAGTGGACCCGGGTGGAGGGAACCCATGAGCCCATCATCGCAAAGGAAGATTTTGACTATGTTCAGAAACTGTTGCCCATAGAATGCAGAGGCTCCCGGGAAGGGAGGAAGGTGCGTATTTTTTCCGGCCTGTTGTTCTGCGGCGACTGCATGGCGCCTATGATCCGCCGGGTATACAGACATAAGGGTACGGAGAAAATCCAGTATATCTGCTCGACGAAGAATAAGGGGCCGGGCTGTTCAAGGCACGAGATTCTGGAAGGAGAACTAAAGGATATTGTGCTGAAAGGGCTGCAGTCACAGGCATTGCTTTTGCTGGATGAGGCAAAGGTGCTTTCCCGCATCCAGGGAATGGAAGTTGATTTCAGTGAGGTGGAACGGTTTGACAAGGAGATTGCGAGGCTTCGCGGGGAAGAAGAAAAATACCGGTCACTGAGAAGCGGCCTGTATGAGGATTTAAAGGCAGGAGTTATCACCCAGGAGGATTTTTATTCTTTCCGGGATATTTATGATGAGCAGCATGCAAGGATTCAGGAGGCCATCCGGAAACAGGAGGAAACCATCCGTATCCTTTTCAAATCAGGTGTGTCGGGCGGCGTGCGGCTGGAAAAATTCAAGGAAGTGCTGGAACTGACGGAATTGAGCAGGGAGGTGCTGGTAACATTCATAGACCGGATACTGGTTTATGAGGATAAGCGTATTTGTCTGGAACTGAGGAACAGAGAGGTATTCAGCAAAATCCTGATACTGGCGGAGTATGCCGCCGCTTTGCCGAAGGAGGATCGGAATCTGTCAGAGGATGCAGGCCGGGGAGGGAAAAACCGCAAAGGCTCCGGTGCAAACAGAAGGGAGGCGATGTAAATGGCCGGAACTTCAAAAAAGGGCAGACAGGGCATCACGGCGCAAAAGAGGACGGCGGAAAAGGCTTCTGGCAGAATCTATTCAGTGGGCATATACGCAAGGCTCTCCGTTGACAACCACAATGAAAAAAATGAGTCTATCGAGACGCAGATTGAAATTGCAAAAGATTATCTGGGGCTGCAGACGGATATGGTGCTGTTTGACTGCTACAGCGATCTGGGTAAAACGGGCACCAACTTTGAGCGAGAGGGCTTTAACCGCCTGATGACGGACGTGAGGCTGCATAAGGTAGACTGCATTATTGTGAAGGATTTTTCCAGATTCGGGAGAAATTACATAGAAACCGGCAATTATATCCAGAAAATATTCCCCTTTCTGGGGGTCAGGTTCATTTCGGTTACAGACCATTTTGACAGCCTTACTTCGGAGGGGGATGAACTGGGTGTAAACCTGAAGAATCTGACCAACGAAATGTATGCCAGAGATATATCGGTCAAGGTAAAAAGCTCCAAGGAGGCACAGTGGGAAAAGGGCAGCTATACCGGCGGAATCCCCCCTTATGGGTACAGAGCGGAATGGATTGACGGGAAAAAATGCCTGTTTGCGGAGGAGGGGACTTCTGACATTGTAAAAGAAGTTTTCCGGCTTTATGGGGAGGGGAAGAATCCGAAAGAGATTGCCGTCTGGCTGTATGAAAAAAAGGTCCACCGCCCCAGCGCATACCGCCGTTACGGACATATTTACTTTGAGGAGGGGGAAGAATTCCAGCAATGGTCCAGAGACTCCGTAAGGCTGATTTTGGCCAATCCGCTTTACATGGGGTGTCTTGTACAGGCGAGGACAAGCGGAAAAAAGTATAACATCAGAAGGAAAAGCGATATAGATTCTGAGGACTGGTCCGCAAAGGAGAACACCCATGAGGCGATCATTACCGAAGAACAGTTTTTCAGCGTTGCCGAGAGGCTGGAGCAGCAGGCGGCCTGTTATAAGAAGGACGGAAGCCGCAAATATGTGACGCGCACGGAGGATATTTTTGAAGGGCTTCTTTTCTGCGGCGAATGCGGCGCACCCATGGGGAGGACAGGTTACATCAGGGAGTTTTCTTCCAAGCATAAGATTCTGTTATATGCCTATTTTTGCAGAAAATCCCTCCGGGTCGATCAGTTTCGCTGTGAGAAAAAATATATCACAGGGCATGCGCTGGAGCAGATTGTCAAAGCCGCTTTGAAGCAGGAATTTGCTTTAACCGGCATCACGGCGAAGAAATTGGCAGAAAGGAACAGGATAGAGGCGGAGCGAGAGAGGCGGGAGTTGGAAAAGGAGCTTGCGGCTGTCCTGAAAGAGCTGGAAGGAGAAAAGAGGCGGGGGAGCGAACTGTACCTGCAATACCGAAGCGGAGAGGTTTCCAGGGATGTATTTTTCAAATGGAAGGAGGAAGAAGAGCGGCTGGCCCGGAAGCGGAAAGAGAGGCAGGAAGAAATCAACCGTGCCCTGCGGAATTTTGATGTGGAAATAGAGAACCGGAACCGTTTCCTGCGGGCGCTGCTTAGATTCAATGAAAAATCGGAACTGGATCAGGAACTGATGCAGGCATTGATTGAAAAAATCACCATTTTCCCGGATAAACGGATTGAAATTGCCTATCGCTTTCAGGGGAAAGACTTTCTGCGGGTTTTGACGGGAGGTGGCAGACTTGGGTGAGCAGCTTCGGATTGCCCTCTATATGCGTTTGTCCAAAGAGGATGAAAAGGCCGGGGAGAATGGTTTTCAAGACGAAAGCAACAGCATCAAAATGCAGCGAGCGTTGCTTCATCATTTTGTGGAGACCCATTTTGACCAGTACAGGCTGATGGAATTTCAGGATGTGTAGAACCAAACTTTGATACAATTTAATGCGGTGTAACGCCTTGAAATACTGTAAATAAGGCTTGCGGGATGGTAAAAACCATTTCCGTGAGCCTTATTTTTTATGCCGCCTGACAGGGACTTGCCTCCGCTGTTTGGCAGGGGTGTACGGATTTTGTACACCCCTGCCAAGGTGGACATACACCCCTGTACACCCCTTGAGGGCAAAATTAAAAAGTATTAAGAAGTGAAGAAAATTGTCGTTTTCACTATTTTTATCTGTTCACGATATAGCTTTTTTGGCTGTCTATACGATTTTGGATCTTCCAATTCTATTTTTTACTGATACCCTCTTGACAACTGTGTTTTTCTGAATTATAATTGAAACATCGTTATGAAACACTGTTATTAAAGAGAGAAGGTGAACAGGTGGCAAAGCAGATCGAGGGCGTGTATGAGAGGATACTGGAATGCGCAAAAAAGGAATTCCTCGAAAAAGGCTACACAGATGCCTCCCTGCGGACGATTGCCGCAGAAGCGGAAACAAGTACCAATTCCATTTACGTCCGCTTTAAAGATAAGGAAGGGCTATTTGCCGCCATTGTGGAGCCGGTTTCAGAAGAGTTCATGTCCCGGTGTCTGGATGTGCAGGAAACATTCCATTCTTTTGACAGCGATGTCCAGCGACGGGAGGTTGGGAAGTATTCTTCTGATGCGATGCTTGGAATGGTGGATTACATCTACGACCACTTTGACGAATTCCGTTTGCTGTTGGATGCTTCCCATGGCACGAAGTTCTGTAATTTTGTGAACGGGCTGGTATCCATGGAAGAGGAATACACATGGAAGTGGCTGGAGGCAACAGGCTCCCGTCTGGAACCTATGGGCGGGCTGACCGCAGACTTTTATCACATGATGGTCACAGCCTATTTTGAGGGAATCTTCGAAGTGGTCCGTCATGGAATGGACAAGGAAGATGCGAAGAAATATGTTGCCATGATGGGGAAATACCACCATGGGGGATTTTTGGCAATCGTCGGGGAAGAAACGGCGGAAACAAAATAAGTTTTTAAGGCTGCCAGAACTGGCAACAGTCAGGCAGCCTTAAAATAAATCAATAAGTTAGCGAAAACTAACTAAAATAAGGAGGAACTGATATGCAGAAACAAAATCCGCTGCTCCGCATATGGGGCTGGGGAAAAGACGAACATGGCCGCCTGATCGGAGCGGTCATAAGCGCACTCACTGCTGTAGTGCTGGGGATGCTGCCCTATTTTGCGGCGGCACAGGTTATCATCGGCATGCTGGCTGGGGAAAAGGATCTGTCCTTTTATCTGCCATGGTTAGGTCTGGGACTGGCGGGGTATGCCGCACGCACGCTTCTTTACAACATGGCGTTGTCCGTGTCCCACAAGGCGACCTTTTCCATTTTGAAGAATATCCGGCAGAGAATACTGGAAAAATTGCCGAAGCTGCCCCTTGGGACGGTCATGGATATGTCCAGTGGGAAGATGAAGCAGATCATCGTGGACCAGGTGGACGGCATGGAGACCACGCTTGCCCATCTGTTCCCGGAGTTGACTGCCAATATTGCGGGGCCGCTTTTTATCGTGGTCTGCCTGTTTGTTCTGGATTGGCGCATGGCGCTTTTGTCCATCGTGACGCTCCCGGTTGGTATGGCATTCATGATGTCGGTTATGGGGAGTTATGCGAAGAATTATGAAGGCGCAGTGAAGACTACACAGGAGATGAACGGGACTATCGTGGAATACATAGGCGGCATCGAGGTCATCAAGGCGTTTAACCAGGGAAAGTCATCTTATGCGAAATTCGCAGACCGGGTAAAGGCAAATGCCGCCTATTACTACAATTGGATGAAAAAAAGCCAGTTTGGAGTGTCTATGGGTTATTCCATTGTGCCTGCCTCGCTGGTTACAATCCTTCCGGTGGGCTGGCTCTGGTACAGGAATGGAAGCCTGCCGGTGGAAACCTTTATCATGGTCATCATACTGTCCCTTGGCATTGCGGGGCCGCTCATTGCCGCTATGAATTTTGTAGACACGCTTGCTACGGTCGGTACAACGGTGGCGTCTGTGGATGAACTTCTTTCCGCAGAGGAACAGCATCATGGTGATAAGGAGGTTCGTATCAAGAGTAAGGATATTGAATTATCCCATGTTTCTTTCGGCTACCATGAAGATAAGAATATCCTGCGTGATGTGAGCCTTTCTATCCCCGCGGGGAGAATGACAGCGCTGGTGGGGCCTTCCGGTTCCGGCAAATCCACCATTGCAAAACTCATCGCCGGTTTTTGGGATGTGAAGGACGGTATGGTGTCCATGGGCGGCGTGGATGAAAAGAAGATCCCGCTGGAACAGCTCTATGACCAGGTGGCATTTGTATCCCAGGATAATTATCTGTTTGACGAGAGCGTCCGGGAAAATATCCGCATGGGCAGGCTGTCCGCATCAGATAAGGAAGTGGAAGCGGCTGCCAAAGCTGCGGGGTGCGATGCCTTTATCCGCTCCCTGGAAAAAGGATATGAAACAAATGTTGGCGGAGGCGGCGCACACCTTTCGGGCGGTGAACGTCAGAGGATTGCCATAGCGAGGGCAATGCTGAAGGATGCGCCCATCGTGATACTGGATGAGGCCACCGCGTATATTGACCCTGAAAATGAGGCAGTCATCCAGAAAGCGATTGCAAAGCTGGTACGGGGCAAAACGGTGATCGTGATTGCCCACAGGCTTTCCACCATCAAGGATGCAGATAAAATTGTTGTGGTAAAGGACGGCAAAATAGAAGCGGCCGGAAAACATGAGGAATTAAGAAAGACCTGCCCTCTCTATGAATCCATGTGGCAGGCGCATATCGGTGCAAAGGACGGTGATGTGGCATGATAGAAGCATTCAGAAAAATATGGCGGTTTGCCGGCGAAGAGCGGGCAAACATTAATAAATCCGTAGCGGTAAAATTTTTAAACGCAGTGTTCCATATGCTGGAGGTCAGCGCCATTTATTTTGTGATTGTGGCTCTGACACAGGAAGTCACGGGAAATGATACGGCCTGGACAGCATTGGCATTTATGGCAGTCAGCATTATTGGCAATGCGGTGACGACTGCCTTTTCCAAGAACCAGCAGACACACGCAGGATACTTCATGGCGGCAAATGAGAGGATTAAGATTGGCAACCTCTTAAAAGGCGTGCCAATGGGATTCTTCAATGAGAACAGCCTTGGTGAAGTGACCGGCGTCTGCACCACGGTGCTTGGGAATATTGAGATGCTGGTCCCTATGGTGTTGGTGGATATCATGGGCGGCGTGGTCGGCACGGTTGTATTCACGGCAATGATCATCATTTTTGAATGGCGTGTCGGGCTGGTCGCACTGGCGGGCATTATTGTGTATTTCCTGATCGTTTCCTCTATGGAGAAAAAGTCCGCTGCCATTGCGCCGAATGCACAGAAGTCGCAGACGGCACTTACCTCCGCGGTCCTGGAATATGTGCAGGGGATGGGCATCGTCAAGTCCTTTAACTTAAGCGGCAGGGGAGATAATAGGGCGCAGGATGCTTTGGAATTTAACAGGAAGAGCAACCTTGACATGGAAAAGCTGATGACGCCTTATACGATTTCTCAGGAGCTTGTGCTGCAGGTGGCGGGGATTGCCATGATGTTTGTCTCTGTTTTCTGCTGGGCAAACGGCACGATGCCCATTGCCAATGCGCTGATGTGCATTGTGATGTCCTTCCTTGTGTTCGGGCAGATCAAGCTGTTCGGCATGGGAATGTCCATGCTGCGCCTTGCTTCGGCAAGCATTGACCGCACTTTGCAGACGGAGGAAATGGAGCAGATGGATGAAAAAGGGAAGGCGTTTTCTCCGAAAGGACATGGGATTGAATTTAACAATGTGCATTTTTCCTATGAAAACAAGGAAATCCTGCACGGCATTGATGTGACGCTGCCTGACAGGACTACTACGGCAGTCATCGGGCCTTCCGGTTCCGGCAAGACTACCCTCTGCAACCTGATCGCCCGCTTTTGGGATGTGGACAGCGGCAGCGTGAAGATCGGTGGGAAGGATGTGCGGGAATATACGTTGGAGTCCCTGATGGAGCAGATCAGCATGGTGTTCCAGAATGTATATTTATTTGCAGACACGATTGAGAACAACATCAAATTCGGCCGTCCGCAGGCGACCCATGCAGAAGTGGTGGAGGCGGCAAGGAAAGCCTGCTGTGCAGATTTCATTGAAGCCCTTCCTGATGGGTACGATACGGTGATCGGGGAAGGCGGCGCATTCCTTTCCGGCGGGGAGAAGCAGCGGATATCCATCGCAAGGGCGATGCTGAAGGACGCTCCCATTGTTATCCTTGACGAGGCGACCGCCAATGTGGACCCGGAGAACGAGGACCGGCTGCAGAAGGCGATTGAGGAACTGACCAGGGATAAGACCATCATCATGATAGCCCACAGGCTGAAGACCGTGCGGAATGCCGACCAGATACTTGTGGTGGATGAGGGGCGTATTGTCCAGAAAGGAAAACATGAGGAGCTGATCGGGCAGGAAGGCATCTATGCGGATTTCGTACTTGGAAGGAAAGAGGCTATCGGCTGGAAACTGAATGCATAGGATTTGGGGCATATGTTTTGATAAAGCTGTGTGGGGTGCAGGCAGGATAAGGGGCTGCATGGCGGCTCCTATAAAAAGAGGTGTATGATGGATTACAGAGAAAAGGATGAAAGGAATATCTGCTGTGTCCTGTGCAGTGAATCAGGCAGGCTTCCAGAATACGGGCCGGAAATACACAGGTTCCGAAATGGCAGGGGTGATGCAGAGGTTGATTCCTACAAAGTGTTTCCGGGGATTGAACTGAATATCTATTCCGTGCATATGGACATTTTTTTCTTCGGGGCAGAAGGGCAGGGGAATTTTATGGAAATACACCACTGCCGTGAAGGGAGGATGGAGCAGTGGAGGGAGGATGGGAGTGCCTATATTATGCCGGGTGACCTGTCCGTTACGGTAAAAAGACAGCGTTCCAGTGAATACAGCTTCCCCCTCTGCCATTACCACGGCATTTCCATATGCATTGATACCGATGCCGCACCGGAGTGTCTTTCCTGCTTTTTGGAGGATGTAAATGTCCGTCCCAGGGAGTTGGCCAGGCGGCTGTGCGGGAAAGAAAACTGCTTTATTATCCGTTCCCAGGCTTATATCGAGCATATCTTTTCTGAGCTGTATTCGGTGCCGGAAGAATGCAGAAAAGGCTATTTCAAAATAAAGGTTCTGGAACTGCTTTTCGTGCTTGGGAGCGTCAGCCCGGAAAAGAACAGCGCACCCGCCCTTTCGCTGTCAAAACTGCAGGCGGACCTTGCCAAGGAAGCCGCCGCATGGCTTGCGGAGAATTTAGACAGGCAGGTATCCGTATCTGAACTTTCCGGCAGGTTCCATGTATCGCAGACCCACCTTCAGAACGCATTCAAAGGCGTGTATGGCGTTCCCGTGAGTTCCTATACCCGGATTTTGAAAATGCAGTCTGCCGCCCTGCGGCTGATCCATACGGATGCCGCCATATTGGAGATAGCCTCCGAATTTGGGTACAGCAATGCAGGGAAATTTGCTTCTGCATTCCAGAAAATCATGGGGGAGACTCCGGGCGAATACCGGAAAATGCACGGCAGTATGGAATGGCAGTGACAGCCGCTCCAAAACAGCACTCTGTAAAAAGTGCTGTTTTGGAGCATTTTTCTGTTTTGATGGAGCGGAAAAGGCAGAAGAAAGGATGCTATAATTTTACTGTGCCTTGCAAAAGGCTATTATTTTTGACAATAAGTTAGTTGTTGCTAACTAAAAAGGAGATGAAGTGGAATGAGTGTGGTGATTGTCGGAGGGAATGAATGTATGGTCCGTCAGATAAGGAGCTGTGCAGGGAATACAAATGTAAGGCGAAAATATATCCCAAAATGACAGGGAACCTGAAAAATATCGGGCTGCCGGATCTGCTTGTGCTGTTTACAAGTACGGTGTCCCATAAAATGGTACGCAGCGCATTGGAGCAGATGAAAGGAAAGCCGGTAAGGACGGTCCGTTCCCATACAAGCTCCATAAATGCGCTCCGGGGAATCCTGGAAGGGCATATGGAGGAAAGCGGGGAGGGTATGTATGTCTGAGGAAATATTCGTCCACTACTGTTCGCCGACACTGGCAGGGATAAAAACGGCAAATTTATTTTCCTGCCGCTTTGCAGACGAAGAGGAAATGAGGGACAGCGTCCGCAGGCTGAACGTGGTCCTTGTGAAAAAGGGGATCAGGGTTCTGCCCCTCCGGTACCGTGACGGGTGTGCGCTTATTTATGCATATCGGCCGTCAAAGCTGTCGCAGGACTTACAGCAGGCTGATGCCTGCAGTCTGTTAGAAAAACGCGGGTACACTTTTGGCGCACCGGAACGGTGCATTATCCAGCTTATGCAGAGGCTGGCGGACGGCGGGGAATTCCCGCACGAAATCGGGCTGTTTCTGGGCTACCCGCCGGAAGATGTAAGCGGCTTTATCGAGAACAGGGCGGAAGGGTATAAATGTGCGGGGGAATGGAAGGTCTACGGTGATGCGGATAAGGCAAAAGAGACATTTGCAGAATACCGGAAATGCACGGAGGCCTGCCTTGCAGAGTTTGCACAGGGGAAGTCAATTGAACGGCTCACAGCGGCCGTTTGATATATAAAAAATAGTTTAACAGAAAGGCAGGATACATATTATGGCAAAAATAGCGGTAGTTTATTGGAGCGGGACCGGAAACACACAGGCAATGGCGGAGGCGGTTCTGGAAGGCGCGAAGGCAGGCGGGGCGGAGGCGGTTCTGCTTACAGCTTCAGAGTTTGACGCTTCCAAAATGGATTCCTATGACGCAGTTGCCTTCGGCTGCCCGGCTATGGGCGCGGAGGTATTGGAAGAAGGCGAATTCCAGCCGATGTTCGATTCCGTAGAAGGAAAGCTTGGAGGAAAAAAGACCGGGCTGTTCGGCTCTTATGGATGGGGCGACGGGGAATGGATGCGTAATTGGG
>OFGF01001929.1_pt1 | contig 11739 bp, 11 predicted proteins | sample 1521711 | NCBI WGS metagenome assembly OFGF01 (sample SAMEA3504092, study PRJEB24116) | mouse gut metagenome | biome: mouse gut; feature: mouse-associated habitat; material: faeces | place: Denmark | collected 2011 | reverse complement strand
GATCTGTTCTTTGGCGTGCGGCTTTTTTAATATGGCGCTTGACTATGTGTTTATTGCTGCGCTTGGCATGGGAATCAGCGGCGCGGCGGTTGCAACGGGGCTTGGATATTCTGTGACGGCTGTTGTGGGATTATTTGTGTTTAGCGCAAAAAAGAATTTACTGCGCTTTAAGAAACCAGTATGCCGCTTTAAAGTTCTGGCGGGCGCGGCTGCAAACGGAAGCTCGGAAATGGCGACTGCCCTTGTTACTGGGATTGTCACAATGATGTTGAACTGGACGATGCTTCATTATGTTGGGGAAGACGGCGTTGCGGCTGTTACCGTTATCATGTATGCGCTGATGTTTGCAAGTTCCCTTTATACGGGATATTCTTATGGCGTTGCGCCCATGTTAAGTTTTTACCATGGGGAACAAAACCATGCAAAACTGAAAAAACTAGCTGCAGTGAGTTTGAACGTGATTGCAGTAATTTCCGTTGTGACGGCTTTGGTTTCCTTTTTCATGGCGAAACCGCTCGCGTCAGTCTTTGCCCGTCCGAATAATCCGGTCTATGATCTGGCTGTCACGGGGAACAGGATATGCGCGTTTGCATTGTTTTTTATCGGATTTAATATTTTTGCAAGCGGCATGTTTACTGCATTATCGAACGGGATTGTTTCAGCTATCCTTGCGTTTTCCAGATCGTTTGTATTTATGCTGATTGCTATGATTGCGCTTCCTTTGCTCTTTGGAGTAAACGGCATCTGGCTTGCGACGCCGGCGGCGGAACTAATGGCGCTTGCGCTGTCTGCGTTTATGTTTTTGAAATATAGAAAGAGGTATGGATACTAAGGGGGAGGGGAATGGGCAACAGGGACAGAAAAAACGGGGAGAAATGCGGTTTTTGTTGTCACATTCTGGTCTAAAATGGTATACTATTCATACAGAAACATGTAATTTATATGGGGATACAGAGAAAAATAATGCAAAATTTGTACATACGGCATTGATCAGGGGGATTGAAAATGAGTAATTTTACTTTTCTTGAAACCCGTTGGGGCGATTTGGCAAGATTAGGGGATTTGTCTGAGAAATATGTGTATTCCGATCCGAACACATCTTACACATTCAGGCCGTATTCGTTTGTTGAAGAAGAATGATTTATTGCCGCATGAAATAGACAATACGTTATACATTTTACGGATAGACCGTAACAATGCAGTTCATAATGGCGCCAATGAAGGGGAAAAGGCTTTAAAAAATCTGCCGTTGCTGTATGAACTCTGCGTATGGTATATGCAGACATATGGCGACTATAGCTATAATCCTGTGGGATATGTTTGTCCAATGGATGTTACGGTTAATTTGGATGAATTGGAGAAAGAAAACCGAAAGTTGGAAGAACGTAACCAGACATTGCTCCTTGAGATTCAGAGGATACAAAAGACGGGGAAATCAGATGATGCGCGCAGAGAAACCGCATACAAAAATGCAGTGAATGTTAAGTTTTCAGAAGCTCAGACAAGAGAGCTGATTGACGGGCAGCTTCGGAAAGCTGGCTGGGAAGCGGATACTGTCAACATTCGTTATTCTAAAGGAACTCGGCCGAAAAAGGGCAGGAACCTTGCGATTGCAGAATGGCCCACGGATTCTAAGACGGGAGACAAAGGGTATGCGGATTATGCGCTTTTTATTGGGAAAAATAGCTTTTGTAACAGTCTATACGCTTGAAAGAGAAAAAAGGCGTTTATTTATGCAGTGTAATTCTGTGGCATAACGATAGAAATGATTTTATGGCGTAATAAGAGAATATGCTTGAAAAAATAAGGTTTTTTTGGTAATATATAGATGAAAACGTACATTTTAAAAAATCGTCCGGACACGGAAGTTAGGGCAACAGTCAAAGGAGTGATCATATGTCAATTACAGTAAGAGCAAATTCACAGATGGTAGGCAATTTGTTTTCCGGTATGAATGCAGGTTTTATGAGTTCTTCCGGCGGTATGTTTTCCAGCATTGGCGTAAGCATGATGGGCGGATTTAGTTATTCCGATTACGCCAGCTTGAAAAATGGTTCTTACCATAAGTTGCTTAATTCCTATTATTCGTTAGAAAATGGGGGTTCAGACAAAAAAGCGTCAAGCGTGGCAGGTCAGGATCATAAGTACTGGTCATTAAAAGAAGCGAATGAGAATAAGAAAAAGTATAACTACTGGAATTACCAGACAATGTCTACATCAAAAGAAGGAACATCTAAGTTAGCGACGATTGAATCTGATGCCGGAAAGTTAAGCGATGCGGCAGACCGTCTTTTGACGCAAGGTTCAAATTCAGTGTTTAAGCAGACAGCGGATAAGTATGGAGACGGGACATTAAAGTATAATACGGATGCCATTTACAAAGCGGTTTCCAATTATGTGAATCAGTACAACGACTTGATTCAAAGCGCAGGCGGCTCTAATGTGACAGCGATCAGCGCGTCCGTTGCATCAATGAAAGATTACACAAATTCCAATGCGCAGGCGCTTGCTGAAATTGGGATTACCATTGATGCAGAAAAACAGACATTGTCGCTGAATGAAACGACATTTAAGAATGCGGACATGAATCAGGTGAAGTCTTTGTTCCAAGGCAGTGGTTCCTATGCCTATAAAGTATCCCAGAAAGCTTCTGCGATAGATTATCATGCGCAGTATGAAGCGAAAAAAGCGAATACTTATAATGGTTCAGGAAATTACGCAAACAACAATACTTCAGGAAGTATGTACAATAGCGCCATTTAAGTAAAAAGATTGCAGTGTATGTGGCTGTCATAAAATACTGCTGATATACATATATGGATGCCATATCTTTTATATAGTATATAACGGCTTTTTGTGACAGCCATTTTTTTCTTTATTAATTATAAGACATTGTAATCTTGAAAAAAAGACATGCTTTATCCTACATTTTTTTCATTTCTTCGAATTTTTATTTTCATTTGTTTTTTCAAAGCATTCAAAGTCAGTTACAATTTCTTTTTACACTCGTATACAGTTATTCCCAATGAATCAATCGTTTTGGCATTAAAGCTAAGTATGGCATATTTTGTTCTATAAAAACCAACGCAATACACCAGAAACAAAAAAGCATTTAAATAATTCCAGATTAAAAGAATTATAGTCTGTTTCATTCTACCTTGATTCTGGTGGTTTCATACTTATTTGGTTGCAGAAAAAAACAAATTATAGTATAATAATCAGAATCAAAAGAAGCGGAGAGGAGAACAGATGATACGGAATATAGTGCTCGACATGGGGAATGTTTTACTGTCTTATGATCCAAATGTTCCATTAAATAAATTTTGCAGGACGCCGGAAGAAAGAGAAACCATTCGTCAAGAATTGTTTTTGGGACCGGAGTGGAAGCAAGGCGATCTTGGCTTAATGACAAACGAAGAAAAATATGACTCTATCTGCAAGCGTGTGCCCGAATCTATGCGCGGGGCGCTCAAAAGATGTGTGTTTGAATGGTATATCTGCCTGAGTCCGGTTTCCGGCGCGCGGGAATTTTGCCAATATGCCAAAGAGAAGGGATTTCATTTGTATGTGCTCTCAAATGCGGCGAAAGATTTTTATGGATATTTTCCGGACTTTGCCCCGTTTGATTTTTTTGATGGAATCGTCGTCTCAGCCGATTTACATATGGTGAAGCCGGATATCCGAATCTATCAGTCGTTATTAGAAAAGTTCCATCTGCTTTCTGAGGAGTGCCTTTTTATAGATGATTTAGAAGAAAATGTGGAAGGGGCAAAACAGGCGGGAATGTCGGGAGAAGTTTTCAGAGGAGATTTTGACCGGCTGAAAAAGCAGTATTTAGAAGGGCGGCGGATATGGGATTAAAGCAGATTAGGGAAGAAATTGATGCAATAGACAGTCAGATGAAGGAATTATTCCAAACACGCATGGAGTTATCGCGGCAAGTCATTGAAAGCAAAAAACAGACGAAAGCCGCTGTCTATGTACCGGAACGGGAACAGGAGGTTTTGGAGACTTGTTCGGACAAAGTGGCAGAGGAGCTTGTTTCAGGGATAAAGGCGTTTTTTCGAAAAATAATGGAAATCAGCAGAAGCTATCAATATGCCCAGTTAGTGGAAGAAGATGCGGAGCTTAAGAAGCTGCCTCAAAAAGAAGGGAGCGTAAGTCTAAGTTTTGACTGTCCCCAAGGAAGCGGCCAGTTTGCATCCTGTTTATCTGTCCTGACAGATTCTGGGCTGACGCCAGAGGAAATTTTGGCAGAGAGACAGGGAGACGCATGTCATTGCCGGATTCGCATTTCAGGGGATTTTTCCGTTGAATCGGCAAAAGCTGCTGCGTTATTCGTGAGAAAAGAGACGGAACATTTTACAATTAATTAAGCTATATGGGAAAGGAGAACCATGAGAAAACAAATCACAGCGTTATTATTATCTTTAATTATTGCGGTTGGCATGACAGAAAGCGTCTGCGCATTTCCAAATGCGGCGCCTTTGACAGAAAACGGGGAAATTCCATCGGCGGAAGAAGTGACGGAAAACGGGGAAATTCCATCGGCGGAAGAATTGACGGAAACTGGGGAAATCCCATCTGAGGAAGAATTGACGGAAACTGGAATAATTCCGGAGGCAAAAGAAACCTTAACTAAAGCTGGGGAACTCTCATCGGCGGCAGAATTTCAGGGAAAGACCGGATACATAAGGCCACAGTTTATCGAACTTTCAGAAAGTGAAGTTCCGGAAATCTATGAGCCTTCGGAAGAAACTGTAAAAAGCAAAGGTTCTGCGGCGTACCGTTCGGGCTGGGATTCCTATTCTACGAATTATTACTACAATTTATTAGGTGAGCCACAGAGAAATTTGTGGGATAAACTTGACGAGATGTGTTATGGATACCTGACAGGAACTGAAACTCTGACGAATAAGAAGCATTACTCTAATATATCACAGGGGCTTGACTTTGATTATTATATGACAAAGGCAGTTGTTTTTACGGGTATGTCTGCATCTGAAGCCCAGAATATTGAATTTATGTTTATGGCAAGCAATCCGCAATATTACTTTTTACAGGTTTTATTTGGGGTGACTTCTACCGGTACGGGAGGGTTTGCATATTTGAGCGTAAATGATTCTTTTGCAAACGGGACTGCGCGCAAAACGTCCACGCAGAAAATACAGTCTGTCATTACGTCATGGCTGGCGCAGATAAACGCCCAGCCGACAGAACTGCTCAAAGAAAAGAAAATACACGATTTGATTTGCGAAAACGTGACATATGACATGAATTACAATACATTAAAACAAAATAAATACAATCAGACAATTTACAGCGTGTTTTGCACGGACACGACAGTCTGTGCAGGGTATTCACAAGCGATGCAGTTGTTATGCAATGCAGTGGGCATCGACTGCGCCGTTGTGACGAGCGTAGACCATGAATGGAATATTATCCGTTTGAATGACACTTGGTATTATGTCGATGTGACATGGAATGATAATATTGCAGACGATGAAAAGAATCAGGACAAAAAATTAAAAAGCGCGTATTCCTATTTTAACAGAAGCAGGCAGATGTTTTTAAATGATGATCCGAGAAATGTCGCTTCCCATACGCCGGAAGCGATTTGGATGGGATACCTGCCGGAATTAATCTATGATTCTGGCGCTACAATGACAGAGATTGGGACAATTTACACTCCATCGGCCACTTTGCAGGCGCCACAGATTACCGTATCCGGTAACCGGGTGCAGATGACGTCTCCAAATAATGCGTCTATTTTCTATACCACGGACGGTTCTAACCCGTCAGTCGCATTTACCAAAGCGAAAAAATACACTGGGGTTTTTGAAGTGAATGATGTGGTAAAAATCCGCGCGGCGGCAGTCCGTAATGCTTATTACGACAGTTCTGTCACGGAGTTAAGCGTAATCCCGAAATATACCGTGAAATTTATGGCGAACGGCGGTTATATTAAAAAGAAGAACGTGAAACAGAAAACGCAGTCCGTAAACCATCAGGCAAAACTTGGGAAATTAGAGCAGCCTAAGCGGAAGAATTATGCCTTTTTGGGCTGGTATACGAAAAAGTCCGGCGGAAGCAAAGTCAGTGAAAAAACAGTGATAAAAGGAAATCAGACATATTATGCGCGTTGGGCAAAGGTGAAACCTGTCAAAGTCAATATTGCTTCGGCAAAAAGCAGTTCGGGAAAATTAAAAGTTAAAATCAAGAAGAACAAGAAAGCGAGCGGCTATCAAATCCGCTATTCCCTGAATCAGAACATGTCTTCTGCAAAAACACAGACAACAGAAGAAATTTCTTACACCATCAAAAATCTGAAAAAAGGCAGGACATACTATGTTCAGGCGCGTATGTACCAGAAAGAATCCGTATCAGGAAAGAAAAAGTATGGCGCATATAGTAAGATAAAAGCTGTGAAAATTAAAAAATAAATAGTATGAAACAGAAAGTAAAACGATTATCTTCTATTATAGGGCTGATTTTTTTTCCGGCAGTGTACTTTTATCTGCTGGAAGCTTACACGCACAACGGATTTACGGAAGTCAGAATCTGGCCGCAGGTTTTCAGCATCATATTATATATATGGGTGGCTGTGATTCTGTTCTTTCTGTTTCGGAGCGTGAAACTGGCGCTTTGGATCGAAGGGGCGTTTGCAATGCTCTTTGGGCTTGTGAATTATTATGTTTATACGTTCCGTTCGCTTCCACTTGCGCCATGGGATATTTTCTCTGTAAAAACAGCCTTAAATGTAGCGGATTCTTATAATTTTATGCCGTCATTCCAAGTTGTCTGTGTTGTGGCGGGATTTTTGGCGGTTTTTTGTCTGGCAGGATTTTTGGAATTGGATCTCAAAAAGTGGAAGTGGCATGAAAGCCTTGTTCTGGCCGTGGTTTTTTGTCTTGGATTCGGCGCGTTTGTAAGCATATTGCAAAAAGAAGATTTTCAGAACCGCCATTTGATGTACAATAAACTATTTACTCCGGTTTATATGTGGCAGGTCAATGGGTTTGCGCTGACTATGGTGATGCAGATGCCATATCTGGCAGTGGAAAAGCCAAAGGGATACCAAAAAGAAGAAGCCAAAGAGCTTTTAGATGCCTATGAGCCGGAAAAAGAGACAGAGCCTGCCCAAAAGCCGAATATTATTGTTATAATGGACGAAGCGTTTTCGGACTTGGGCGTTTTAGGGGAATTTTCTCCAAGCGAAGATTATATGCCTTATTTCCGCAGTATGTTTCAGGATGCAAAAAATACCGTCACAGGCTATTTGAGCGCGTCCGTCTGCGGCGGAAACACTGCGAATACAGAATTTGAGTTTTTAACGGGACATACAATGGCGTTTTTGCCTCAGGGGAGCGTTCCTTACCAGCAGTATATCAAACATGAGATTCCGGCGCTGCCTTCTTATTTGCGGGATTTGGGCTATGAGACATATGCCATGCATCCTTATTTGTCAAATGGCTGGGACAGGGAGAGCGTGTATCCGCTTCTTGGGTTTTCCCATATGGAGTTTTTAGAATCGTATAAAAACTGTTCCTATGTACGGAAGTTTGTCAGTGACGAGTCCTGTGTGGATAAATTGATTGAAACGTTTGAGCAAAAAGAACCAAATCAGCCGATGTTCGCATTTCAGGTGACGATGCAAAATCATGGTTCGTATGGGGATGCATATGAGAATTTTACGCCGCATATTACTGTAGAAGGGGCTTCTTCCTATTCTCTTTCCACTTATTTGTCCCTGATTCAGAAAACGGATCAGGCTTTAGAACGCTTAATTTCTTATTTTTCCAAACAAGAAGAACCTGTTTTGGTTGTTTTTTTCGGGGATCACCAGCCAAATGACGTTGTGGCGGAGCCAATTTGGCAGTTACAGGGAAAGAGTTACCGTTCTTTGACAGAGGAGGAGAATAAACTTCGGTATCAGGTTCCCTATCTGATTTGGGCAAATTATGAGATTGGGACAGAAAACGATGCGGATATGAGCGTGAATTATTTGGGCGGAAAGGTTTTGGAGACAGCGGGTCTTCCTCTTTCGGCATATCAAAATTATTTAAAAGGGCTTTCCAAATCTTATCCGGTTTTATCTGCGGCAGAGCGTCCAAATGAAGAAGCGGCGCAGCCGGATATAGAAGAATATAAGAAACTTCAATATTATCAGCTTTTTGAGAAACAAGACTAGAGGAGTTGTTATGGTAAAGCGGGAAACCAACTGGAAATTATATATATGCGCATGTCTGCTTCCAATTCTGCTTTTAATTCTGATTTGCATGAGGAACAAAGTCTATCCATTTGGGGAAAACTGCATTCTGCATATTGATATGTATCATCAATATGAACCGTTTTTTACGGAACTTATGGATAAGTTAAAAAACGCGAAAAGCCTGATGTATTCCTTTCATTTAGGGCTAGGATCGGATTTTGTGGCGTTGTATGCGTATTATCTGGCAAGTCCGCTTAACTGGTTTGTGGCATTTTGCCCTTCTGCGCATGTGATTGAATTTATGACGGTTCTTATTTTGCTGAAAATCGGATTGTGTGGATTGACGTTTTCCATTTATTTATCGAATCATTTTAAAAGCAGGGATTTTGCAGTTGTGGCATTTTCTTTGTTTTATGCGCTTTCCGGCTATATGGCGGCGTATAGCTGGAATATAATGTGGCTGGATTGCCTTGTGTTGGCGCCGCTTGCCATACTTGGGGCGGAACGTCTTGTGAAAGAGGGCCGATGCGGGCTGTACTGCATAAGCCTTGCAGTGGCGATCCTTTCTAATTTTTATATAGCGATTATGCTTTGCATTTTTTTGGCATTCTGGTTTGTGGCGGTTTGTCTGGAAGAATGTCATGGGATCAAAGAAGCGCTGTCTGCGGCAGGAAGATTTTGTCTGTATTCCCTTCTTGCAGGAGGCATGGGCGGCATTCTAATCCTGCCTGTTTCGGCGGCATTGGGCTACAGCGGTTCCGCGGGGCTTACGTTTCCGGAGAAGATGGAGTGGTATTTTGATTGGATTTCTATGCTTTCTAGGCATTGCATCTCAGTGAAGGAATATACGGGGCGTGAACATTGGCCTAATTTATATTGTGGCGCGGCGGTTTTTTTGTTTTTGACGCTTTATTTTTGCAACCGGAACATTTCATGGAAGAAAAAAATAAAAAATGCCGCTTTTTTACTGCTTTTTTGGGCAGGCTTTTCGAATAATATGCTGGATTTTATCTGGCATGGTCTGCATTTCCCAGATTCCCTTCCGGCAAGGCAGGCGTTTCTCTATGTTTTTTTAATTTTAGTAATGGCATATGAAACGTATCTAAAAAGGGAGGGCAGCCGGTTTTGGCATATCGGGTTAGGCGTTTTTTTGACGGCCGCATTTTTGACGGCGGCGGTTTCTGTGGTGGATTCAGGAATGGTTACGGGATCTTCCATACGCATGACCTTTGTTTGGACGGCAGTATATGCGGCGCTGCTTGTTGCTTTGAAAAAGGGGACGGCATGGCTTAAGCCGCTTGCCTTGAATGTTCTGGCGGTTGTGGCAGTGTTTGAAGCGCTGTGGAATTTCAGCGTAACGGGATTTTCAACGATTAACCGTGAAAGTTACACTAAAAATTGGGAATCTGCGCAAACGCTGTTAAAGCAAGTGGAAGATGAGGAAATGGAACCGTTTTACCGGACGGAAGAAATGGAACGCTTAACGAAAAACGACGCTGCGATTTACGGTTATTCTTCTTCCACTATTTTTTCTTCCCTGATGAATATTGGAGTCAGCAGGTTTTACCGGAAGGCAGGCATGGAGGGCGGCAAGAATTTTTACAGTTACAGCGGCTCGACGCCTTTGCTTTCCGCTATGCTTTCCGTCAAATATTTAATTTCGCAAAGTCCGTATGAGGAATGCCCGCTGCGTATGTATATTGCGGGAGATGGGAAAAATTTTATTTATCAGAATTTGTATACGCTTCCCCTCGGCTTTATGACTGATTCTGGGTTAGAAGCGGACTGGAATGCGAAAAGTGGAGTTCCAATCGCAAATTTAAACCGTTTGGCGTATGCGCTTGGCGCAAAAGAAGATATGTTATTGCCATTTAACGGAGATGTAAAAGCGTTAGATGAGAAAACGGAAATCCCGATTACGGAGGACGGATACTACTATGGGACGTATACAGACACTTCCGTGACAAACCTGACGGTGGCGAATGGCAAAAAAGTCAGGAAGTTTACGAAATGCAACCATGGGTATATCTTGGATTTGGGCTGGTGCAGGGCTGGCGATACGGTTAAAATTACCAACAGTTCGAATGTTTCGGAGTTTCAAGTCAAAGTATACTGCTTAAATATGGACGCGTTTTTAGATGCATTTCGGACGCTCAATGAACAGACCATGGAGATAGACGTTTTTTCCGATACAAAGATAGAAGGCCATATTGATGTAAAAAAAGCCGGAAATCTGCTATTGTCGATTCCGAAAGAAGATGGGTTTACCGTATATGTAGATGGGGTGGAAACAGAAAGCAGGGCGTTTATGGACAGTCTCATGGAAGTTCCCTTGTCTAAGGGCAGGCATCGCATTACATTGCGTTATCAGACGGAAGGCTTAAAAGAAGGCGCGGCGTTAAGCGCCGGCAGTCTGGCATTGTTTTTAGGGATTTGCGTTTGGAAACGTAAAAAGGGGCGGAAGGTTTTTTAAATCAAACCTTCGCCCCATGGCTGTATTAATTAAAATCTACCAGCTTTTTTACAGCAGACAGCATTTCCGGATGTTGTCTGATATGTAAAATCAAGTCTTCTTCAAAATGTGTGATCCGAAGCGGCGGTTCGTCGTTATATCCAAAACTTCCAAGTATATTTTTGATATTATAAATTTCACAAAGAAGCAATAAAGTGTCTGCATTCGGCTGCGACTGGGCATTTTCCCAACCATAGATTGTTTTTGCGGAAACGGAGATGTTTTTCTCCTTTAATTTGCCTACAACTTCTTTTACGGAAAGCGCATTTTGCTTTCTGGCCTCTTTGAGTGTCTTTGCAATCATTTTATTTTTCATAAGAACCTCCGATGGTAAAAAACTATTCTGATAACATTATATTATAGCAGTATCCAAACTCCGTCAAATAATTCTTAGTTTTTCATAAAACGAAGGTTGAAAATCTGTTAATAAAAGAATATAATGGTAATAAATCTCAGATAATAAGAAAAGGAAGGTTTTTTATGCAGAGTAGAAATGTAATGGAATGGATTGCGAATTATATTAAAGATCAGGGATATTCGGTAAAGGAACTTTCTTTTATGCTTCAGTTGCCGGAAAAGAAGCTTACAGGCGAAATGGATGAAGAATTAAGCGCAGAGGAATTTTTAGATCTGTGCAGCTATCTGAATATTAAACCGGAACGGATACGGGAGGAAATCAAATCTTAATTTAAGGCATTTTTGCATCCGATTCTGTGAAAAGTAAATGATTTTCATTGAATTTTAGAGCCGTCTGTGATATACTGCCATCAGAAACAAATCTTATTTGGAAAGAAGATGAAACTATGACAGAAGGCGGGTTATTTATATTTTTAGTGATTCTTGTTTTATTTGTGATTACAGTTGCAGTAGTTACTGTCGTGTCGGCAGTTACCAGCGCTGTAGCCGCAATCGCGCAGAAAGATTTAGAGGAAGACGAGTAAGTTTTGCGTAACAGCCATTTTTTAAAATTTATAAAGAATAAAAGTAAGTTCAGGCTTAACAGCCGTTTCTCAAA